>JAEIGA010000903.1_pt1 | contig 44207 bp, 53 predicted proteins | sample 9270691 | NCBI WGS metagenome assembly JAEIGA01 (sample SAMN17057246, study PRJNA624740) | gut metagenome | biome: biome; isolation source: fecal sample | host: Bos grunniens | place: China: Xizang | collected 2019
AAGACCACTAAACGCGTAGAGGATTGGAAAGGCGACGACGGAAAAGTCGAGCCTCCGATCTACTATAAGTTACAAGCTGCTCTCTATGCTTATCTCCTCGGTTTCGACGACGTCGTTATGACGTGTAGTTTCCTCCAGGATAAGGATTACGTTAATCCGGAGGCGTTCGTACCGAACGTAAATAATACGGTCGTAATCGAGTTTAAAGTCTCGGAGGCGTTTCCTACGTTTAAAGAGTCCTACGTAGATCCGGCTCTTAAGTTTTGGAGAGATCACGTTTTAACTGGTATCTCGCCGAAGTTCGACGAGAAAAAGGACGCCGAGATCCTTAAGGTACTCCGTAAAAATGTTACGGAGGCAGAGGACGCCGATATCGCTAAGTTAATGGCGGAGGGCGATAAGCTGCGAGCCTCTATCGATAAGGCGGAGGCTAAGATCGAGGACAAAAAGAAACGCCTTAAGGAAATCGAGGAGACCGTTAAAAAGTCAATGGTTAATCAATTCCGAGACGGCGATAAAAAGGTCGAGATCGGTACAAGCAAATACACTTGGACGCTCACTAAGTCCGAGAGAAACTCTCTCGATAGTACCGCTCTCAAAAAAGAGCTACCGGACGTATTTAAGAAATATACCAAAGTTAGCGAGGTATATACTCTTAAGACCGTCGAGGTTAAGCCTGAGGAGGTGTAAAACGTGGTTTCCGAGATTGTTTATATTATCGGCATTGTCGCAAATGCGACGTTATTCGCGGTGTGTACTCGATGGGCGTATCGTCAGGGTGTGAGATACGGAGTACAAAACGCGATAATAAACGTTTTAAAATCCGAGAAAATCGTAAACGAAATCTCCGACGAGGAGTAAAAAAATAAGAAAGGTTTAAAATTATGAAGTTTGAAAAGTTTTTGAAACAGACCGGTACTCACGGTACCGTAATCGAGCGCAACGAGTCGGAAAAGTGGCTCGTATGCTGCGGCGTCGGTATGGTTATCCCTCGCGGAGTCGATAACCTCCTCGGTACTCCCATCAATAGCGAGTACGCCTCTATCGTCGACGTATTGGCTAACGCCGAGTACGACGATCCGGTTAAGCTCGTAAAAGCGGTACTCTTGGATCCGACCGGTAACGCTAAGTCGATTTATCGCGTATTCGAGACCGACCTCGGCGATACAGTCGGTATTATTAACTCTGATTACGGTCTCCTCGAAAAGAGCGACCTCCTCGGTTACGGCGAAATCGAGACCGAGGACGAAAAGACCGTTAAATACGTTTTGGTATACGACCATGACGGTAGCATTTTAGGCTTTATCACAGGCTCAAACAAATTTTAATTAAAAAGGAGATATTTAATCATGGCAAAAATGAAACTTAGCGAAAGTACCTTTACTCTTATTCCGGAGGGCGTTACTACCTTTAAGGTTATGGAGGTAGACGACACAAAGTACGAGGATTTCGGAAAAATCGCGGTTAAGCTGCAAACGGCAAAGGGTGAGACTCATACCGAGAATTTTACTCTTATCAAGGCTAACGGAGATCTTAACGAGGGCGCTCTTAAGGCGTGGAGCTATTTCGCTCGTACGTGCCTTAACAATTTCCGCGCCGACGAGATCGATACTCAGGATATTGTAGGCTGCTTTATCACCGCTACGGTAAAGCACGAAACGTATACACGTACTAAGGGCGATAAAGCCGGTACCGAGGGTACGAGCGTACGCCTTAACGATTATACTACCGCGAGCGGTTTCGGCTCCGGCGCTGCTAAGTCTGTAGAGGCAGACGAGGAAGATATCGACGACTTAGACGATTTCCTTAATGACTAAGCCGGAGAAAAAGCTCCAGGATAAAGCGATTAGTTACCTTAAAGGTCGAGGTATTTACTACCTCAACCTTTACGGTGACGGTCGTAGCGGTAAAGGTAAGCCGGATATTATCGCCTGTATAAATGGTCTTTTTGTGGCGTTCGAGTTAAAAGTCGGCGAGAACGACCTACAGGACGACCAAAAATTACACCGGATCCGGATTAAACGGTCTAACGGTTTACACTACGCGCCGTATACGATCCATGAGTTTATTAGTATTGTGGAGGATTTATTAAAATGACTGTACAAGAAAAACGCGCGAGTCTCACTTTACGTTGTATTAATAGGGCGACTTGCGACGGGTGCCGATTGGCTAACGATGATAATTTTCATTGTGATTTTTCAAGTATGACCGACGACGAAATTAGTCGCGCTTATGACGTCATATATTCGAGTCAATCAGAGATCAAAACCTCTGATCCAGTTAATAGTCCGTCTCATTATAGCGACGGAAAAATCGAGCCTATCGAATTTATCGAGGATAAAAATCTCGGTTTCTGCTTAGGTAACGCGGTTAAGTATATCGCTCGAGCCGGTAAAAAGGATCCGACTAAAGAGGTCGAGGATCTTAAAAAAGCTCGGTGGTATATCGACCGTCGTATTTACGAGATTGAGAGCGCCAAAAACGCCGTAAATTAACGCTATGGATAAGAACGAAATACTTTTACAATTACGGTCGTTAATTGATCGTTGCACATCTTATCGACCGCCTGAGTTAGCGATCCGGTCGCACGATTTATTGGCGTTGACTGTAGCCGTCGCAGCCGTCGGAAAACTAACGGAAAAAGAAATCGAGAGGTTACAAAAACCATGAAAAGAATATTGATAAAAATCACGCTGAGGAGGTCGATTAAATCATGATTACGTTTAAATGTACCGAGGTTATGAATATCGAGAACGCTATTCGAGGTATGAGAAATCCTCTTAATTCGTGGGATAAGTCCGATAGTGATTTCGGAGTCGATCCGGCGTATTTCGGTCATCCGGCGCCTTATATTGGAGAGAACGACCTCGCTCTCGCTCAGAGACTTATTAAAGCCGGCTCCGATCATAGAAAATTTTTAAGACAGATTTTCGTATCGGTCGATATTACCGCTCCGCTCTATTGGTGGAAAGAGTTTGATACCTACAAGGTAGGGACGGTCGCTAATTCATGCTCGACTATGCACAAAATACATAGTAAACCGATTGAGTTATCCGACTTTAGTTTCGACGATATGACTATCGATTTTACTACCGGAGATAATCCGTTAGAGTTTGGGATTTTCTACTCTCGAATTATTGAGGACTGCGAAATCCTCCGCCGTCGCTATGTAGAGACGAAAGATAAAAAGTATTGGAGAGCTTTAATCCAATTACTCCCGGAGTCCTACAATCAGAAACGAACGGTAACGCTAAATTACGAAAATCTCCGTAATATCTACGGATCTCGTCGTAATCATAAATTAACCGAGTGGAGCGTCGGTTTTATGGAGTGGATCGACTCGCTGCCGTACGCGGAGGAATTGATAAAGGTAGGTGTACGGGAATGAACGGTAAAAAGGCTCGAAAAATCCGTCAAGTAGACCGGAGAATATATCACGCCGAGATAAATCTCTACGAGTCTAAATTAGCTCTATGGGAGTCGATAAAGCCTCCCCGGTGGCGAATTTTCAAATACAGAAAATGGCTTAAGTTAAAACCTAAAATTCCGAAAGGGTGTAAATGATGCAATATATAATTTTAGACGGAAAGACTCCGACTCATTCATTTAAGGATGGCGTCGGCGTAAAGACTTGGGACGAGGTTAAGGATTTCGATAACGTCGCCGTAATCGTTCCTAAAGGTTACGTCGTTCTCGATTTCGATACTACCTCCGACGCTGAGATTATGTTAAAGATTGTCGAGGCTTTAGATCTGAAATGTCGAGTAATGAAAACTACTCGTGGTGTTCATTGTTGGTTTAAGTCTCCGGAGGAGGATCCTAAAAACTTTATTAAAAACCGTCTCGCCGTTGGTATATATTGCGACCGTAAAGCCGGAGGGCGTAACGCCTACGTTAAGATTAAACAGGACGGAAAGGCTCGCGAGTGGATCCGCAAAGTAAAAGCCGAGGATATGGAGGTCGTACCTAAATGGTTAACCTCTATATCCGCTCCGTCCGGTAAATTCAGTTTTAAGGATATGGGCGAGGGATCCGGTCGTAATCAGGAGTTATTTAACTATATTGTCTACTTACAGACTAAAGGCTTTAACCGAGAGGAAATAAGACAGACGATACAGATTATTAACGACTATGTTTTCGTCGAGTCTTTACCGGATAGCGAAATCGCGACTATATGTAGAGACGAGGCATTTAAGCCGGACGACGTAATCGCCGAGCAGATCGCAAAGGCTGAGGATAAAAAAGTCGGTTTTTCTCATAACGATTTCGGAGATCAGCTTATCCAGGAGTTTAAGATTATCGAGGTAAACGGCGTCCTTTATGTCTACGAGGATGGTTACTACCAGGCGGACGACCGTATTATCGAAAATAAAATGATTGAGTTATATCCCGGTATTTTGCAGAGGCAGCGTACCGAGGTACTCGCTTACATAAGAATTAAAACTCATGTAAACGCGAAAGATTTAAAGGTTAATCCGTATGTTATCAATCTTAAAAATACGCGTCTCGATATTCGCTCCGGTAAATGCTTAGAGTTTACCTCGGACGCGATAGAGTTCGACCGGATCCCGGTTACTTACGATCCGTCCGCGTATTGTGCCGACCTCGATAAAATGCTTAACCGCGTTTTCTGCGGCGATCGTGAGGTTATAAATCTTTTCGAGGAAATGTTAGGAGCGGTACTTTTAAAACATAACCGTTACCAAAAGGCGTTTTTATTCTACGGTAACGGTTCCAACGGTAAGAGTACGATCCTCGACCTTATTAAGACTTTCCTCGGTGGACGAAATTACTCCGCTATCGCGCTCGAAAAAGTAACCGACCGATTTAATACGTCGGAGTTAGAGAATAAGCTCGCTAATATCGGCGACGACGTGGATAACGTAACTCTAAAGGATACCGGTACTCTTAAAAAGCTCTTTTCCGGTAACGCGATTATGGTAGAGCGTAAAGGAGAGAGACCGTACACTATCGAGCCGTACGCGACTCATATTTACAGTTGTAACACTATTCCGCGTTCGTTCGATAAGTCGGACGGATTTTATAGACGTTGGTTACTCATTCCCTTTAATGCCCGATTTAGCGCCGACGACGAGGATTACGATCCTATGATAGTCGATAAAATTACGGCACCTGTCGCGCTGTCGTATTTGCTTAATATCGGTATCCGAGGCGCTCAACGGCTAATGAAAAACGGTCACTTTACCGAGCCTCAAACCGTTAAAGACGCTCTCGAGGCGTACAAGGCGGATAACTCTACTACTCTCTCATGGATTGAGGATAAAGAGCTTAACGAGGATTATTTCCTTAATACGCCTCGCGACGTGTGTTATTCGGAGTTCGCGGATTGGTGTAGACTCTCAGGTATTAAGTCCGGCAATATTACCGGTAAAAAAACGTTCTTTAAAGAGGTTACTCAAAAATTCGAGTTTGAGGATAAGCCTCTGCAAAAGAGCGACGGTAAACGATATTTTATTTTGAAAATTTAAAGAGAGCCGACTCTATAAAACGGAGAAAGGTAAAGTTATGAAAAAGGTATTTTGTATTATTTTCGCGCTCGTTCTTATGATAAGCATGGTCGGTTGCTACGTCGATACGGAGGTCGCAACCGGGAGTGTCTCCGACGCGCATAAGACGCAAGACGTCGCTAACAGATTACAACATAATCAACCTACGCCGACGGATATCGAGTATTCTCTCGAGAGATATAATCTTATCCGTCGCGCGTATTGGGTTAACGGTATGAGAGAAAAGGCTAACTCGCTCGTATGTGAGATCGAAAAACCTCTCGGCTATGTTGTTTTACTCACCGAGAGCGGAGCCGTAGTCGGCTCGTTCGTAGTCGACGGAAAGGTATCGAGTTTGAATAGTTTCTTGACTCCCGAGAGCGAATGGTACGAACAAGAGTATTGGAGCAACGGCAGTAGTCGCTACGAGGCGAACGATTGGCTCGCCGACGTTGACGGCTCATATGGCGAAAACGACAACGGTATTTTCTTCTTTACTCCTGACGGAAAATATATCGAGTGGACGGGAATTTATCTTTATAGCGATATTCCCTTTACGGTAGACGATCCGGTAATTAAGGTAGGTGGCTAATTATGAAAGATATTTTGTTAGCTATCGTCGCGGTATTTCTTATAATCGTTATTATCGGACTCCCTATCTTTTTCGGAGCGACTCCGGTAGGTAAAGCGTTATGGAATAATTGGTTTTATGACGTCCAAAAAGTAGACGACAAAACTAATTATAATACTCTTAAAAAAGTCGAGGATACTTGTCGCGCTATGATTTCGAGTTACGAGACGGATCGTCTCACGTACGAACAGTATAAAGATAGCGACGACGAGGATAAGCGCTCCTGGGCGGAACAGGCGAAAATGAGAGCTAATAAGACCGCCTCCTCCTATAATAACTATATTTTGGAAAATAGTTTTATTTGGGAGGACGCCGTACCGAGAGATATAAAATCTCGACTCGAATATATCGAATAATAATTTAAGAGGTGTTACTATGACTATGACGTGTCCGAAATGTGAGGGGAAAAGTACCGTTATAAATACTGCCGTAGACGTCGACGAGGTCGTCCGGCTCCGTAGGTGTCTCAGTTGTAATTATCGCTTTTATACCGCCGAGCGAGATATCGATCCGTCCTACGGTTATGACGTGATCAATCGTATTCGTGGTCGTTTAAGATATAAAAATAAAAAAAGAGGTTTTTCGAATGAAAATTAAGATTAAATATTTCGCCTCCGATATCGCTCCTATCGAAAAGATAGCCGTCGGAGATTGGATCGACCTACGCGCCTCTATGACCGTTAAGTTAAATAAAGGTGAGTACGGACTTATCCCTCTCGGCGTTGGGATGATACTCCCGGACGGCTACGAGGCTCATATCCTCCCCAGGTCGTCGACTCCCGGTAGGTTCGGTATCATGTGCGCTAATTCGATGGGTGTTATCGATAACAGTTATTCCGGCGACGGTGACGAGTGGCATTTCCCGGCGGTGGCGATCAGAGATACCGTTATCAGAAAGGGCGATCGTATCGCTCAATTTCGGATCGTAAAAAATCAGCCGTCTATCGAGTTCGAGGTCGTGGAGCATTTAAACGAGAAATCTCGAGGCGGTATCGGTAGTACCGGAGCGAGATAAGGTATAACAAAATGTATAACAAAAACATAACAAAAACGACCTTTTTTAACAAAAACTCGATTTTTTAAATTTTAATTTTTCGTTGAGAAAAATTTTAGCATAACAAAAACTCAGTAAAATAACAAAATCATAACAAAAACTTTTTGCATTTTGTTATGGCAAAAAGCCTTATTTTACAAGGGTTTTTTAGACTGTATAACATAATAACATAATTTTTCTTTAGTTAATAGAAAATATATAAATATATATAAGATACATAGTAAAAATGTTATGTATATAAGAGTTGAGAATTTTTTTGTTATTTTGTTATGTTTGCGTTTTTTAATAATTGCGGAGGTGCTTATTATGGAAAATCAAGAGATCCAGGAGATCGAGAATAAAAAACGATTTTTAAAACGATACAGAAAAAATTTAAATTGTATCGTCCGTCTCGAGGGTAAGCTCGCTCTCCTGGAAACTAAATTAGGTTCCGTAAGATCGCCTAATTTGTCGGGTATGCCTCGAGGCGGAGTCCCTATTACTGACGCGGATTTGATAGCGGATAAAATAGACCTTGAAAATAGGATCAGTCGATTAAAGGAAAAAGGTAAAAATTTAAAACGCGAAATATTAGAGGAGATCGACTCTTTAGACGAGCCTCGATACGTTGCGGTTTTAGAGGGATTTTTTATCGACTGTCTATCTATGGAAGATATCGCCGATAATGAGGGTTACACGGTGCGTCATGTTTATAGTATTTATCATGACGCGGTCAGAGCGTTAACACTAAGATAACAGTAAGTCAGCATTACATAAGGACAAGAAAAGTAGTATAATGGTATCGTGAAAAACTGTAAATAAGTTGTTCACGGGTTAATGCCTCCTACAAGGGATAGGCTCCGTATACCGGATCGTTTTTCGTTCTCGGCGTATGGATCCTATTCCTATTTTTATTACGGCGGATTGGCGAAATTGGCAGACGCAAGGGACTTAAAATCCCTCGGTCTTTCGACCGTACCGGTTCGAGTCCGGTATCCGCCACCAGTAATAGCGTATTAGTTTAATCGGAAAAACGGACGACTTATAATCGTTTGTCATAGGTTCGAGTCCTGTATACGCTACCATTTACATAGGAGGCGATACTATGTTATTAAAAGCGTGTAATAGGTGTGGGTGTCTCATTCCGTACGGGGCGTCTTATTGTACAGTATGTACGCCTATCGTAGAGGCTGAGCGAGAGACTCGTAGACAAGAGATTAAACGAGAGAACGACCGACGTTATAATAAGACGAGAGATCCTAAGTATTCTCAATTCTATAACGGGGTAGGGTGGCGTACCTTATCGGCTAAGCGATTACAGGACGACGGTTTTCGCTGCGCTTGGTGTGGTAAGATAGCCGACGAGGTCGACCATATAATCGAGATAAAAACTCCTGAGGGTTGGGAGCGACGACTCGACTATGATAACACTCGTTCCCTCTGTCATAGCTGCCATAATAAAAGACATAATCGATTTGAAAAGAGACGTCCTACAAGCCGTTTTAAACGCTCGTAGAGACGTTTTTATTTTGGGTATACACTTATTAAGGTTTACTCAATTTCGTTTAATGTAGAGCGTTTATTTACGCGTGAGAATATATTTAAGTGTAGGGGTGGGTAAAATTCTACAGACCTTTACGGGGATAACGGTACAGGGGGTCTGTTTTGTAGAAAAATCTCCCCACGAAAAAACTTTTTAAGGATAAAGGAGGTTAAAAATGCCTGTAGTCACAATTAGGAAAAACAATACATACACGGCGGACGATTTATTTCAATGGGACGCCAATAGAGAGTTAGAGATTTACGGATTAACTTTAACAAGGTTACCGGAGATCCATTTCGCTAACTCGCGAATGACTAAAGCGATCGTTAAACAGGCTACGAGCTACGCGAACGGTGTTATTAAGGTCGATATTCCTAATATTTTATTAGAGACGGCGATACCGATGCGCGTTTTTGTATGCACTTATGAGGGCGAGGAGTTTATTTCTCGGTTTGCGTTAACCATTAACATAAAGGCTCGTCCCAAACCGGAGGATTATATCGCCCGGGACGACGAGAAAATTTACTCTTATAACGCGTTAGAAAACCTGGTAAAGAATACGACCGTACTGTTAAGAGCGGAAAACGCTAATTTTCATAGCGAAATTATCGCCGAGGTTGATACCATGTGTAATGATGCGATCGCGCAAATGCGACAGATTGTCGAAAACGCGACGATCGCCGAGGCGGATACGTTAGACGGTTATAACGCTGAGGATTTCGAGATCGTTAGTAAACCTGGTACAACAGTTTTTAACTCTGACGGCAGTATTACGACTACTTATAACGATGGTTCAACGGAGACGATCGTATTTAATGAGGACGGTAGTATCACGACTACGCGTAATACTCTCGAATTGGGTGTAAAAACTGAAACTACAAGATTTAACGACGACGGTAGTATTACCGTAACCGTCGGTTAAAGGAGGTTTTGGATATGAATATTTTTGCAGCTATAAAAAAGGCTATCAATAGTAATTTAAACACTCCGTTAAACGTGCTTATCGAGAACGGCGTAATCGGCGGTTATAAACTTTTTACAGAGAGCGGAGATTTTGTCGTACCGGCTGGCGTTAAAAGAATTTTAATTACCGCTATCGGAGGCGGTGGAGGCGGTGGAGGTGCCGGCTCCGTGTATACATACGACGTAACTAATAGTAGCGGTTATTATACCAATCGCTCCGCGACCGGCGGAGGCGGTGGATCCGGTTACTTTATTAAAGATAGAGCTAAAATAGTGACTCCGGGAGCTACTATACCTATCACTATTAACGCCGGCGGAGTTGGTGGTAACGGTGCGACCGCTACCTCTAAGGATAACGGCGTAGCCGGCGGAGTCGGAGGATCCGTTAGCGTCGGTAATTTGCTAACCGTAAACGGTGGTAACGGTGGTGGAGGTGCTACTTATGCGGAATGTACGAGCGGTAACGACGGTACGTCCGGAAACGGTGGCTCCGGCGGAGTAGGTGCCGTAAAAGGTGCGAACGGCACAAGTAGTCGTTTAAAAGCCTACGATAGTTTCGGTAATGTCGAGGGCGGTAACGGAGGCGTAGTTCCTGACGTTTTCGGCGGCGCTTATGGTTACGGCGGACAAGGTGGTGACTCTACTATTACCGAGGTCGCGAGACAATGGTACGGCGGTAAAAACGGCGACGCCGGCGGTAAGGGAGCGGTCTTAATATGTTGGGGACAGTTTACACACGATACAGTTTATTAAGGAGTAAGAAAAATGTTACACGTTCATTTTAATACGTATAGTAATTATGTAACGGATAGCCTTTACCAATGGGATATTAACCAGGATCTTATTATTAACGGTCTTGATTTATCGGTTGCTCCGGAGATCCATTTCGCTAACGCGAACATGGATAGAGCTATCGTTAGACAGTCGACGCTCGACAATGGAGTCGTTACTGTACGTATTCCTAACTCGCTTTTACAGGAGGCGTTAACTATTAAAGCCTACGTCGGACTTTATGACGGCGAGGTATTCCGTACGATTGAAACTATTGAAATCCCGGTTATCGCTAAAGCGAGACCGTTCGATTATACAATCTCGGACGGCGACGAGGTTTATTCTTTTAAGGCGTTGGAGTATAAGATTAAGACCGCGTTAATGCCGTCTTTGTATATGAAAGACCTCGCGACGCTCAATAGTACCGGCGATCCTAAGAAAATATATGTTCTCCCTGACGGAGAGATATACGTATATGAGTCCGGTAGTTGGCGAGGCACCGGCTTAACCATTGCTCCGAAAAAGGGCGTCGATTATTTTACAGAGACCGATAAACAGGAGTTAATCGATACACTTTTAAATGAATTGTCTATCGCTCGCGCTGCGAGGATCGCGTCGGTAAAATTATTCGCTGATAATTGGTACGGTGAGGGAAATCTTTTCTCGCAGATCGTTAGTATTCCTACTGTAACCGAAAATAGTAGGATCGATTTAACTCCGAGCGCGGAACAGTTAGCGATATTCCACGATAAAGACCTCGCGTTCGTAGTCGAAAACGAGGGTGGTACGGTGACGGTATACGCTATCGGTCAGAAACCGGAAAACGATTACATTATTCAAGTCTCAATTACTGAGGTGGCAGTATGAATAGAAAAATAACCGGAGTTACGGTTACTACTCCTATAAGTGGTAAAAAGATTAGGGAGGTCGCATTACCTGTCGTTACGACAGACGATAACGATAAAATACTTATGGTTGTCGATGGTGAGTGGACGGTAGTAGAAACCTCCGGAATAGTCGGAGGCGGTGGCGGTACCGGCGGTTATACATATACAATAACTTTAAAAAATCTTAGAGAGGATCGGAGTTTTTCGGTTGTGGAAAACGCTCCGGCGGATCTCTTACTCTCTTACTCCTCTGTCGATGAGTCCGGCGAGGACGATGGAAAAGGCGTCGGCACGATTACGGTAAACGGTGCAAAGGTAGCGACGGTTAATATCGCTCAGGGTGATAATACTATCGACGTCGCTAAATATCTTTCCGCCGGTGCGAATGAGGTACGAATAAAAGTCCAAAATAGCGAGGGCGCGTCGAGGACTTTAACTTATACGGTAACTCTGATCGCGTTAAGTATTAGTACGACATTCGATTTATTTACAGTTTGTACCGAGGCTAAGACTTTCTATTATACGCCGGTTGGAAACGGTATAAAGCGCGTCCATTTCATCATGGACGGAAAAGAATACGATACGTTCGAGACTACCTCGAGCGGTCGAAGTCAGAGTCATACAATCCCGATGCAGCCTCACGGAGCGCATATATTCGAGGTGTACGCCGAAATGACGGTCGGCGAGACTACCGTTAAGAGTAATAGACTTAAACTCGGAATACTGAGCGTCGCGGCTGATAATATGACGCCTGTTTTGTGTGCGTTGTGTGATGTTAAGACCTTAACTCAGGGTACGACGCTTACTATCCCTTATATGGTGTATGATCCGGCGTCCGAGACTACGGATATAACTCAAATTGTTATCGGCGCGGATGGATCGACATACTCCTCGCGTCCTTTAACGGTCGATAGAACGCCTCAAACATGGTCTGTACAAGACTATCCTGTAGGTAATACGACATTCCGTTTAGCCGTTGGAGCGAAAAATATCGACTTTACGGCTACGGTATCCGATAGCGGCGTAGAGTTTGCACCGATTGCCGATAGCCTCGTATTTGCGTTTAATCCGTCCGGAAGAAGTAACGACGAGGATAATCCCGGACAATGGAGCGACGGAAACGTATCCGCCGAGTTTACCGGCGTTGGTTTTAGCCGCGCGGACGGTTGGCTCGAAGATGAGACCGGCTCTACGGTTCTCCGACTCTTACCTGGTAGCAGTATGACGATACCTTACGCGTTATTTGCAGCAGATAAGCGCGATAACGGTACTACTATTGAGGTCGAAATGTCGACGCATAACGTACGAGATTACGACAGTATCGTAATGAGTTGTTTATCCGGTGGACGCGGTTTCCAAATCGCCTCTCAGTATGCGAAATTAAAATCCGAGCAGTCGGAAATCAGTATGCAATTTAAAGAGGACGAGCGCGTCCGCGTTAGTTTCGTCGTAGAGCCTCAAAATCTTAACCGTCTTATTTATGTTTATGTCGATGGTATTATGTGCGGCGCTATTCAGTATCCTACCGACGATAATTTCGCACAAAATCCCTCTGTCGGTATTACGATCGGAGCCGAGACGAGCGGTATCGACGTATATCGTATCTATATGTATGACAAGGGTTTGACGAGAAACGAGATCGTTAATAACTATATCGCGGATCGTCCTACTCTTATCGAGCGACTTATCGCGCATGAGAATAACGATTTACTCGACGTCGCCGAGGATATCGTAATCTCTAAGTTACCGGTTACGGTGCCTTATATGATTATCTCTTGCGACGAACTGCCTCAGTATAAAGGGCATAAAAAGACGAGCGAGATTACCTACGTTAATCCGAGTGATACTAATAAGAGCTTTACGGCTAAGGGTGTCGAGATCGACGTACAGGGTACGTCCTCAGCCGGTTATAAGAAAAAGAACTTTACAATTAAGTTAAACGAGGGATTAACATATACGAATAACTCGACGACCTCGGAAAATTATAAACTCCGAGACAATTCGATCCCCGTTAATAAATTCTGTTTGAAAGCGGACGTCGCGTCGAGTGAGGGAGCGAATAACGTCGAACTCGTACGCCTTTATAACGATAATTGTCCGTATAAAACCGCCGCGCAGATCGCGGATCCTCGCGTACGCGTAGGTATTGACGGTCTGCCGATTATCGTATTTTGGCACGATACCGCCTCGAATACTACTCGATTTTGGGGTAAATATAACTTTAATAACGACAAGAGTACCGAGGTCGTTTTCGGACTTACCGAGGGTTGCGAGAGTTGGGAAATCCGTAATAATACCTCGGATCGCGTAATCTTTAAAAAGAGCGACTATTCGGATGGCACCTGGTTAAACGATTTTGAGGCGAGATATCCGGACAAAAATACGGACTATACTAACCTTAAGCGCTTGACCGATTGGATCGTATCGACTGACCGAGGCGCGGTCGAGAGTGACGCGGAAAAGTCCGCGCGTCTTGAAAAATTCAAGAGCGAATTTGAGGACTATTTTGTAAAAGTGCCGATGTTGTATTACTACATTTTCACCGAAGTATTTTTAATGGTGGATAACCGCGCTAAAAACTTTTTCCCGTCTACCTACGACGGCGTCCATTGGCTGCCTCTGCCGTACGATATGGATACCGCGATCGGTATCAATAACGAGGGACAGCTCGTATTTGATTACGACCTCGAGGATACCGACAAGGTTAACGGATCTAACGTATTTAACGGTCAGGATAGCGTATTATGGTGTAATATTCGCGACGCGTTCGAGGACGAAATCGCCGAAATGTACGCGGATCTCCGTAACGGTACCGAGTTTGATTACGCGGAAGTCGTGAAACGGTTCTCAGATCATCAAAAAGTATGGTCAGAAACTATATGGAATGAGGACGCGTTCGAGAAGTATCTCGAGCCGTTATTAAACGACGGCGACGGATCTTACTTAACGATGCTCCAGGGAAATAAGGCAAGTCAGCGCGAATGGTGGTTACATAACGGTTTCCGTTATCGCGACAGTAAATACCAAAGCGGCGAGGCGAATAAACAGTTTATTACTTTACGTTGTTACGAGGTCGGAGATATTACGGTAACTCCGTATAGTCATATTTGGACTCGTATTAAATACGGATCCTATAACGTAACCGAGCGAGGTAAACGTAATATTTCTACAACGTTACATTGTCCTCTCGATACGATGGACGATACCGAGGTATATATTTATTCCGCCGACCGTATCGCTGAGATTGGCGATCTGAGTCCTCTCCAGGTCGGATATGCTAATTTCTCTATGGCGTTAAAGTTGCAGAAATTGAAACTCGGCGACGGTGCGTCTACCTATACTAATACTCACCTTACGGAGCTTTACGTAGGTAATAACGACCTCCTTACCGAGCTTGATATCCGAAATTGTGTGAATCTCACTATGGCGGTCGACCTTTCGGAGTGTTCCGGTCTCGAGACCGTTTACGCAAAGGGTAGCGGAGTTACGGCTCTTACGCTGCCGGTCGGCGGTAAGGTTAAGACGTTGGAGTTACCGGCTACGGTAACTAACCTCACGATCCGAGAGCAAAAGCAGCTTGAAAATATCTCTCTCGAGGGATATTCGGCTATTAGTACGCTGCGTATCGAGAATACGCCTAACGTACCTCTCGAGGCTATTTTAACCGGTAGTAATTCGCTCGACCGAGTACGTTTAATCGGTATTGAGTGGAGACCGACAAACGGCGACACTTTAAAGACGTGTATCGATAAGTTAGTCGCGTGTGGCGGTATGAATGCGAACGGCGGTAACACCGATAAAGCGGTGATTAGCGGTCGCGTATACGTAGACTCGATCTCGAACGACGTATTAAATACCATTTATGATAATTTCCCGGAACTCGTCGTTATTGTTAACGGCGTAGCGAATTACGTCGTAAGATATGTAAACCACGACGGAACGTTATTGTATAGATATTCGGTCGCCGAGGGTGGTAACGCTATCGATCCTGTTGAGCTTGACTATGTCGACGCTCCTACTAAAGAGGGAACGGACGACGTCGGCTATGTATTCCGAGATTGGGGCGAATTGCCTACAAACATTCGTAAAAATTATACGATTGTCGCACAATATACGAACGTTTGGACGGTTCGTTATTTCGATGCGAATAACAATGTATTGTATGCCGATCACGTTATCGAGGGCGGTAACGCTATCGATCCCGTCGCTCTTGGTTATATCAATCCTCCGACGAGAGAGGGTACCGAGGATTACGGTTATCTGTTCTCCTCTTGGGATGAATTACCGACAAACGTACGCGGTGTATGTAATGTTTATGCGCAGTATATCGAGGCGTGGGCGGTTCGTTTCTATAGCGACGGCGCGTTAGTAAATATTCAGTACGTGAGAGACGGACTCGACGCGGTGGATCCCGTCGCAGCCGGATATATCGATACTCCTACAAAGGTCGGCGAGCCTCAGTATGAGTATACCTTTATCGGTTGGGATAATATTCCGACGAATGTTAAGAGCGCGGTAACTGTAAACGCGTTGTATAACGAAACGATCCGTACATTTACCGTCCGTTTCTTCAACGGCGATACGTTGTTACAGACGATTATCGTTCCTTATGGTGAAATTCCTATATATACAGGGGTAGAGCCTACTCCCGAAGTGGACTACGCCTTTGTCGGTTGGTCTCCCGAAATCGCAGCGGTGACGGGGGATGTCGATTATGTGGCGAAGTTTAAGTCTACCAAGTCGATCACACGCAGCATTTTGGATAGAACGATTGAGGAATATTCGGACGAAACGGTTACGAGCATCAAGCGTGGCGCATTCCAAGAATGTCGAGCCTTGACGAGTGTGAATATACCGAATGTGACAAGCATTGGCGAGTACGCATTCGCTAACTGCTCTGCTTTGGAGAGCTTGGATCTACACTTGGTAAGCCATATCCCATTGACCGTATTCCCGGAAAAATTGAAAAGCATTGATATTTCGTCGGTTACATATTTGGAGTCCCGAATTCCAAACTCTGTGTTGAGCGTTCGCTTGCCGGCGAAAGCACCAAATACCCGAAATACCACTGTACTGTCGAGTATAAATAGCGAATGCGTATTCTACATCCCGACCGGATCGCTTGCAAGCTATCAGGCGCATTCCCGGTGGGCGGCGCTGACAGAAACGAATTCTTTTGTGGAGGAGAATAGATAATGACAGTGTTTCAAAATACTATCGATTTGCTTGGCGATGAGGTGACGGCAAGAAAGATCGTTGATGGAACAATTGGAGAGTATAACGATAATGTCATTAATTCCGTAGGATATAGTGCATTCAGTGGCTGTAACAACTTGAGGAGTGTGAATATGCCGAACGTGACGAGCACCGGCTCTAATGCGTTCAGCCTCTGCACGTCTTTGGTGAGCGTTGAACTGCCAAACGCAACAAGCATCAAAGGCGGTTCGTTTGGTGGATGCACATTTTTGGAAAGAATTAATTTACCAAACGCAACAACACTTAACGGCAATACATTTTCGAATTGCACATCTTTAAAGAGCGTTGATTTACCAAAGGTGACGAATGCATCCTATGGTGAGTTCAGCGGATGCTCCGCACTGGTCAGCGTGAATCTGCCAGCGCTGATGTCGGGTGAGAGCGGATTGTTTGAAAAATGCACGTCTTTGGAGAGTATTGACTTACCTGTCCGGGTAATTGATGAAACAATGTTCAAGTCGTGCGCGAAGTTGAACGTCTTGATACTAAGAATCGATACACGTGTGTGCAGACTCTCTAATGTAAACGCGTTTGACGGCACCCCGTTCGCCGTAGGCGGCACGGGCGGCACGGTATACGTTCCGCAAGCACTCATTGGGCAATACCAAACGGAAACCAACTGGTCTACGCTTTATGCGGCAGGCACTTGTAATTTTGTAGCAATCGAGGGGAGTGAGTACGAATGATAGTTACCGAGAGATTAACCATTGGCGGCAGAGCGTTTGTCAAGACGTATTCCGATGAGGGGTACATGGTCGAGCGCGACGGCGTGAGATATTCCGAGGCTATCGATCCGGCTGAGTTTGACAGACAGTATACCGAAACCGACGAGCCTATCGAAAAAGAGGAGCTTATCGAAGAATAAAAGAAAGGAGGCGATAATATGTCCGGACAGAGATTACCTACCGGAGTAGTTGAGGCGCGAGGTAATAAGCATTTTACCAAAGCTGAGTTAGAGGAGCGCCGAAATAGTGAGATAAAACCTATCACGGATAATATTATCGCTCCGGCGTATTTAACCAAAAGGCAAAAAGACGATTTTTATAGTATATCGGAGCAATTAAAGCAACTTAATATTGTGGGAAATACGGACGTCGACGCTTTAGCTCGGTATATCGTGGCTAACGACTTTTATATTAACGCCGTTAAGCAAATGAGAAAACCGGAGATTAAAAACGATCCGTACGCGTTCGACAAATGGGCGAAAATTCAAGAGCGATATTTTAAACAATGCCGAGCCTCCGCGAATGACCTCGGTTTATCGATTTCGAGCCGTTGTAAATTGGTTGTACCGCAGCCGAAACAGGATAAACCGAAAGAAAATAAGTTTAAAAAGTTTGAAAAACGAGGCGATAGCGAATGAGTAACGGATACGCTCCGATTTATGACCGTGTTACGGCGTACGCTCATAAGGTTGTAGCCGGTCAAATTACCGCCGGAGACTTACACGTTTTAGCCTGTAAACGTCATTTAAACGACTTAAAAAGACAGAGGACGGAGGATTTTCCATACTATTACGATCCAATTAGGGCGATGGAGATAGTCGACTACGCCGAAACGCTAACAATCGCAGAGGGAGCGGAGCCGAAACCGGTTAGGTTATTAGATTCTCAGGCGTTCGATCTCGGTTGTACATTCGGATGGTTTAAAGTCTCTAACAATAAACGCCGTTTCCGGCGACGTTATAAATCTATGGCACGTCAGAACGGTAAAACGTTCGAGAACGGTATCATAGGTACATATATCGCCGGATTCGGCGGCTATTATCACGGTAAATTATTTACCGTCGCTACTAAGAAAAGACAAGCTCGCCTCGCCTGGGAGGAAATGAGTAAGTTTATTACCATTGATCCCGATTTAAAAGAGTATTTCGACGTTAAGGATTATAAATCCGTTATCGAGGCGCTCGATACTTATTGTACGATTGAGGCTCTTAGTAAAGAGGCAGGACTTGACGACGGTTTCCGTTCTATTTACGCCTCCGTCGACGAGATACATCAACATAAAGACAATAAAATATATAAAGCGTTGTATAACGGTACTCGAGCGCTCGACGAGACTCTCGTATCCATGATTACAACGCGAGGCGATAATCTTAATAGTTTCTGTAAGGAAATGGACGATTACGCCGTTAATATCCTCAAAGGTCTCTCGACCGCTGAGGATTTTTTTATAGACATATATTCTCTTAACGACGGTACAACGGGATCGCCGGTAGATGATATATGGGATCCGAAAAACTGGGTTAAGGCTAATCCGTTTATCGCGTCCAATCCTGAAAAATTCGAGACTCTCAAAACCGACGCTCAGACCGCTAAGGATATGGGCGGTAGCGAGCTAAGAGACTTCCTAACGAAATCTCTTAATATGTGGGTACAAAATACCGACGATATGTTTATCCACGCTGAAAAGTGGCAAAAATGCGGCGGTAAACGTACTCTCGAGGATATGCGCGGTCGTAGCTGCTACGTTGGACTCGACCTCTCCTCCGGCGGAGATTTGACGACCTACGCGCTCGAATTTTCCGAAGAATATACCTCCGAAACCGGAGAAACAAAAGAGAAAAACTACTTTTATAGTCATTCCTTTATGCCTCGAGGTCGATTACAGGAGCATATCGAGACCGATTTAGCGCCTTACGACTTATGGGAACAAATGGAGTTGATTACCGTTACCGGCGGATCCGGAGACTTTAAGAACGATTATAAGTTTATTATCCGAGACCTTAAGCGAATTAAAGAGGAGTACGACCTTACTTTTTCGGGTATCGGTATCGATCCTCATAACGCCGACGGAGTTTTATCGGATTTAGAGGCGTTCGGTTGCCCGGTTGTTATTATTACTCAGTCTTGTAAATCCCTTAACGACGCTACCGTAGATATGAGGTTACTCGTTAAATCTGAGGACTTGGAGTATAACGAAAACAACGAGCTATTAACGTGGTCTTTCCTTAACGCTCGTATCGTCCGTAACTCTTTCGACGAGATTAAGGTCGATAAGAAACCGGGCGCGAAATTTAAACGTATCGATCCGGTGGACGCTTGTATCGACGCTCACGCGTGTAAGTTGAAAAACAAAAACGTCGAGGTCGTAGACGTGGACTCCGAGTTAGATAAATACCTTAAGTCTATGGGTTGGAAATAAAATATTTTCAGATAGTGGGGTCTCGTTAAACGAGGCTTTTTCTATACAAAAATTGAGAGAAAGGAGGTATAAAAAAGTGAAATTTACTAAGCGACTAAAAAGCGCCTTTAAACTGATTTTTAATAAATCGAGCGGAGAGACGGTAGAGTTAAATAATCTTTATAGATTTCTCGGCATTGATCCGAACAAGGACGAACGAGTATTATCCGAGGCGACCTATTTCGCGTGTATGAAAGTATTATCCGAGGCTATCGGTAAATTACCTCTTAAATTACTAAAATATAACGAGAAAAACGGCGTCTTAACGGCTTATAACCACGCTTTATTTAACGTTTTACACTCTCGACCTAATCCGTATATGACCGCGTCGACGTTTTGGTCTACGGTTGAATTTAACCGAAATCACTACGGAAACGCGTACGTATGGATCCAGGGAGCCGGGGTAAATATGAAATTGTGGATTTTACCGGCTACGGACGTAACGGTATTGTATGACGACGCTAAGATTTTAGCGGATCAACCGGACATTTATTACCTATATTCCGCCGGCGGTAAAATTTATAAGTTTGGTTCCGAGGAGATTTTACATTTTAAGTCGTCTAACACTTTAGACGGTATTATCGGCGTATCTGTTCAGGATCAATTAAGAATGACTATCGGCGGAGCGGTTAAGTCTCAAAAAATGCTTAACAAAATGTACGAGTCAGGCTTTACCGCTAAGGCGGTATTACAGTACACCGGTAATCTTAACGACGCTAACGTTAAAACGTTCGTCGAGGGTATCGAAAAATACTCCGCCGGCGACTTTTCCGACGAGGGTATAAAGAATATTATCCCTATCCCGTTAGGCTCGCAGTTGACGCCTCTTAACATCAAATTAGGCGATAACCAATTTATCGAGGTAAAACAGTATACCGCGTTACAGATCGCGAGCGCGTTCGGTATTAAACCGTATCAGATCGGCGATTATACTAAATCGTCCTATGCGTCCGCCGAGGCTCAGCAGTTGTCTTTTTACGTGGATACTCTTTTATACATAATCAAGCAATACGAGGAGGAGATAACCTTTAAATTACTCTCGTCCGACGAGGTTAGTAAGGGTTATCATTTCAAATTTAATATTGACGTAATTATGAGGTCGGATTTTGCTACCAAAGTTAAAACGTTATCGACGGCGACTAATAGTTTCCTCATGACTCCTAACGAGGCTCGCGGAAAAATGGATTTACCGTCGGTACCTGGAGGAGATAGACTCCTCGGAAATGGTGCGAGTATTCCGGTCGAGTTGACCGGATCTCAATATATTAAGGACGAGCCGGAGGAAACTCCTCCGGTAAATCCTGACGGAAATAACGAGGGAGGAGGTTAAAGAGATGGATAACGAAAAGCTGCTTACTGATTTTAACGATCCGGAGGCGATCCCCGGCGTAATTTGTAAGGTCGCGAATGTTTCTCCGTTGGAAATTACCGACGCGGATTTAAGAAAGATCAATAAATATACTCTTAATCCGGTATCTGCCGACGACGTCTTTATTTTTAAGGCTACTATCGCAGATAACGAGCAAGACGACCGTAATTATATGCCGTTTAACTTAAAGGCTTTACAGGATTTAAAGAAATTATATCCCGGTAAAACCATGTTAAAGGATCATCGCCGTACCGCTGACAATCAGATCGCGCGTATCTACGATACGGAACTCGTTCAGGACGGCAATAAACAGACCGAACTCGGAGAATTACATACGGAGTTAGTCGCTAAAATCTATATGATTAAGACGGACTCTAATAAGGATTTAATTTCCGAGATTGTGGGCGGTATTAAGAAAGAGGTTTCTACCTCTACGGTACCGGAAAAAATGATCTGTAATATTTGCGGTGTCGACAATATGAAAGATTATTGTAGACATTATCCGGGATGGGAGTACGACGTCGCAGATAGCGCCGGAAAATCCGCTAAACGCCGTTGTAAGATGCTATTACACGGTGCTAGAGAGGCTTACGAGTTAAGTTTCGTAGCGGTACCGGCTCAGCCGAGAGCCGGAACACATAAGAGTGTCGGTTTTGCTAAGCCTATCGGAGAGCCTAAAAACGACTCTACAAACGGCGAAAACGGTGCAAAATGTACCGAAAACGGCGTTAAAAACGCCGAAACTACATCTTTTAGCGAATTGGACGAACGCGTTTTAAATGCAAGATTTAAAAACGCCGAGTCCTTTTTTAATGCAAACAAAAACTAAAATAATTTTGGAGGATTTAAAATTATGAACAAGAAAATGAGAGAAATTTTAACGCAGATCCAGGCTAAGACCGCAGAGGCTAAGTCCTTTATGGACGGCGAAAACAAGGATATCGCTAAGGCTACCGCGCTTATGGACGAGGTAGACGCTTTACAGAGAGAGTACGACGCCGAAAAGCGTATCTATGACGCAGAAAAGGCTAACGGTACTCAGGTTGCTACCGCAACTGTAGAGGATGGCGCTCAGGGTAAGCAGACCGAGACCGCTCTCGCTAAGTTTGCTAAGGCGGTACGCTCTATTATCCAGGGTAAGGGTTTAGTAGAGGGCGTCGGTGAGGACGGCGGTTATACCGTTCCCGAGGACGTATCTACTCGCGTAGAGCATTACCGCGACGTAGAGTATTCTTTACTCCAGGATATCGACGTCGTTCCCGTTAAGACTAATAAGGGTTCTCGTACCTATCAGAAAAAGGGCGAGGCTGACGGTTTCGTCGATATTGACGAAAACGGCGAGATCACTAACGAGATCGAGGCTCCTAAGTTTGAGCGTATTCCCTACGCTATTCAGGATCGCGCCGGCTTTATGCCCGTGTCTAACGACCTGATTAACGACTCCGACGCTAATATTATGGAGGTCGTCGCTGAATGGCTTGGTAAGGCTGACGTCGCTACTACTAACGCTAAGGTACTCGCTAAGGTCGCCGAAAAGTCTCAGATCGACTTTAAGGATATCGACGGTATCAAGACCGCGCTTAACGTAACTCTCGGTCAGGCTTATAAGAACGGCGCTAAGATTTACACGAACGACGACGGTCTTAACTACCTGGATACTCTTAAGGATAAGGACGGTCGTCCTATGCTTAATCCCGATCCTACCGCTCCGGCTAAGTTACAGTTACGTTGTGGTACTACGGTTCTGCCTATTAAGGTTCTGCCTAATAAGGTATTTAAGTCTACCGGTACTAAGGTTCCTTTCGTCGTTGGTAATCTGTTCGACTACGTTCGTAAGTACGATCGTCAGTCCATGTCTATCATGGCGTCTACTACCGCCTCCATCGGTAACTTTAACGCGTTCGCTCAGAATATGACTCTCTTGCGTGCCATCGTCCGTGACGACTACCGCGTAAAGGACGCCGACTCTATCGTTAACGGTTATATCGATACCGCCGTAGTGGGGGAATAATTGCCCTCGCCGACTCGGATAACGACGGAACTTATACCGAGAGCGAGTTAAACGCCTTAACTAAGGCTCAGTTACTCGCTCTCGCCGGCGAGTTGGGAGTCGAGGGCGTTTCTAATTCCAATTTAAAAGCGGAAATCGTATCCGCTATTTTGAATAGATAAGGAGGGCGACGGTATGGACGATACTATTACGGTAGTTAGTGTCGACGAGGTAAAGGATAATCTCGGTATAGATTACGCCGACGAAACGGTCGAGCGAAATATTAACCGCGCTATCAAAACCGCCGACGCCTATCTTAAAGGCTCCATCGGTGAGGATTATCCGACCGGCGATCCGAGAGCTAAAGAATTAGCCTTAATCATTATTTCCGATCTTTACGATAACAGAGGATTACAGTCTACTATCTCCGGTAATACTCGGAGATTAGTAGACGATCTCTCGTTACAATTACGACTCGAGTTAAGGAGGGGATCGAATGGGTAAATTATTCGACCGTCCTATAACTATCCAAAAGACGAGCGAGCTAACGGAGGATTGGGACGACGTTTACAAGGTACACGCCTCTATAAATAAGGCGAAAGCGAATAGCGAGTATCTTAGCGCCGGAGCGGTTCAAGGTAAGGTAAATCTCGTTTTCGAGGTTAGATTTTTTAAAAATCTCGAGGCTATTAGCTGCGATATGCAAAGTTACCGAGTTGTTTACAATGGTACGCCGTACAATATCATCGGTTACGACGATTATAAGTTACTCCATAAGACCGTTAAGCTCTTGGGAGTGAGTTATTAAATGAGCGGTGTTAATAATATTCCTATTGACGATTTGGTATCGGCTATTTCGGAGACGTTAACGGATTATCAACGTAACGTAATCGATACGGTTGTAAGCGAGGAAACTAAAAAAGCTATGAAAAAGTTAGTCGAAAAAACTAAGGCGACCGCGCCGGTAGGTAATCGTACTAAACATTATAGGGATAATATTTCCTCTAAGGTACTAAATAAAAGTAATTTGGGGTACGGCTTAAACTATAGCGAGCTATGGTATGTAAAAGGATCGGATTATAGACTCTCTCACCTGTTAAACAACGGTCACGCGTTGCGCGACGGTGGACGTTTTGAGGGTACGGGGTTTATTACAAAGGCTGCCGACGAGATAGAAACCGCTTATCTCGAAAATCTAAGGGCGGCTATTGAAAACGGAGGTCGTTAAAATGGTTAAACAAATTTTAACCGGTGCCGGTTTCGTGGAGGGTAAAACTTTTAAAGAGACTCGGTTTTTAAAACCTCCTCGGACTACGTACGCGGTTTATATGGACTCCTTTAGGGGACGAGGCGCCGACGGTGTTAATCTCATTAAGGAGCATACTTACACAATCGAGTTATACAGTTATAAAGCGGATCCGACCGCAGAGGCTAAGATCGAGAAAATGTTTGATACGTTAGGTATCGAATACGAAAAGTCCGAGCGTTATTGGTTGGATACGGAACAGTTATACCAGGTTGTTTATACATTTTATTTCATCGAAAAATAAGGAGGATTAGAATTATGTTAGAAAAGATCACTCTCGGCTCCGGCGATCTTATGATCAAGGAGTTTACCGATACCATGCCGGCTTATACGGATTTTAACGCCGAGACCGACCTTTTAGGTCGTATTCAGGGAGGTTGTACTCTCGAATACAAGGGCACTTGGTACGAGGCTAAGGACGATACCGGTAAGGTGGTTAAGACCATTATTACCGAGGAGGAGGCTACTCTTAAGAGCGGTATCCTCACTTGGAACGGTAAGACTCTCGCTCAGTTGTGTAGTACGGCTCGCGTTACTGAGGAGGACAAGATCCGTAAGGTCAAGATCGGCGGTGTCGGCAATCATAACGGCAAGTCCTACGCGATTTGTTTCCATCACGTCGACAAGATGGACGGCGATATTTGGGTAGTCGTTCGCGCCGTAAATCAGGGCGGTTTCTCGTTGGCGTTCGTTAAGGATAAGGAGACCGTTATCGACGCAGAGTTTAAGTGTTTACCTCAGGACGACGAGGGTACGCTTATCGAATACGTCGAGGAGATCGCGGAATAATTTTTTAAAAACGATGGGACGGAGGGGTTAATCTCTCCGTCCTACCATTTTATTTGTGGAGGTAAAAAACATGGCTAAATCACTTAATTTTAACAACGTAAAAAAGCAGTTTTTCACGGTTACACTCGCAGACGAAAAAAATACTACTCTTATGATCGGTACGCCTACTAAAGCAATCATGGACGACTTAACGCTTTTACAAAAGAGTATGGAGTCCGTAAACGATGATAACTCTAATAATGAGGCTACCGACGACCTCTATAACGCTTGCGCTCGAGTAATGAGTCGTAATAAAGCCGGCGTTAAGATTACGAAAGAATTTCTCTCCGAGATTTTCGATTTCGAGGATATTATCCTATTCTTTACCGCCTATATGGAGTTTATCGACGAGGTTATCGCCTCAAAAAACTAAATATCCCTTATTATTCCTCGGATGATGATAAGGGAGAGCATGGTTACGCGATAATTTCGATTTGGGAGCATTTAGTAGCTCAGTATACAGGACTCAATATATTAGAGGTCGAGGAGTTAGATTACATAGATTATTTAACATTTCGACGAGACGCCTTTATTTACAAAATGAGTAAAACGGATAAGGGCGTAGAGTATTTAAATAACGCGTGGAGGTTGGAACAGACCAAACCGGATCGCGAAACATTAAGAAAAAAATTCGGAAAGGAGGGTTAATATATGGCTGGTGCGATTAAAGGTATTACTATCGAAATCGGAGGCGATACTACAAAACTCGGTAAAGCGTTAACGGACGTTAATAATAAGAGTAAGAGTTTACAAAAAGAGTTAAACGGCGTAAATTCGCTTTTAAAAATGGATCCGGGTAACGTTACTCTCCTAACGCAGAAACAGGATTTATTAACTAAGTCTATCGCCAATACAAAAGAAAAACTCGAAACATTACAAGAGGCTCAAAAGCAAGTACAAGCGCAGTTTGAAAAAGGCGAAATTACCGAGGAACAGTACCGGGATTTACAACGTGAAATTGTAGCGACCGAACAAAAACTCGAAAAACTCACGGACGAGTTAAAAGAGTTTGGATCGGTCGGCGCTCAACAAGTCGCCCAGGTTGGCGAAAAAGTACAGGGCGTCGGAGAAAAGGTAACGAATTTCGGTAAAGGTATGTCGGTCGTAAGCGCCGGAACGGGAGCGGTATTAGCCGGCTCTATCGCTGCGTTTAAGGAACTTGATAGCGGATACGATACGATTATCACTAAGACCGGCGCGACCGGTGAGGCGCTCGATGAGTTAAACTCTATCGCGGATAATATTTTCGGATCCATGCCTACGGATATGGATACCGTTAGTATCGCGGTAGGAGAAATCAATACTCGTTTCGGATATACCGGCGAGCAGTTAGAGACGTTGTCGAGACAGTTTATCCAATTCGCAGAAATTAACGGCGTCGATCTGAATAACTCTATCGGTACCGTTAATAAAATCCTCGAACAGTTTAATTTAACCGGTGAGGACGCCTCCGGAGTATTGGATTTAATTACGTTAAAGGCTCAACAGACCGGTATTAGTGCCGACTCGTTAATGAAAAATATCCAGGATAACGGCGCGACGTTTAAGGATATGGGTATCGGCGTTAATGAGGCGGTCGTATTATTGTCTCAATTTGAGGCGAACGGTGTTAACGTCGAGACGGCGTTAAAAGGCTTAAAAAAGGCTACCGTCGAATATGCCAAAGAGGGTTTATCTATGGAGGAGGGACTCGCTCAAACCATAGATAGTATCAAAAACGCTCAGACCGAAACCGAGGCTCTCGCTTTAGTCGAGAAACTTTTCGGCTCTAAGGGCGCTAACGAAATGGTTAAGGCTATCCGCGAGGGACGTATTAACATTGACGATTTAAGCGCGTCTATGGAGGATTACGCCGGCGTCGTAAGCGATACGTTCGAGGGTACGCTCGATCCTATCGATCAAAGTACCGTCGCTATGAATAACTTAAAATTAGCCGGATCCGAACTCGGAGGAGCGTTACAAACCACGTTTACACCTATCTTAACGCAGTTAGTCGAAAAATTAAAAACGCTCGTTTCCTGGTTTTCCAATTTGTCGCCTACTATGCAAAAAACAATTGTTATCGTTTTAAGCGTAGTAACGGCTCTCGGTCCCTTAATCCTCATAATCGGACAACTAATAACGTCGGTCGGTACTATTATGACGTTCGCTCCTAAACTTGTGACCGCTTTTAATGCCGTTAAAAGCGCTTTTTCGGCGTTAGGCGCTGCGTTTACCGCTAATCCTATAGGTATTATCGTCGTCGCGATTACGGCTCTTGTAGCAGCTTTTATTTACTTGTGGAATAACTGCGAGGGGTTCCGTCAATTTTGGATCGATTTATGGGAGGGCATTAAAAACGCCTTTAGCGCGGTCGTCGATTGGATTAAAAACGCCTTTACGTCCGTCGTAAATTGGTTTAGAGAAAATTGGCAAGCAATATTGTTATTTTTAGTAAATCCGTTCGCCGGAATCGCTAAATATTTATACGATCATTGCGAATGGTTTAGAAATTTATTCGACGGTGTCGTCCAATGGTTTAAAAACTTATGGTCGACTATTTCGACTTGGGTTTACGACAACGTAATCGCGCCTATCGCTCAATTTTTCGTCAATTTGTGGAACGGTATTGTATCCGCGTTTCATACTGTAATCGATCCGTGGATAGAGATTATCCGGAGGGCGTCGGTACTCGTTTACAACGAAATTATAAAACCAATAGCGGATTTTTTTGTCGAATTATGGAATAAAATCACGACGGGATTACAAAACGCGTGGGATTGGTGTACGAATTTAGCGACCACTATCGCCGATTGGGTAAACACACACGTTATTCAACCAATCGTTAATTTTTTCGTCGGTTTGTGGACTAAAATCGAAACCGGAGTATCGTCGGCGATTTCGACCGTAAAATCTGTATTTTCGACGGTTGCTAATTGGGTAAATACTACGGTTATTCAGCCGATAACCGGATTTTTCTCGACGTTGTGGGACGGATTTAAAACCGGCGCGGCGAACGCCTGGGAGGGTGTAAAATCTGTATTTTCAACGGTTGGAACTTTTTTCGGATCCGTATTTAATACCGTAAAAGATAAAATACTCTCCGTATTTTCAGCCGGTGGAAAAATTTTCTCCGGAATTAAAGACGGTATCGTTTCTACGTTTAAAACGGTCGTCAATACGATTATTAAAGGTTTAAATAAAGTTATTACGTTACCGTTTGAGGGACTTAACGGAATCCTTAACAAAATACACGGAATAGAGATATTAGGAGTAAAGCCGTTTAATTGGTTGACGTGGAGAGCGCCGTTACCTCAGATACCTTTACTTTATCGAGGCGGTGTCTTAAAGAAAGGTCAAGTCGGTTTGTTAGAGGGTAGCGGTGCCGAGGCGGTAGTACCTCTCGAGCATAATACCGAATGGTTAGACAAAATCGCTCAGCGTCTCGACCGAAATAATCCTACTCCTGATAACGTCGAGGTATTAACCGCTCTCGACCGAATTTACGATAGATTAAATCGTTTACAAGTCGTATTAAATAACGGCGTATTAGTCGGCGAAATTCTCGACGATATCGACGCCGGATTAGCCGATAAACAATTATTAAGCGCGAGAGGGGTATAAATCATGGAGCGTTATTTTATTCTTGATAAATTTAATACCTGGTATGATTTACACCTTATCGTCGTGGCTAAGACAATTCTGGACGCGGAGCCTAAAACCAATTACGTAAAGCTCGACGGTATGAGCGGTACTTTGGATTTGTCCGAGTCGTTAACCGGCGAGATTACTTACGACGACCGTACAATATCGGCGACGTTTTGGACAGATTACGGAAACCGTAAAGATAGAGAGGCGTTACTCCGAAAGATTACCGCCTCTTTACACGGTAAAAAGATTAAGATTATCGAGCCGGACGATCCCAATCATTATTTTTACGGTCGCGTAAAGATTAAATCTAAACGAAATACTTTAGCGTATGCGGAGATTACTATCGAGGCGATTTGTGAGCCGTGGCGATATGCTATCGAGGAGACCGTCCGGAGAGTCGATGTAGATACCGCCGAGGTAACAAATATCGTTATAAATAACAACGGTGTAAAAACCTTAAGTCCGGTTATTACCGTTACCGGATCCGTAGATATTACCTATAACGGAAAGAGAACGTCGTTAACCGACGGCGTTTATAAAATCTCCGATATTAAGTTACGTCAAGGAGCGAATATTATCGGCGTTTCCGGAAACGGCTCCGCGACGTTTTCGTATAGGGAGGCTGAGTTATAATGTATAAGATTTTCGCCGACGATACGTTAATTTACGATAGCACTCTAGACGATTATAAAATCGGAAAAGGCTCTATTTCGTTGGAGACCAATAAATCCGGCTCGTTTACCTTTTCACTATATCCGGATCATTTTTATTATGACCGATTTATCCGCCTTAAGACCGTTATTACCGTGTATAAATTCGATAAGATTGTTTTCCGAGGTCGAATTTTAAACGACGTAACGGATCATTGGAATAATAGAGTATTTACGTGCGAGGGCGAATTAGGCTTTTTACAGGACTCTATTATCCGTCCGTTCGATTTTTCCGGGACTCCCGAGGTGCTTTTTACAAAGCTCATAACCGAGCATAATAACCAGGTGGACGATTTTAAGCGGTTTAAAATCGGTAAAATTACGGTCGTCGATCCTAACGACTATATCGCTCGTAGTAACTCGGAGTACGAGTCGACGCTCAGTAATATAAACGATAGGTTAATCGAGGGATCACTCGGAGGATATGTTTATATCACTCACGGAGAGGACGGTACCGATCCGATACCTACTATTAACTATCTCAATAAGTTTACCAAAGTCGCGACGCAAACGGTCGAATTTGGTGTAAATCTTAAAGAGTATACCAAAACCGTAAACGCTGACGGCTTGGCTACGGCTATTATTCCGCTCGGATATTCTATCGACGATGGAAATAGCGATACGGTAGACAAGAGACTTACAATCGCGAGCGTTAACGACGGTCTCGATTATATATACAGTCCCGAGGGCGTCGCGTTATACGGATGGATTTATAAAACCATAATTTGGGACGACGTGACGCAGCCGAGTAATTTAAAGGCTAAGGCTGAAAAAACGATGGAGTCGCTCGTCGTTAGTAATATCACTCTACAATTAACGGCGATCGATTTACGGTTAATCGATCCGACAGTCGAGCCGTTTAATTTAAACGATTATATCCGAGTCGTTAGTAAGCCTCATAATTTCGACTCTACGTTACTCTGTAATAAATTAACGATGGATTTATTAAAGCCGGATAACGATACTATGACGATAGGATATACCTATACGTCTTTCGTCGGCGCTACCAACGATAATAAAAAATCGATAAATCGATCGATACAAAAGGTTAACGCCAATATCCAAAAAAATAAAGAATTTATTACGGATGAAATTATGTCCGAGATCCAGGCGACGAGCGATTCTATTTTATCGCACGTCGGTAATACCTACGCTACGTCGGAGGAATTACAAGAAACAAAAACGCAGATCGATTTACAAAAAGACTCTATTTTACTACAGATAGAGGGTAAATACGCTACATCGGAGGCGCTGCAAGAAACCGAGTCGAAAATCGATTTACAAAAAGATTCTATTTTATTAAGTGTTTCTCAGGAATATATCGACAAAACGAATTTTGAAACGTTTAAATCGTCGACAGAGTCCTCTATAACGCTCTTAACTGACGAGATCGGTTTAAAGGTCGCTCGATCGGATTTTGACTCGTTAGGGCAAACGGTAGATAGTGCCGTAGCCGAGTTAGAGTTAAAGATAGGGAAAGACGACGCCGATCAGTTAATTAGCATGATTAACGCCTCCGCCGACGTTATTACGCTTAACTCTAATCGTCTCGTTATCAATAGCACACATTTTAAATTAGAGGCGGACGGATCCGTAACCGCCTCTAACGCTCATATCCAAAGCGGCAACGGTTATTATAACGTTGATATTAGCGACGGTGTTATTACGATTGACGGTCAATGGTCGGCACACGAAGAAAACCAAAGTATGTTATTATTGCAATTTCATAGCGCGTTTGGTGAGTTATGCGGTTTGTTTTGTAACGGATACGTCGACGAAAACATGACATTTAATCCGACTAACTTATACGTTAGTAAAATTTAATTGATTGCGAGGTAATTTTATGGTATCTGAAAATAATGATATCCCTCTCGTTATAGCTATGAATAACGCGGAAACCGCGCTCACGAATACGGTTAACGAATTACTATCAATTTTACCGTGTTATTTATTAGAGCCGCTACTCGATAAAATCCATCGGCAAGTTAAAGACGGCGCGAAAAAAGAACTCGTTACGGCTAAAAACGAATACGCGCGAAAATGCGCGGAAACCGAGGGAGGAGGTACAAAATGACGTTATCGACAGTTACACTTATCGTAACGGAAATCGTTACGTTAATCGGCGTCGCCGTCCCGGTTATCGTTTGGGCTGCGAGAATTGTAGAGGGCGTAAGGTGTCAGTTACGCGCGGATATGTTGAATATTTATTATAAATGCAAAGAAACGAGACGGATCCGACAATACGAGGCGGAGCATTTCGAGAAATGCTATCACGCTTATAAGGCGTTGAGAGGTAACTCGTTTATCGATGAGATTTATAAAAAGGTTCATCGTTGGGATGTAATTTCGTAATAAAAGGAGGACTAAAAGTATGACTATCAAAAAGGAAACTATTATCAGAACGGTAGTTTTAGCGCTTGCGTTAATCAATCAGGTTTTAACCGTGTTCGGTTATCACGTTATCCCTATCGACGACGCTCAGATCGCGGAGTTAATTTCTCTTATCTTTACGATTGGCGCGTCCGCGTGGGCGTGGTGGAAAAATAACAGTTTCACTAAAAACGCTATCGCTGCGGATAAGGTACTCGACGAATTGAGACACAAACAATAACTATTAACTATGGGAGAGTCGGAGAAATTCGACTCTCTTTTTTTATTTACCGAGGAGGTTAAAGTTATGAGTAAAGTATTTTTAAGCGCCGGTCACGGTGGAACGGATCCGGGCGCGTGTGCATACGGTCTAAAAGAAAAAGATATTAACTTACAAACTTTACTCGCGTGTAAGTCCGAGTTAGAGCGTCACGGCGTGACCGTGATAGCCTCTCGCGTAAAGGACGAAAGCGATCCGGTTAGTCAAGAAGTTAAAGAGGCGAACGCCTCTCGAGCGGATATCGCGGTATCTTTCCACGCAAACGCCGGAGGCGGCGACGGGTTCGAGGCGTTTTATTATCAAGGCAGCGCGTACGGGTTAAAACTTGCCGCGCTTGGTGAGAAGTACGTCAAGGCGTTAGGGCAAAATAGCCGAGGAGTAAAACGCGGTAATCATTTGTCATTTATCAAAAATACAAAAATGACGGCGGTACTTTTCGAGTCGTTCTTTGTGGATAACGATAAGGACAATAATATCGGCGACACGGTCGCAAAACAAAAAGCCCTCGGAGTCGCGTACGCGAAAGCGATACTCGAGTATCTCGGTATCGAATACGAAAATAAATTATATCGCGTCCAGGTCGGCGCGTTCAAAAAGAAATCGTCCGCCGAAACATTACGCGACGAGTTAAAAGCGCGAGGTTACGACGCGGTTATCGTGTAACGCGAAATTTCGCTCAAATTCACGCAATTTCGTTAACGATGAACAAATACTCTCCCTCGCAATTAAAACGCGCCCACGGGCAAAATTTAAGCGCACAGGGGCATATAAAACGAAAAGAGAGGTCGGGGATTATTCCTCGACCTCTTTTTTTATTTGTCGAGTTTCATCCCTCGACTCTTTTTATAGGCGACATTTCTTTTCCGCAATTCGGGCAATACTTAGGATAAACGCCGGTATCGGGATCCTCTATTTCTTCATCACACACCGAGCACGCTAACAACCAATCGCCTATCGCGATCCATTCTCCGTAAGTTTTTTCTACGCCCTCGAGCAGATCCTCAACAGAACAACCGAGCGCGTGAGCGAGTTTGTAAACCGTCAACGCGGCGGCGGCGTTTATATCTTTAACGCCTTGCTCGTAATGTTGGATCATTCGGACATTAACTCCGGACGCCTCGGCTAATTGGGGTTGAGTGAGTCCGGACTCTTTTCGGATCCGTTTTAAGTTTGTCATACTGTTACCTCCTTACACTTTTTCGTTACTGTCCGGCGATCTCTAAAAGGATCGCTCAATTTATCGATACTCGGCTTATAGGATAAACAATCTTTCCAAAATATAAAACCTTGTACGCTCTCGTCCCATACCCAAACGCTCGCGGTATATTCATGTCTCATTCTGTCGACGAAATCCTCGAACTCGTCGAGACGGTCGTACTCTTTTCTCCATCCGTATCCGGTGGAGCCGGAGCAATAATCAACGACGTATTTTTTACTCATATTGTCGCCTCCTCGACCTCTACGATATAGGTATTATCTATTCCGTAAAATGCCTCGTTAGCGGCTTTTAGACTGACGTTTTCTCGGATAACAGTTTCTTTACCGGTGGCGCTTACGTGGATTACGTTATATTTCATATCTTTACTCCTTTCACATTTCGATAAATACGTTATCGCCTTTTACCTCGAACGATTTAATTTTATCGTGCAAAAAAGGCGCTTTTTGCATTTCGCGACCGTCGCGGAAAAAATAGAAATCTTTGCTCGGATATTGTTTTCTTAATTCGTTGATACTCATTTTATAACTCCATTTCTCCGGGAGATTAACCGCTCCCGGTCGGCTATTTGTTTATTTGATTAAATACATTCGACGAGTTTTACGTCGAAATCGGCGTTCCCGGTGCGAAACGTTTTGTCTAAATATGCCTCAATTTCGTTATGTCTGAGACCGTATCCGTTTCTCTTGAAAATGTCGATATATCCGTTTCTTTCCTTTTTGACCGAGCTATTATACATATCGTAAGTGTTACCGGTTTCTTTAAAGGTGTATTTAACAGGTGATATTTGAAAATACTCGATCCATTCTCTGAGCGTCATTTTTACGATTTCGCCGTTTTCATTTACTAACCATTCGCCTTTTACTTTCATTTTCTTTTTTACCTTTCGTTATTTCGGGTTTTCCGTTCCCTTTATTGTACCTATATTATACACCTAAAAGTGTAGTTTGTCAAGAGGTTTTTGAAAAATTTTCAAAAAATTTTTTTAAAAATATTACCCAATGATAACAGCTATATTAAACGCTGTGTCTATTGGGTAATACATAAAAAAGACTCTACAAACGTAGAGCCTTTAAGGGTTTAACTGAAATTCCAATATATCGTTATGTCCTCGTCGTCTATTTCAATTTTCTTAATTAGAGTCGATATGGTAAATCGTGCCTCCTCGAGAGTGCCATTATCTAAAATGTCTCCGAATGAGTTTACAAGTCGAATAACTTCCGAGTCGCTTAAATTATTCTCGTCTTGATCCTCGGTTAATCTATCTAACTCCTCCTCGAGTTTAGCTCGTCTATCTGCTAACGGCTCGATTTTAGCGTCGACCTCCGATAGCGTTAATCGTTTAATAGAGTATAGATCCATATAGTTAGAAATCTGTTCGCTTAATTCCGAGATCTCATGTTTTAAGATCTGTACTTTATCGTCGGTCTCGTCCTCTTTTACGAATGAATTTTTAACCTCGTCTAAGTAATCCGGATCTAGCGCTAATTTACGTATTTCATTAAATACGATCGCCTCTAAGTCGTGAGCCTTATAATTTTTATTTTTACAAGTCGGATCCACGATCATTCTCTTTACTTTTTTACTCCGTGAATAGCAAGTATAAACGCGTTGTTTTGTACCTAAATCTTGTCGGTATTGGTACTGAGGATGATATCTCGCTCCGCATTTTTTACACCATATAAAACCGCCTAAATACGTCGAATGTTTATTATCGGATTTTCTATTATCCTCTCGATATTTTAATAGGATCTGAGCTTTTTCAAAAATTTTAATATCTACGATTGGATTTTGTCGTCCTGGATACCAATTATCCGCGAAACGTACCTCTCCGATATAATGACGGTTCGCCAATAGTCGACGCATTGTATAGTTAGTCCATTCGCCGTAATGGTGGATATAGCCTTTATCGTTCATTGTATTACAAATCGTGTTTATTGGCGTACCTTGTAAAAACATTTCGAAAACTTCATTAACTAACATTTTCTCGTATTCGTTGACGACTAACTCACCATTTATATACTCATAACCGATCGGGGCAAAATCTGAGCTACCCGTATAATATCCTTGCTTAGCTCGAGCCTCTCTACCCATCGTCATACGTTCTTTAATCTGCTCTCGCTCTAATTGGGCGAATACTGCGAGGATACCAATCATAGCACGACCGAACGGAGTCGATGTATCAAAATTTTCGTTCATAGAAACGAAATCGGTATTGTTATTTAAAAATACGTCCTCAATCAGATATAACGTATCTTTTTGGGATCGACTAAGGCGGTCTAATTTATAGACGACTACCTTATCGACTTTTTCAGTTTTAACAAACTTTATTAAATCTTTAAGACCTGGACGATCCAAGTCGCCTCCGGAAAATCCCGGATCGATAAACGTCTCGACGATAGTCCAATCCATAGCCTCACAATATTTTTTTAATCGTTCGAGCTGCTCAGGGATTGAGTGTCCCTCTTTAGCTTGATCCGCCGTACTAACGCGTACGTAAATTATTACTTTCATAATATAAAGCCTCCTTTTGTACTTTTCGGAGGTATGCTATAATTAAGTTGTCCGCTCGTTATAGTCCTCCTGGGGATTGTGCGAGTAACCTAACCGTCTCGATTATTTTCGAGGCGGTTTTTTATTTTTATAACAGAATAACAAAAAAATTCTCAACTCCTTATAACATTATATTTTTATATCTCTATACTACTATATTTATATTTTTTTCTTAAGATATAGAAATAATTATGTTATTATGTTATGAATGTGCGAAAAAGCCTTATTTTACAAGGGTTTTTGGTATAACAAAATCATAACAGAATTGAAAAAATCGACTCAGTTTTTGTTATAAAAATTGAGTTTTTGTTATGCTGCGAAAAAATATTTTTTATCGTGTTTTTATAAAAAATATATTTTTTACGTTTTTGTTATGGTTTTTGTTATACATTTTGTTATGGATTTTTAGTATTTTTTTCGCTTAGCGATTTCTACGCCGACCTCTATCGCGTCGATAATGGACTCGATACCGGCTTTACCGATTGGATTACCGTCGAGCGTGATTTTCGCAGAGTGGATTAAAGTATCTTTGGTATCCGCTAAAATATCCGTTATCTCTACTCTATCGTTAGCCGGAGCCGATGGACGATCTTTAACCGGACTAATTTCTCCGTCCGCTAAAGCGTCCGCGCTAATACCTAACGCCTTACATATCTTAATAATATTAGATACGCTCGAGTTACCGATACCTCGTCTAAAAATACTATCCATAGTCGTATAAGGCATATCGATAGCGATTGTAAACTCGCGGATACTATGGTAATGCTTAAGAATTAACTCTTTTAATTTTTCCTCAATGGTCATTTTTTTACACCTCCTAAATTTTACATCATTATATCACATAATTTTCGATATTTCAATAACTGTTTTCGAATTTTCGATAAATAAATCAGAAAAATATCATTATTTCCGCTATTTCGCTATAAAAATGGTTGTTAAAACCTTAAAATCTTTTTTTAAAAATCGTTTTTAAGTTATAAAATTTAAAAAATTTTTTTATAAAACCTATTGACATTTACGAAAATGCGAGTATAATATAAGCGTGCTTACGAAATTGAGTAAATTTTAGAACGTACGCTCGATAGTGTAAGACATTTGAAGAATAGGAGGTACAAAAATGTATCGTACGGCAAAATCTGAAATGATGAAACGAGGTTTAACGCTCGGAGATGTCGCTCCGCTTATGGACGTGAGCGTCGGAACGTTATCGCTCAAACTAAACGGAAAATATCCTATTACGTTAAACGAGGCTAAGCGGTTTAAGGAAATCGTAAAATCGGATTTACCTCTCGAGGAGCTTTTCGAGGTGGCGAGTTAATGAGTGTGTTCCATGTTTTAAAGGACGGCAGCAGACCGCCCGACATAACCGGACACATTGTCCGAATGGGGGACGTTAGTTCTCTATACCATCTACTACATAATATCAATCGAAAAAAATCTCATGTGAAAGAAAAAAACGAGGTATCGATATGGGTAAAAAAATTATGACCGTAATTTATTGTTTGGTCGTTGTATGCGGTTTCTTTTTGATGTTGGGCGCTATTGGATCGTTCGAGTCAAATTCGATTGATTCGAAAGCTCTCCTCACGCAAGGTATAATCGCTTTAGTTTTAGAATTTCTCGGATTCGCCGGATTGAAAAACACTAATCCGAGCTTGTTCTAATCGAAAAGTATTAAGAGGTATTAACGTTATGAAACATATTGATTTTAGTGTAGGCGATAAAATCGTAACCGTTGAAAACGGTGAATTACGTAAGGGCGTAATTAAAAAATTTTTTCCGATGGATCCTCCGATATTTGTTGTCGAGTTTGAGGACGGTACCGTCGAGAAAGTTCTTTATAGTGATATGACGAAAGAGCCTAAAGCGGAAACTCCGGAGACGGAGAAAAACGAGCCGGTAGAAAAGCCGGAGATTACGATCACTCCGGAAAAATTCCGGGAAATCGCCGTCCGCGTTGTCGCCGAGGCGACTAAAGATCGTATTGTCGTAGGTTTGGCGGTCATACAGATAATGGCTAAAATTCATAGGGCGCTATTTGTGGAGCCGTGGGAAAATGATTAAGTTATATCGACATCAAGAAATAGCTCTTTCGTATATGAGGAGTAATAACTATTTCGCTCTATTTATGGAACAAGGTACCGGAAAAACGATACCGTCGTTATTTCGCATTTTGGATCTATTGAAATCCGGAGCAATAGAGGACGCGTTAGTAATCGCTCCTAAATCGGCTCTCGGAGCGTGGGAGCGAGATATCGAGTTATTTAACGACTTAGATCGAGAAATCCTCAGAGGCGGTATTACGCTTATAAATTACGATAAGGTATGGAGAGGCGATAAGAAATCTCCGTATTATAAAAAATGGGGTTGTATCATTTTGGACGAGGCTCACTCGATAAAAAATCGAACGAGTCAAAGATCTAAATTTATCCTCCGTATCGCGACTATGAGCGACTACCGATATATTTTAACCGGTACTCCGATCGCTAACGGTCAATTAGAAAATATATGGTCGTTATATTGTTTCCTGGATCCGTACCTCGAGAGGGGTTATCCTTACTCTCGCATTTTCGGAGGATCTTACGGTAAGTTTCAGGATAGATATTGTATCTTGAATATGTATCATAAGCCGAGTAGCTACGTACACGTTAAGGAATTACAGGAGATTATTAACGAGCATAGTTACCGCGTTAAAAAAGTCGAATGTTTGGATTTACCGGATAAATTACCGGACGAGCTTATTAAGGTCGATATAGGCGATAAAACGCTTTATAAAAAGTTAGCGACCGAGAGCGCGTTACTCGAGTACGAGATCCTCGCGGAAAATCCATTATCGAGACTCGTAAAGCTGCGTCAATTATGTAGCGGACATATTAAGTTAGACTCCGGCGAAATTATCGAGGTCAAAAACGAGAAACTATCCGTATTACAAGAATTACTCGAGGGATACGAGGACGATAAGAAAATCGTTATTTTCGCAGAGTTTAAGTATTCTATCTCGAAAATTTCCGAGTTACTCGCAAAATTACGAGTTAAAAATGTCGTGTTAGACGGCGACCAAAAAGATAAAACGATATGGAGAAAGTTCCAGGCGGATAAACGGATCCGCGTTATCGTGTGTCAATATCAAACGGCGAGCGCCGGTATAGATTTGTTCGCGAGCGATACTATGATTTTTTACGAGCCGACTCTCCGATCTCAGATTTTGGAACAGGCTCGAGACCGAATACATAGGAGCGGACAATCTAACAAATGTAGTTATATCCATTTACTTACGAGAGGTACGGTCGAGGTCGATATATACCGCGCGTTAGCCGGTTATAGTGATTTCTCCGAGAAACTCTTTACCGAGTATATGGAGGGTTACAAGAGGAGTTATAACTCCTAAAATTTTTAATCGAGTTTACTCAATTTCGTAAAAGGAGGGTTTAACATTGATTGTATTAGAATTATTGGATACTTGTCCGGAAATCCATATCGCGGATACGTTTATAATAACCGGTGAAAAAATTGAGCGATATAAAAAACCGATGTGTTCGGTTAGCGGTGGAGCCGATAGCGATATGATGATCGACATTATATCTAAGGTTGATTCCGATAAAAAAACGATATTTGTATTTTTCAATACCGGGTTGGAATATCGAGCGACTCTCGAACATTTGGATTATTTAGAGAAAAAATACGGTATTCAAATTTTACGAGAAAAGGCTATAAAACCGATACCGATATCCTGTAAAAAGTACGGCGTACCTTTTTTATCTAAGCACGTTAGCGAAATGATATATCGCCTCCAAAAGCACGATTTTAAATGGGAGGATAGACCTTACGAGGAATTGGTCGAAAAATATCCTAATTGTAAAAGCGCGTTACAATGGTGGTGCAATCGTAAAATTCGCAACGACGGAAAAATCGGTATGTTGAATATCGATCGAGATAAGTATCTTAAAGAGTTTATGATCCAAAATCCTCCGGATTTTCCGATTTCCTCGAAATGTTGTACGCATGCTAAGAAAAACGTAGCGCGAAATTTTCGTAAAAAACATAACGTAGATTTGGAAATGGTAGGTATTCGGAAATCCGAGGGTGGTATCCGGTCGGTACAGTATAAAACTTGTTTTACACCTGGTTACGATTGCGATAGCTACCGTCCGATATTTTGGATTACCGATGATGTTAAGAAATTATACTCGGAAACTTACGGAGTAAAAAATAGTCGGTGCTATACGGATTACGGATTATCTCGTACCGGTTGTGTCGGTTGTCCTTTTAATAAAAATTTCGAGGACGAATTATATCGTATTCAGAAACACGAACCGTTATTGTTTAAGGCGGTAAATAATATATTCGGTAAGTCCTACGAATATACTCGTAAATATAGAGAGTATGTGATTAGTCGAGAGACTTTTTAATTTTGTTTACTCAATTTCAATAATGATTAACGAGGAGGCGAAAATATGTTGAATATGTGGGAGCTTTTCGGAATGAAAAATAAACGTCGCTGCTCCGTTTGCGGTTGCATTTTGGAGCCGGATAGCGAGTTAGATATTTGCGAGTGTTGTCTCGACGAATTGTTAGGAGATAATCCGGGAGAGACTGAGGCGGTTGACGAATGAATATTTATATATACGATATCGAGGTTTTTTCGGACGATTGGATCGTCGTCTTTCGGCGACCGGAGGACGGCTCTAATCATATCGTAATCCATAACGATAACGCTCGTTTACGAGAGTTTTTAAGTCAGCCGGATATTATAATCGGAGGCTTTAATAATAAGCATTATGATAACTGGATCGTCCTTACGATGATCCTCGGCGGTAGTAATATCGAGGTTAAGCGGCATAGCGAGTTTATTATCGGAGGCGGTAACGCCTGGGAATTTCCTTTTATTCAGTTTCAAAAATTACCTTGTTCTACGTTCGATTTAAGAGACGATATCGCGGATCCCGGAATTAGTCTTAAGGCTATAGAGGGAAATCTTAACCTCCCGATCGTGGAGAGCAGCGTCGATTTTTCAATCGACCGTAAACTCACTCCGGAGGAATTGGAGGAGGTTATCCGCTACTGTAAGTATGACGTAGACTCGACCGTTAAATTATATTGGGAGCGTAAAGTTAATTACTTGGACGCTAAGGCGCTCGTCGGAGAAATGTACGGCGTACCGGTGGAGGAGGCTCTCGGTCTTACTAACGCTAAGTTATCCGCTAAAGTCCTCGAGGCTAAGGCGGTCAAGCGTACCGACGAGAGAGATTACGTAATACCGGATAATATCGACGCGGATTTAATACCTAAAGTAATACTCGATTTCTTTTTACAGATCCGAGATAAGTCGATCCCGGACGCTAAGTTATTCGGAGCCGGTAAAGGCTCTAAGGGTATGACGCTCGATATTATACTTAAAACCTCTTACGGCTCTTGTCCGGTTACGTTCGCCTGGGGAGGCGTTCACGGTGCTAAGCCTTGCGTAACCGTCGAGGAGACCGAGGATCGCGTAATCATTAACCAGGACGTCGGCTCCCTATATCCTAACAGTATGATAAATTTCGGGTATACGTCTCGTAGTATGGCGGATCCGGAGGCTTATCAAAAACTCGTTATTAAGCGACTCGGTTATAAAAAGACCGCCGGAGATCTGAGTAAAAAACTCGCTAAGCAATTCGGCGACGATTGGTATAAGCGTACCGACGAAATCCTTAAAGACTGCGACGAGGAGACCGCTACCGATATTAAAAATCAGATTGATTTTAATAACAAACAGTCCGCGCTAAAACTCGTTATAAATACGGTTTACGGAGCTATGTTAAACCTCTATAACGACCTCGCGGATAGGTGGGCAGGACGTAGCGTATGTATCTCTAATCAATTAGCTATGACAATGCTAATTGTACAGTTATCGAAACAATGTAAAACTATCGATTTCGTTAATATCAATACTGACGGTATTATGTTTACGATCGACCGATCCGAGGTCGAATTATCCGAGGCGATAGTCGCTACCTGGTGCGAGATTACACGTTTCGAAATGGAGCGAGACGACTTTAAAAAGGTAATTCAGAAAGACGTTAACAATTATATAGGTATTACGCCGGACGGTAAGTTTAAGACTAAAGGAGGGTATGTCTCCCTCTATAAAGGTGGCAATTTTAAGACTAACAGCCTACAAATTATACATAGGTCTATAGTCGAGTATTTAGTAAACGGCGTACCGCCTGAGAAAACTATTAACGAGTGTACCGATATTTTCGCGTTTCAGCAGATAATAAAAACCGGCGGTACTTACGAGGGATCTTATCACTATGTAAACGGTGTGCGAGAGCCTATCCAAAAGGTTAACCGAGTTTACGCCGTCAAGGATCCGAAATACGGTCAAGTCGTAAAGGGTAAATGGATTACCGAGAAACGTAAAAAGAATAAAGATACCGGAAAAATGGAGAGTACGCCGGTCTATCCTCCTCAATGGAGCGAGACGATTATATCCGAGTGTCCGACTCATACGTTTATCGATAATGAGAACGTCTTAACGGTGGACGATCTCGATAAAGATTACTATATCGATATGGCGAATAAGCGTATCGATAAGTATATAAATATCGATCCTACGGTAGCTCGTAAGATTGAAAAAATAACTAAGGAGGTTGTTATCATGGCAACAGAAAAAGCAGCAGTAACCACAAAGGCGGAGACTATGAACGTCTACGCGAAACTCCTCGAGGCTCGTAAGCGTTTCCTCGAGACCGGAATTAAAAAGACCGGAGTTAATCGCTACGCGGAGTATAAGTATTTTACTCTCGACGAGATTATCCCGGTAAAGCAGACGATTTTTAAGGATCTCGGTCTCGCGGACGTTATCTCGTTCGACGATCGCGGAGCGTGGCTCACAATTTTTAACGTCGATAATCCGGAGGAGCGTATCGGATTCGGTAGTCAGCTCGCGCCTGACGAGTCGATGATTAAAAATCCTATCCAAAAGGTCGGAGCTATTCAGACTTACGTAAGACGTTACCTTTACCTCTTGGCGTTGGATATTATCGAGTCTGACGGCATCGAGGAGACTACCGGAAAGCCTGTCGACGAGGATAATAATCCGGTTGAGGCTCCTAAAAAGTCTAATCGTCCGGCTACCGCAGAGGAGCGCGAGGAGACTAAAACAGAATTGATTAACAAGGGCGGAGAGGCTACTCCTACTCAGATCAAGGCAATTAAGAACGGTCTTAAAAAGCTCCGCGAAAAGGACGAAAAGTACGAGCCTTATATTAAGGAAATCGTAACTAAACTTAAAGCCGGTATCGCTAAGGCTGAGGCTGAGGACGTGCTTATCGAGATCGGAAATAAAATCGAGGAGTAAGTCGTGAGATTTGGTCAGACCGTTTACACGGTTAACGAGAAAACTAACGAGGTCGAGGAGTGGGAGTACGTGAACGTATTTTATACCGTATTCGGTAAACTCGCTCATTTAAGAAACGGTGAAAAATTTTGTTTTACGTCCCTTAATCGCCTCTACGAAACGTACTTAGACGCGTGGGCGAGTACCAAAATCGAACATATTTTTTTAAACTGAGTTTACTCAATTTCGTTAATATAGGAGGTATTAACTAAATGGAATTTTTGCAAGACGGACGTATTAAGGTGGATCCGCCGAAAAAGCCTAAGAAACTCACGGCGACGCGTTTCGCTACGATCATGGGTTTAAACGCGTGGTCGACTCCGTTCTCGGCGTGGTGCGAAATGACTCGTACATACGAGGAGCCGTTCGAGGACAATATTTACACGGCAGCCGGTAAAGTTATCGAGCCTAAGATCTGCGAGTATCTGAGAAATCGATACTTTATGGAGATTAAGAGTCCGACGGACGTATACGGCGAGGATTATTTTAAAAAGACCTGGGGCGACTTTTTCCCGGATCAGGACGCTCTCGGCGGTATGTGGGACTTTCTCGGAGACGATTTTGTCGTCGAGGTTAAGACTACTAAGCGCGTAGAGGATTGGAAAGGCGTCGACGGTAAGGTCGAGCCTCCAATCTATTATAAGCTCCAGGCGTCGTTATACGCCTATCTCCTCGGTTTCGACGACGTCGTTATGACGTGTAGTTTCCTCGAGGCTAAGGACTATCCGGTCGATCTCGGTAACGGTAAGTTCGACACGGCTCCGACCGAGGCGTTTACGCCTAGCGTCGATAATACGGTC
>JAEIGA010000904.1_pt1 | contig 44197 bp, 26 predicted proteins | sample 9270691 | NCBI WGS metagenome assembly JAEIGA01 (sample SAMN17057246, study PRJNA624740) | gut metagenome | biome: biome; isolation source: fecal sample | host: Bos grunniens | place: China: Xizang | collected 2019
GGTCAGCAACTGTAATTTTCAAATAAAAATTTCTGGCTTTGTCTAAGGGTGTAGATTTTCAACCTTGCGCGTCAGCGCAGGGAAAAGATAGCAAGGAGGATGAGGGGTGCGGGGGGAAGGAGGGAGGGAAGGGAAACCTCCGCGCCAAGAGGAATGTTACGCAGCCTTCCTCTTTCTGCCGGCAGTAGCGTTCCGTTTCGTGGATTCTGGTTCCGGGCTGGGGATGAAGTCCGGGGGGGGCTACAGGGTCATGATTGCCACAGTAAAATGCTACAGTAGGCGGTGGTTGGCTGTGGCGCGGCAGTTTGCGCGAGTAGCGAATTTATACCATGCGCAGGAATTGGGCGAAGAAGGGGTCGGCGACTGTGTATTGACCATCCGCAAGCTCCAGCAGGCCGTCTTCCATCAGCTTTGCCTTGTTGGAGTTCACGGTGGACGACACGCCCAGCATGTGCTTTCTGCGGTAGGCGTCGCTGAATTCGGCGGCCTTCTCGTGCGCGAGGGCGATGAGGAGCTTCTTCTGCGAAGCTGAAAGGGTCAGCATCAGCTGCTCGTATTGGTCGCGGTTGAATCCGGAAAGGTTGGAATACGCAGCCTCTACGTCGGTAGGCAAGACTGATTTCCGCCGGGCGTCGTCGACGATGCGAAACGTCTCGAAGCCGAGCTGCTGTATGAAGTAGGGGATGTTCTCTATCCTGCCCACGAGGAGCTCGGCGGTTTCCGGGGCGATCGTCTTCCCCGCGCTCGCGAACCGGTCGACCACGAACCTGACGCTTTCCTCAAGCGGCGGCTTGTCGAGCTGAATCGTCACGGCGGACCTGTAGAACGGACGGTTGTGGTCGGTGAACATCCGGCGCAGAAGGTGGTGGCGGCTGCCAAGGAAGATGTACGACACGTTGCGGTGGGACTGGACGGCCGACCGCATGGTTCGCTCGAATCCGTCGCTCGGCAGAAGGTCCTTAACCTCCTGGAACTCGTCGAAGACGACGACGGCCCTGCCTTTGCCGGAGAGCAGCCGCTGCGGCAGGTCGAGGACTTCAGACAGCGCCTCGGGTCCGATAGGCGCGTCGAACGGCTCGAAGGTCAGCGAGGCCTCGCCAGACGGTCCAATCGTCATCTTCGGCCGGAGGCTCTTCAGGAACGTGCCGAGCTTCTTGAACTCGAACCTGACCGGTGCCAGCCTGCGATACACCTTCGCCGCATAGGCGGAGACGAAGAGGTCGATGGACGGAACCTTCATCACGTCCAGCGTGACGCAGGGGATCCCCGCCTTCTCGAGGTCGCGGACGAGCTCCGCGACGAGGGAGCTCTTGCCGTAGCGCCTTGGGCCGTACAGCACGACGCTTGACTGCCCGCTCAGGAAGCGGGATCGGAGGTCCCTGCGGAGCTCGATCCTGTCGTAGAACTGGTCGCCGGTGGCCAGCTGTAGATAGTTGAATGGGTTTTCCATGGTCGGGATTATACCATTTCTGCTTACGAGAAATCAAGTATGAACTTACGAAAATCTCCGTAACGAGAAATCTCGGAGGTAATGGGGACAGTCCCCGGAGGTCGGAACAAAAGGGACCCTTCTGTATATGTTTTACTTTATATGCTTGGATGAATGTTACTGGACTCCGCGGCACCTTGCGCGGCAGTTAAACAGGTTGAAAGGTTGAAAGGTTGAAAGGCCGCGGCGGTTTGCGCATATCCCCCGAGCGGAGCGAGTCTGCAACGCGGATGCACTGGCAGGGGTGAGGTTTTGATTAACACGCGGATTTGTTCGCGTCTAACGACGCTCACCTTTCAGAGCGGCGGAAATCTGCCGCGAAAGCCAACACGGAGCGCGGCAAAAATGGTATAATTCACGCGATGAAACCCCATGCCAAGACCGCGCTTTCCCTCGCCCTCGCTATCGTGGGCGGAATTGCGGCTGGCATGCGCTGTGACGCGTCGGAATGGGTGGAGAACTCGTCGCAGACCAACCCGCGCCCTGCGGCATATACAGTAAAAGCATATACAGGACCCTTTTGTCCCTATGGCAGCAATGTTATGGTTGGAAGCATGCTGGCGCGTGTGTTTCGACACGGTGGTCTCCGTGGTCTAAATCGTGGTGAATGAGAAAAGAGGTTCCATATGGCCAATATAATACGGTTGATCGACTATGTCGATAAAAAGCGTTTTGTTTTGTACCTGATTTCGATTAGTCTGTGTCTGGCCTTAGCTTACGAGGCTGCTTGCACAATTCGTGTTAAGGGCGGGATACTAAGTATCGAGTATAGTCGATTTTGGTCGTTGGCAAAAGATGTTCGCGAGTTGCCTGTGTCGGAGATAGACAATATTATTGTGACTTGGGGAGGGGGGGTAAGAGGATGTACTGGACCTCAGTTTGTAGAAATCGTTAACCGTCGTGGGGACAGGCTTGAGTTTGGCACTACGCTGAATGGTGGCGGGGCGTCGTTGGATGGGGTCGCCTATGAAGTTGAGTCGTTGCTGAAGCAGAGTATTAGAACCCATCAAGATGTTTGCCCGATTAGGGTGTTCCCTAATACAATATGGAATGGGGTCGCCTTTCTTATATTCTTATTGGGAGGCTTATTCTTTATATGGAAGAGACCTAGTGTGTAATGGGGACAGTCCCCGGGGTGTAAGTGGAGTTGGGAAATGAGCTTGACTACAAAAAAGAGAGTGGCTTTGCTGCTAATAGGGACATTGCCATTAACATGTATGTTGCTGTTTGGTTGGATGTTTTCAAGAGCTGTTGTTGGAGCTTTTGCGGCCAGAGATGAAGCGTCCTGGATGAAGGTCCCGGCGACAATATTGAAAGTGGATTCTGAGATTTATCAAGCGAGAAGGTCTGGAGGCGTCAAGCGGACATGTAAATATCGGTATATGGTTGATGGAGTGTCCTATGAAGGATCGCGTATCTCGCCTTCAATGTTAACAAGCAAAGAAGAGAATGAGATAATTGGTTGTCTGAGAGAGGGTGATGTTATCGAAATATGGGTTAATCTCCATGATTATTCTTGTGCAACTTTGTCACGCTGTGTAGGAAGCACCCCTCTAATCGTGTTTGGTATAGGAAGTTTTGCTGGCTTGTTTGCTGTAGTTTTTATGATAAGGAATAGAAAGGGTTTCCTGCGCGACATGGAAATTTCCAGTGTCGATGGGGAACTTGTGCGCTAAGACAAGCATGCCAGAATTATCGTGATGAAAGGGGCTTGAGTCAGAAAGAACCAGATATGTGGCTAGACCGACAGTCCGCGCGAGTATGCATCGCAGAATTGCGAATGCCGTTCGGTGTGAACCTCGCCGAAGTGCGCGCAAACAGGTGCACGACTCTGGAACAGGAGCCCAGACGGAACAAGGTGAGGTTATGAAGAATAGACGGATGATAGTGATTGCCTGCGGGACTGCGCTGCAGTGTGTAATGGGGACAGTCCCCGGGGTGTAACAACTTCGCGGTTGACAGATGGGAGGAAAAGTTGGTACAATACGCGGCAAATGAGCGGAAAAGTTGTTACAGGCGGCAAGCCGTACCAGTCAAGGCTCGCCCCGTACGAGGCGGAGATCGACCGGCTTAGGCTTGATGGCGCAAGTATCCGCGGCATTGCGGCGGAGATGTTCGCGAGGCATGGGCTGGCGGTTTCGCACAATGCCGTTGCCTCGTTCCTGAAGACTCATCGGCTTGGACGCCGGAGTTTCCTTGATGGCATAGGCGAAACGAGGAAACGTGAGCTTCTCCGGCAGCTGAGGGCGATGTGGACGCACGACTCTACGTCGCTCGAGGGCAACACGCTCACGCTGGGCGACACGATGGCCGTGCTGGAATACGGGCTTACCGTCAAGGGCAAGCCGCTAAAGGACCACGAGGACGTCGTCTCGCACGCCAGGGGCGTGGACATGGTGCAGTCGCTAGTCAGTCGGAAGAAGATCACGGTTGAGGACGTGTTCTCGCTCCACCGCGTCGTGATGGGCGAGGACACCCGCGACATCTACCGGCCGGTCGGCGCGTGGAAGCGCGAGGACAACGGGACCTACGGCGATGAGGGGGGCAGGAGCGTCTACATGCCGTATGCCGCAGCGGACGACACGCCTGCGCTGATGGAGGACTGGATCGGTGCGTTCAACCGGCTGCTTCGCGTCGGAGCTGCCGGTCAGGACGCCGCGCTGGAGGCGTATCTCTTCGCCCACGTGTCATTGGTCAGGATTCATCCGTTCTTCGACGGCAACGGCCGCATGGCGCGGCTTCTCGCGAACGTCCCCGTCCTTGCGGCTGGGCATCCTCCGATCGTCGTGCCGGCGGAAGCGCGGCTCGACTACATCCGCGAGCTCTGGAACTATCAGCGAGCCGTTGGGCAGATAAGCCGTTCCAATCGCGAGCTGATGCCGCACGGCGAGCTGCTCGACGGTCTCAGGAGATTGCTCGGGGAATGGTGGCGGACGACTCTCGACCTTGTGGCGGAGGCTCGCCGCGACGCCGCGCACCCTCATTTTTTGGTATAATACTCAAACCATGAAAACAAAAACGAACTTCCGCTGGATCATCTGCGCGTTGCTCTTTTTCGCGACGACAGTCAACTACCTCGACCGGCAGGTCCTCTCGCTCACGTGGAAGGACTTCATCTCGCCCGAGTTCAACTGGACCGACAACGACTACGGCACGATCACGGCGACGTTCTCGATCATCTACGCGCTGTGCAACCTTTTCGCCGGCAAGTTCATCGACAGGCTCGGGACGAAGAAGGGGTATCTGTGGGCGATCTTCATCTGGTCGCTCGGCGCGTGCCTCCACGCGGCGTGCGGCGTGGGCACCGAATGGCTCAAGGCGGCGGGCTTCCTCGGCATGATGGGCATCACCGCGTCCGTGTGGCTCTTCCTCGCCTGCCGCGCCGTGCTTGCCGCCGGCGAGGCCGGCAACTTCCCCGCGGCGATCAAGGTGACTGCCGAGTACTTCCCGAAGAAGGACCGCGCGTTCGCGACCTCGATCTTCAACTCCGGCTCCTCCGTCGGCGCGCTTGCCGCGCCGCTCACGATCCCGCTCATCGCGAAGTTCTGGGGCTGGGAGATGGCGTTCATCGTCATCGGCGCCCTCGGCTTCGTCTGGATGGGCTTCTGGGTCTGGCTCTATCGGAAGCCGGCCGAGAACCCGCGCGTCTCGCCCGAGGAGCTGAAGTACATCAACCAGGACGAGGGCGCTGAGCCCGCCGCCGCCGAGCCGGCGAAGGACGAGAAGAAGATCTCCTACGCCAAGGCTTTCTCGCTGCGCCAGACCTGGGCGCTCGTCTTCGGGCGCTTCCTCACCGACGGCGTGTGGTGGTTCTTCCTCTTCTGGACGCCGGGCTACCTCTCCGACCAGTTCGGCTACAAGAGCGATTCCGGGATGGGCATGGCGCTCATCTTCACCCTCTACGCGATCGTCACCTTCGTCTCGATCTACCTCTGCAAGATCCCGACCTACATGGTCGACAAGCGCGGCATGAACGCATACGAAGGCCGGATGGTCGCGATGTTCATCTTCGCGTGCTTCCCGCTTCTGGCGCTCGGGGCGCAGCCGCTTGGCGCGTTCTCGGCGTGGTGGCCGGCGATCCTGATCGGCCTCGCCTGCGCCGGGCACCAGGCGTGGAGCGCCAACGTCTATTCCGTTGTCGGTGACATGTTCCCGAAGTCGACGATCGGCACCTTGACCGGCATCGCGCAGTTCGCCGCCGGCTGCGGCAGCTTCATGGTGAACAAGTGCGCGGGCAAGCTCTTTACCTATGCGGCGGAGCAGGGCGACGCGTTCTCGTTCTGCGGCTACACCGGCAAGCCCGCCGGCTACATGATCCTTTTCAGCTACTGCGCCGTCGCCTACATCATCGGCTGGTGCTTTATGAAGGGGCTGGTGCCGAAGTACCGCAAGGTTGAACTCTAAGGGAAGACCCAAGATGAAACTCTCGCTCGAATCCGTCCTCTCCCGTCCGGCCGACTGGGAGCGAGCCGGCGTGAAGCTGCCGAAGTACGACATCAAGGCCGCCCGCGCGCGCACCGTCGCCGCGCCCGAGTGGGTCCACTTCGGCGCCGGCAACATCTTCCGCGGCTTCATCGGCTCGCTCGCCCAGCGGATGCTCGACGCCGGGCTTTCCGAAACCGGCATCGTCGCCTGCGACACCTTCGACTATGAGGTGATCGACCGCATCTACACGCCCTACGACTCGCTCACGCTCAACGTGCTGATGAATCCCGACGGCACCACCTCCCGCGAGGTGCTCGCCGCGGTGGCGGAGGGGGTGAAGGCGGACTTCTCCGACCCGGCCTCCGTCGCGCGCCTCGGCGAGATCTTCCGCGCGCCGTCGCTGAAGATGGTCTCCTTCACCATCACCGAGAAGGGCTACCAGCTGCGCGGCACCGACGGGAAATACCTGGGCGTGGTCGAGCAGGACCTCGCCGAAGGCCCGGCCCGGGCGCGGCACGCGATGTCGATCGTCGCTGCGCTGCTCATGGAGCGCTTCCGCGCCGGCGGCGCGCCGCTTGCGGTGGTGTCGATGGACAACTGCTCGCACAACGGCGAGAAGCTGAAGGCGGCGGTCGTCGAGGTCGCCGAGGCCTGGGATCGCGCCGGCTTCGCGCCGGAGGGCTTCCTCGCCTACCTCAAGGACGAGTCGCGCGTCTCCTTCCCCTGGACCATGATCGACAAGATCACCCCGCGTCCGCATCCCGCCGTCCAGAAGTCGCTTGAAGACGCCGGCATCGAGGGGATGGAGCCGATCGTCACCGGCAGGAAGACCTTCATCGCCGCGTTCGTCAACGCCGAGAAGCCGCAGTACCTAGTGGTCGAGGATCGCTTCCCCAACGGCCGTCCGCCGCTGGAGAAGGCCGGGGTGCTCTTCTGCGACCGCGACACCGTCAACATGTGCGAGAAGATGAAGGTGACGACTTGCCTCAACCCGCTCCACACCGCGATGTCGATGTACGGCTGCCTCCTCGGCTACACGCTCATCTGCGAGGAGATGAAGGATCCCGACATCGTCCGCCTCGTCCGCCGCGTCGGCTACGTCGAAGGCCTGCCGGTGGTGGTCGACCCCGGGGTCATCTCCCCGAAGGCGTTCATCGACGAGGTCGTCAACGAGCGCCTGCCCAATCCGTTCATGCCCGACGATCCGCGGCGGATCGCCACCGACACCTCGCAGAAGGTGGGCGTGCGCTTCGGCGAGACGATCAAGAGCTACATCCGCGAAGGGCGTCCGCTCGACTCGCTCGTCGGCATCCCGCTCGCCATCGCCGGCTGGCTTCGCTACCTCAACGGCACCTTCGACGACGGCTCGCCGATGGAGGTGTCGCCCGACCCGCTCAAGGAGGAGCTGATGGCGAAGGTCGCCGCCGGCGACGTCCGCGGCATCCTCGCGAACGCCAACATCTTCGGCCTGGACCTCACGACCACGCCGCTCGCCGCGAAGATCGAGGGCTATTACGCGAAGCTCGTCTCCGGCCCGGGTTCGGCCCGCCGTCTCCTTCAGGAGGAGCTCCCGGAAGCGTAGATGAAGCAGTCCCCTGCACCTGACGCCCACCTGGTTAAGTGGCGCGGCGACACGCTCGAGGTCACGCTCGAGCTCGACACTCCGCGCCCCGGGCGTGCCGCGTTCCGCACCAACGCCGGGCGCGCCGCCGTCCGCCGCGCCGAGATCATCGACGAAACCGAGAAGGGCATCACCCCGATGGCCAAGGCGTGGACCGACATCCCGCTTCCCGAGATCGCCCCCGGCGTCTTCTCAGCCAGCATCCAGCTCCGCGAGGTCGGCATCTTCTCCGGCAAGCCCTGCTTCTTCCCGGAAGGCTCGTCCATCCCGGAATGGCCGGAGGGACGCAACTTCCACGTCAAGGTGGAGAGCGCCGAGACGCGCTCCAACAACTCCATCTACACCATCTTCCCGCGGCAGTTCGGCTCCTTCCGCGAGGTCGCCCGCCGGCTCGGCCACATCATGGACGACATGGGCTTCCGCATCGTCCAGACCCTGCCGCCGTTCCCGGTGCCCACGACCTACGCGGTGATGGGCGAGTACGGCTGCCCCTTCGCCGCGACCGACTTCTTCACCGTCGACCCGGCGATGGCCGAGTTCGACGAGCGCGCCACCCCGCTCGACCAGTTCAAGGAGCTGATCGGCGCCGTGCACGCCCGCGGCGGACTCTTCTTCGTGGATCTCCCAGCCAACCACACCGGCTGGGCCTCCACCCTCCAGACCCACCACCCCGAGTGGTTCGCCCGCGAGAGCGACGGGCGCTTCCGCTCGCCCGGCGCCTGGGGAGTCAAGTGGGCCGACCTCGTGGAGCTTGACTACTCGCACGCCGGGCTCAGGGCGTATATGGCCGAGGTGTTCGTCCACTGGTGCCGGCTGGGCGTGGACGGCTTCCGCTGCGACGCCGGCTACATGATCCCGGCCGAGACCTGGCTCTACATCGTCGCCCGCGTCCGCGAGGAGTACCCCGACACCGTCTTCATGCTCGAGGGCCTCGGCGGCGACCTTGCCGTCACCGACCGCCTCCTCGGCGAATGCGACCTCAACTGGGCATACTCCGAGATCTTCCAGACCTACGACCGTCAGGGGTTCGAGTGGTACTGGCCCCAGGCCGCCGCGCGCGCCGAGAAGTTCGGCACCCTCGTCCACTTCGCCGAGACCCACGACAACGACCGCCTCGCCAAGGGCGGCGAGACCTGGGCGCGGCTCCGCGTCCAGCTCGCGGCGCTTCTCTCCTGGCAGGGCGCGTGGGGCATCGCCAACGGCGTCGAGTGGTACGCCACCGAGAAGATCGACGTCCACGGCAAGAACGACCTCAACTGGGGCGCCCAGCCGAACATGATCGGCCTCATCGCCCGCCTCAACGAAGTCCTGCGCACCGAGCCCAGCTTCTCCGGCCCGTGCTCGATCCGCCTCGTCACCCGCGGCGCCGGCAACACCCTCGCGGCGCTCCGCGAAAGCCCGGCGGACGGCGGCGGCGAGCCGCGGCGGCTGCTGGTGCTCGCCAACCTCGACTGCGGGGCCGACGCCGAGATCGAGTGGGAGCGAGGCGCCTTTCCGTCCGGCGAGGCGATCGACCTCGTGACCGGCGCGAAGTCCCGCGTCGAAGGCTCCGTCCATCTCGCGCCCGGACAGGTGCTCTGCCTCGCTCCGTCCGAGGCGAAGGTGCGACCGCTGGCCGCCGCGCCGTCGCAGCGCGCCGACTTCCGCATCGTGCTGCCGCGCGACTGCTCGCGCGCACTGGTCGCGCCGGCCGGCAGCGTCGTCCTGGCCTCCGCCGACGTCGAGTTCCGCCTGCGGCTCATCGACCCCGCGACCGAGCGCACCCTGCGCACACTGCGCTCGACCGGCCGCCACGGAGTCTTCAACGTGCCCGAGTACGTCGGCGACGGCACCCGCGCCCGCGCCCTGCGGCTCGACGTCACGCGCTACGTGGCCGGGCGCGCCGAGCGCGACTCCACCCTGTTCTTCGTGCCGCCGCCGATCGAGAAGGCGAAGTTGCTCCTCGGGCTCGACGGCGCCGGGCTGCGGCTGCATCCGGAATGGCGCACCGTCCTCTCCGACGGCGCCGGCGCCGCCGCGCAGCTGCGCCTCGGCTGGGGCGCGGTCGCCTCGCGCTACGATGCCTTCCTCGCCGCCAACCCCAACCCCGAGGTGCCGTCAGACCGGCTCAACCTCTGGATCCGCACCCGCTGCTGGCTCCAGCGCGAAGGGTACATGCGCGAGATCGACGCCAAGTGCGCCGACTCCTTTACCGCCGATCCCGCCGGACGCTTTGCGCGCTGGCGCTTCCGCGTGCCCTGCGGAATGGGCCTCGAGGCCGACTTCGAGTTCACCCACCGGCTCGATCCCGCCGCCAACCGCGCCGTCCTGGTGGTGCGCCGGGCGAAGGGCGGCGAGCGCGACGCGCCCGGCAAGGTGCGGGTTGTCTTCCGCCCGGACATCGACTGGCGTAGCTTCCACCAGACCACCAAGGCGTACCTCGGGCCGGAGCGGGAGTTCTCCCGCGCCGCCTGCCCCGTCGGCAACACCGGCTTCGACTTCGCGCCCGGCGAAGGCAAGTTCCTGATGCGCATCCGCGGCGGACGCTACCACCACGAGCCGCAGTGGGACTACAACGTCCCCTACGCCGAGGACGCGGAGCGCGGCCTCGAGGGCTCCGGCGACGTCTTCTCCCCGGGCTGGGTCTCCGCCGACCTCGCGGCCGGCGACGAGGTGGTGTTCGCCGGCCAGTACCTGCGCCCCGGCGAGAAGCCCGACAAGCCCGCGCCGTCGCCGGAGTTCGAGGAGCGCGGCGATTCGCTTCCGCTCGCCGCCGCGCTGGCCGAGTCGATGCGCCTCTACATCGTCCGCCGCAACGACTTGAAGACCGTCATCGCCGGCTACCCGTGGTTCCTCGATTGGGGCCGCGACACCTTCATCTTCATGCGCGGCATGATCGCCGCGGGCATGGTCGAGGAGTCGCTCAAGATCCTCCTCGCCTTCGCCGCCTTCGAGGAGAACGGCACCCTGCCGAACATCATCTACGGCGCCACCGCCGGCAACCGCGACACCGTCGACGCCCAGCTCTGGTTCATCCGCTGCGTCGAGGAGCTCTCCGTCCGCGAACCCGGGCTCAAGGAGCTCGCCGCGCTGCGCCGCACCTGCGAGTCGATCGTGCGCAACTACGTCGCCGGCACCCCGAACGGCATCAGGGTCGACCCCGAAAGCGGCCTTGTCTGGTCGCCATCGCACTTTACCTGGATGGATACCAACTACCCCGCCTGCACGCCGCGCGAAGGCTACGCGGTCGAGATCCAGGCGCTCTGGATCGCGGCGCTCCGCTTCCTCGGCCAGGACGAGCTTGCCGCGCGCGCGGCGGATTCGGTGGAGCGGCTCTTCCGCATCGAGGGCGGCGGCTACTGCGACTGCCTCGACGCGCCCGCCGGCGTCGCCGCGGCGCAGGCGAAGCCGGACAAGGCGGTGCGCCCCAACCAGTTGCTTCTCGCGGCGTTCGGCATCTGCGACGCCAGGGCGGTCGTGCGCTCCGCCGAGGAGCTCGTCATTCCTGGCGGCATGCGCTCGCTCGCCGCCGGCGACGGACGCTACCGCGGCGTCTACACCGGCGACGAGGACACGAGCCGCAAGCAGGCGTATCACAACGGCACCGCCTGGATGTGGCAGTTCCCGCTCTTCGTCGAGGCGCTCGCCGCGAGTGGCGAGGTCGACCGCGCCAAGGCGCTCTCGCTGCTCGCATCGTCCGTCGAGAACCTCAACGCCGGCTGCCTTTGCCAGCTGAGCGAGATCGCGGACGGCGATGCGCCGCACGCCGAGAAGGGGTGCGCGGCCCAGGCGTGGAGCGTCTCCGAGCTGCTCCGGGTGCTCATTGCGCTCGGCGGCGGGGAGGCGCGATGAGCGCCGCCGCGTCCGGACTCGAGGCCGGCGAGGAGCTCTGGTCCCTCGTGCGCGAGACCGTCGGCGACGGACGGCTCTCCGTCGTCATGCCTTTCTACCGCCTCGCCGCCGCGGCCAGCGGCAATCTGCGGCTCGTCGCCGACCTCTTCGAGTCCCACCGCGTGCCGGTCGAGCTGGTGCCGGTGGACGACGGCAGCGCGGACGGCACCGACGCCGAGTTTGAGCGCGTCGCCGCCGACTGGACCTACCGCTTCGTCTCGCTCAAGCCCGTCGTCTGCCGGCGCAACGGCGGCAAGGGCGCCGCGCTCAAGGCCGGCTTTGCGGCCTCCACCGGCGAGTTCGTGATGCTCCTCGACGGCGACCTCGACATCCAGCCCCAGCAGACGCCGTGGTTCTTCGAGCGGATGGCGAAGGCGGGCGCGGACGTGGTGGTAGGCTCCAAACGGCATCCGCGGAGCGTGGTCGAGTACCCCTGGCACCGGCGGATCGTCTCCTGGTGCTACTTCACCCTGGTGCGCGCCTTCATCGGCCTGCCGCTCACCGACACCCAGACCGGCATGAAGCTCTTCCGCCGCGAGGTCCTTGGCGAGGCGCTCGCGCGCATGCTGGTCAAGACCTACGCCTTCGACCTCGAGCTTCTTGCCATCGCCCGCTCCCGCGGCGCGAAGATCGCCGAGGCGCCGGTGGTGATCAGGTTCGGCCAGAAGTTCGGCGCCCTGAGCCCGAAGACGGTGAAGTCCATGGCCTGGGACTCGCTCGCCGTTTTCTACCGGCTCCGCGTGCTGCGCTACTATGCGCGCGCCGAGGCGCCGAAGCCGCCCGCCGGCGAGCCGCTCGTGAGCGTCGTCGTCGCCTGTCCCGGACCCAGCTGGATGCTTGAGGAGTGTCTGTCGGCGATGGAGCGCCAGACCTGGGCGCGCTGGGAAGCGATCGTACTGCCCGACGGCGAGGTCGACCCCGCCTTTGCCGCGAAGTTCTCTGACCGCGTCCGGTTTGTCGCCACCGGCAAGGTGCGCCCGGCGGAGAAGCGCAACCTCGGCATCCGCGAGGCGAAGGGCGAGGTGGTGGCGTTCATCGACGACGACGCCTACCCCGACCAGCACTGGATCGAGTACGCGCTCAAGTACTTCGGCGACGATTCCGTCGGCGCCGTCGGCGGTCCGGGCGTCACTCCGCCCGGTGACGTCTTCCTCGCGCGGATCGGCGGGCGCGTCTACGAGAATCCGCTCGTCTCCGGCTCCTACCGCTACCGCTACAAGGCCGGTGGCGTGCGGCGCGACGTGGACGACTACCCGAGCTGCAACCTCTTCGTCGGCAAGCCGCTTCTGGACGTGATCGGCGGCTACCGCACCGACTTCTGGCCGGGCGAGGACACGCTGCTCTGCAAGGACATCGTCGACCGTGGCAAGCGCATCGTCTACGACCCATGGGTGGTGGTGTGCCACCACCGCCGCCCGCTCCTCATGCCGCACCTGCGGCAGCTGGGGCGCTACGCCTTCCACCGCGGCTACTTCGTGAAGCGCTATCCTTCCAACTCCCTGCACCTGAGCTACTTCATCCCGTCGCTGTTCGTCCTCTATCTCGTCCTCGCCGCGGCGCTTGCCGTCGTCCCGACGCCGTCCGCGATGCCGGTGTGGCTCTGGTCGCTCTGGTACGGCGTCATGTGCGGCCCGCTGCTCGTCTATCTCGCGCTCCTCTTCCTGACCACCTTCACCTGGCGCCTTCCGACCTGGGCCCTAACGGCCTGCGGGGTGTTCGCGACCCACGTCACCTACGGCGTCCGGTTCATCCAGGGCCTCTGCGCCAAGCGCGCCCCCTGCGAATTCATCGGCAAAGACCATGCCGCGGGCAGAAGCTGATTTTACTGCAACGGCAATTTTTGATATACTACCAACTATGAACGGATATAATTGCGTAGTCTGCGTCAAGCAGGTTCCAGACACCAAGAAGGTGACCGGCCAGGCCATGAAGGCCGACGGCACCATCAACCGCGCGGCGCTGCCCGCGATCTTCAACCCCGAGGACAAGAACGCCCTCGAGGCGGCGCTCTCCGTCAAGGAGCGCTACGGCGGCAAGGTGACGGTGATCGCGATGGGGCTCCCCGCGGCGACGGCCGTCCTCCGCGAGGCGCTCGCGTGCGGCGCCGACGAGGCGGTGCTGGTCACCGACCGCAAGGCCGCCGGCTCCGACACCCTCGCGACGAGCTACATCCTCTCGCAGGCGGTGAAGAAGTTCAAGCCCGACCTCGTCTTCTGCGGGCGCCAGGCGATCGACGGCGACACCGCCCAGACCGGTCCCCAGATCGGCGAGAAGCTCGACTGCGCCGTCGTCACCTACCTTGAGAAGCTCGACCTCGACGGCGACACCGCGACGGCCGTCCGCGACATCGGCACTGGCGTCGAGACCTGCCGCGCCAAGCTGCCCGCGCTCTTCACCGTGACCGAGAAGTTCGGCGAGCTCCGTCCCTACGAGATGCGCCGCGTGATGAAGTACAAGAACGCCGAGCCGACCATCCTCGACTGCGCCGCGATCGGCTGCGAAGACGACCGCTGCGGCTTCGCGGGGTCTCCGACGAGCGTCAACAAGATCGAGTCCGTCGTCCTCGCGGGCGGCGAGTTCAAGGAGGTCACCGCGACCGACGAGGGCATCGGCGCGCTCGTCTCGGAACTGATCAAGGACCACACGATTGGATAACGAAACCATGAAAAACACCAAAGGCGAAGTCTGGGTATTCGCGGAGCAGGAGGAAGGAAAGCTCTCCGAGGTTCCGTTCGAGCTGCTCGGCAAGGCACGCGAGCTCGCGGGCAAGCTGGGCGTCAAGGTCGGCGCGGTCCTGATGGGCTCGGGCGTTGAATCGCTCGCGCAGCCGCTCTTCGAGGCCGGCGCCGACATTGTGCATCTGATTGACGACCCGGCGCTCAAGGTCTACCGCAACAAGGCGTATCGCCACGCGATGGTTGAGCTCGTCAAGGAGGTCAATCCCCAGATCGCGATCTTCGGCGCGACGCACATGGGCCGCGACCTCGCGCCGTCCGTCGCCTCCGCGCTCCGGTGCGGGCTCACCGCCGACTGCACCGACCTCCAGATCGGCGACTACGAGGACAAGAAGACGAAGGAAACGTTTACCAACGTCCTCCACCAGATCCGCCCCGCGTTCGGCGGCAACATAATTGCGACGATCGTCAATGCCCGCAACTGGCCGCAGATGGCGACCGTGCGCGAAGGCGTGATGAAGCCGCTGGCAAGGGAAGAGGGAAGAGGGAAGAGGGAAGAGGGAACTATCGTGAAGCATTCGGCGCATCTTGATGGCGTCGAGATCCCCGTCGAGGTGGTCGAGATTGTCCGCAAGGCGTCGACGGTCAACCTCAAGGGTTCGCGCATCATCGTCTGCGGCGGCGCGGGCGTCGGCTCGAAGGAGAACTTCAAGCTCCTCCATGACCTCGCCGGCGTCCTCGGCGGCGCGGTCGGCGGGTCGCGCGCGGCGGTCGACCTCGGCTACTGCGAGCACGAGCGCCAGATCGGCCAGACCGGCGTCACCGTCCGCCCAGCGCTGATGATCAGCTGCGGCGTCTCCGGCGCGGTGCAGCACCTCGCCGGCATGAAGGACTCCGCGAAGATCATCGCGATCAACACCGACAAGGACGCGCCGATCTTCAAGGTCGCGCACTATGGCATCGTCGGCGACCTCAACGTCGTCGTGCCGAAGCTCATCAAGGCGATTAAGTCGAAGGGGGAGTGACATGGGCAATTTCTACAGGGACAACAAGGACATCGAGAACGTCATCGACCTTCTCGACTTGAGCGAGGTCGCGACGCTGCTCGAAGAGGACTTCAAGTTCGCGAAGGAATACGACTTCGCGCCGAAGGACGCGGCTGACGCGATCGACAACTACAAGCGCGCGATCGACCTCTGCGGCGACATCATGGCTAACCGCATCGCCCCGCTCGCCGAGGAGACCGACCTCGTCGGCAACACCCTGAACGAGGACGGGTCGGTGACGCGCGCGCCGGGGATGAAGCTCGCAATCGAGCTCTTCGGGAAGACCGGCCTTATGGGCGTCACGATTCCCTACTACCTCGGCGGCCTCAATATGCCCTGCACCGTCCTCACCGCTTGCAACGACATCGTGAGCCGCGGCGACGCCGGGCTCATGAACCTCTTCGGTCTCCAGGGCATCGCCGAGACGATCAACTGGTTCGCCGACGAGGAGATCAAGAAACAGTATGTGCCGCGCCTCGTCACCGGCGAGTGGACCGGCGCGATGGTGCTGACCGAGCCGGACGCCGGCTCCGACCTCCAGTCAGTCAAGACCTCGGCCTACCAGGACAAGGACGGCGTCTGGCGCGTCAACGGCGTCAAGCGCTTCATCACCAACGGCTGCGGCGAGGTGCTGCTCGTCCTCGCCCGCACCGAGCCCGAGTTCAGCGACGGCCGCGGTTTGAGCTGCCTGCTGGTCGAGAAGGGGCCCTGGGTCAAGGTGCGCCGCCTCGAGAACAAGCTCGGCATCCACGGTTCGCCCACGTGCGAGATGGTCTTCACAGAGGCGCCCGCGAAGCTGATCGGTCTTCGTAAGCGCGGCCTCATCACCTACGTCATGGCGCTCATGAACGGCGCCCGCATGGGCATCGCCGCCCAGGGCACCGGCATCGCCGAGGCCGCCTACCGCGCGGCGCGCGACTACGCGGCGGCGAGAAAGCAGTTCGGCGTCACGATCGACACGTTCCCGGCGCTGCGCGAGCTTATGTCGACGATGTCGGTCGAGCTCCAGGCCAGCCGTCTTCTCACCTACTACGCGGCGAAGAACGTCGACCTCGAAGCCGGTCTCGGCAAGAAGTTCGAGTCGCTTAAGGGAACGCCCGAGGCCCCGGCAGTGCGTACGCGTTTCAAGAAGTACGCGGCGTTCAACAAGATGCTGACGCCCATGGCGAAGTACTACGGCTCCGAGCTTTCGATGCGCAACGCACAGGGCGCGATCGCCGTTCTCGGCGGTTCGGGCTTCATGAAGGACTATCCTTGCGAGCGGTACCTCCGCGACAGCCGCATCACGACGATCTACGAGGGCACTTCGCAGCTCCAGGTCGTTGCCGCGATTGCGGGCGTCACCGGCGGTCTCGTCAAGGAAGTCATCGCCGACATCCTCGGCAAGGAGGACTGGCACGGCGAGCATCCGCGCATGACGGCGCTTTTGAAGGCGCTCGACGACGCGATCGAATACGTGAAGGGGCGCGAGGACGCGAAGACATACCACGACCTCTCCGCGAGGAAGCTCGTGGACGCGGGTATCGCGCTCGTCGTCGCCGCGCTCTTCGTGAAGGCCGCCGAGAAGTACGACTACAAGAAGCCCGCGCTCGATTTCTGGCTCAACATGGAGTTCCCGCGTGTCCGCGCCGGGCTCGAGCAGGTCATGTCCGGCTACGCCGGCGCGACTGCCGACTTCGAGACCCTTGCCCCCGCCGTTACATCCGAGGACTGATCGCCATGAAGCGACGCGATTTTCTTAAGGGACTTGCCGTAGGCGGCGCAGCTGCCGCGGTTGGCGCCTGCCGCGATGAAGTGGATAGCCCCGTGCCTGCGGGCGCGGTGCGCGTTTCGCAGGACGTGCCGGTGCTCGGCGACTACGACGTCTGCGTCGTGGGCGCGGGGCCGGGCGGCGTCGGCGCGGCGGTCGCCGCGGCGCGGGCAGGCAAGCGGACGATTCTCGTCGAGCACTACGGATACCCGGGCGGCGCCGGGACCAACTGCAATTCGCCGACTTTCTTCTTCGATCCCTACAAGGGTGTTCAGTATCTGCGCGGCATCGCGGACGAGTTCATCCGCCGCCTCGCGAAGCGCGGCGCGGCGTGGTTCCTGACGCACGACGAACGCTACCAGCCCGACTACAGCCGTCCTGTCGGCGACGGACCGATTCTCGACCGCGTGCGCTCGCGGATCGAGGATATGCGCGTCGCGTACCACGACTTTCTCGACGAGGCGGGCGTGGAGAAGCTTTTCTACACCCACCTGACCGGTGTTGTGCGCGACGGCGGGCGCATCACGGCGGCGATTGTCGACTGCCTGGAAGGCCCGCGCGCCATCCGTGCGAAGGTGTTTGTCGACGCGACGGGCGCGGCGCACCTCGTCCACCGCGCCGGCGGAAAGACGCGCCTCGCGCCGCCGGACAAGACGATGCACAAGTCGATCTGGGCGACGCTCTCGCCGGGGCCGCACGACACGCCAGAGGTCTACAAGGAGAACCAGCGCATCTACAACGACCTCTACCGCAACCACCGCGAGCGGCTGCCAGAAAACATCTGGACTGGTCTGGCGATAGGGCTGTGCAGCGGATATGTCAACGGCAACAGCTGCGACTCGCGCGACATGACGCGGATGGACGCCGAGATGAGGCGGCGGAACTTCGAGCTCCTTGCCTGCTACAAGCGCGAACTCAAGGGCTTCGAGGACGCCTACATTGAGACGGCGATCCACCAGATCGGCTCTCGTTCAGGCCGCCACATCGTCGGTCGCGCGACTGTGGACAAGCGGCTGGTGACGACGTCGGCCATGCCGGACGACCCGGTGATGCCGTTCGTCCGCCAGTGGGGCGAGCACGCGGCGAGCATGAAGCACGGTTTCGGCGGCGAGGTCCACGGAGAACTCGACGGACTCGGGGCCGTTCCCTACGGGGCGCTCGTGCCGGTCGACTTCTCGAACGTCCTTGCGTGCGGGCTCTGCATCTCGGTGGAGGAGGACTACGTCAAGACCATCCGCATGATGCCGAGCTGCCTTACCACCGGCCAGGTCGCGGGCACGGCCGCGGCGCTGGCGCTCGACGCGACCAAGGGCGACGTCGGGGCGGTCCCCTACGCCGAGCTCCGCCGCCGCCTCGAAGCCCAGAACCACTACTTCGCATAGATTCTGCGCGCGGGGGTAGTCTCACGCAGAGGCTGTTGAAAAGTTGAAAGGCCGCGGCGGATTGCGCGGGGGATTGGATTTCGTCCGCACCGTAATCTCACTACGGCGAATGTGGTATAATACGCGCACAAGGGGATCAGGCGATGGTTCTAAGGCATAGAGATCGGGAACTGCTGCGGTTTGAATGGGTCGAGCCGCAGGGCGTTCGTGTCGTCTCCGTAAACGAGGCGGAGCGCAGGTTCCTTCCGCTTGAAATGCACGGCGTCGCAAACGACGAGACGCTCTGGACCTGGCTCACGCGGCGCACGGTGCCGAGGAACAGGCGCAACATAGAGGAACTGATGGCCAGGATCGGACTCAGCTCCCGCAATGTCAAAGGCATAATCGAACTTTGCAGGGGGCTTTCGCTGAACGACGTCTACTGGGTTGTTCCCGATGGTTGTGAAGACTCATGGAAAGATTTCAATCTCTACGAAAACGACTTCTCCAATGCGATAGCGCAGATGGCATTCTCTGGCGTTGGGCCCGACTTTCGTGAACAATGGACGTCTTCCCCAGAGTTCACGACGAACGGAATGCTCGCGAAATGTTGGAGGAGAATTGACGGCAATGTTCTTCTCTACAAGTCGGGTACGGAAGGAGCGTCCAATACCGGTTTCGAGCCGTATTCAGAATTCTATGCCTCGCAGATCGCCGAGGCAATGGGGCTCGGCCATGTTGCGTACGGGCTTTCACGCTTCAAAGGCCGTCTTTGCTCTACTTGTCCGCTTTTCACCAGCGACAGGTACGGCTATGTTCCGGCGGGACGTGTCGTGTCGCGCGACGAGGCGCTGGCCGACCCTCGGTTTGCGGATATCTTCTTCTTTGATGCCGTAATCTTCAACACTGACCGGCACATGGGCAACTTTGGCTATCTCGTCGACAACGATACAAACGAGATTGTCGGAGCCGCGCCCATATTCGATAACGGCTACGGATTGTTTTCTCTTGCGCTTGACAGAAGGGGGGATTCGCATGACGAGTTCTGTGATCTGCGAAAGTTTGTTTCTCGCGTAAATCCCGCTCTTTATGTGAAGTGGCTTGGCTTCCCGGGCGGATTAACGAAGAAGATGAAGGAGCGTCTGGATGGATTGCGGGGCTTTCGCATAAAGCGTCACCCACGATACAATCTGCCCGTGCGACGCATTGAGGCAATAGAGGACTTTACACAGAAACGCATTCGCGAAATTTGCGAATATGGTGCTAAAGCGGATGATTTTCTTGCAATACAAGCTGACGAGTGCACTGTAAATCGCGCGCAAGACTCTGTTCAGTGCACTCATAATTCAGATTCTCTGTCTGAGCAGATAAAGCAGAATATGCGGGCAGATCCATTCATTACGAAAATCGAACTTGCCGATCTTCTTCAAATATCGCCTCGATGGGTTGCCCGCAAGATGAAGGACCTTCAGGCATCTGGCGAAATCCGCCGCGTTGGTGCCGACAAGAACGGCCATTGGGCCGTTTTGGTATAATGCGCGTATGAAGAACCTGATGATCGTATGCGTTGCGGCGGCGGCGATTCTTGGCTGCACAGCTGAGGAGCCGGCGCGGCCTGAGAAGTGGGCGGTGCCGATGGCATGCGCCGGCGTTCCCAATTTGCACAAGGTCGCGGATGGGCTTTACCGTAGCGCACAGCCGACCGCGGAGGGAATTACGAACCTCGTTGCGCTTGGAATAAAGACTGTCGTGAATCTTCGCGACAACCATTCCGATTCGGACGAGATCGGCGACCTCCCGCTCAAGGCGCGTCGAATCGAGATATTCACCGCCAACATGAAGGACAAATACGTCGACGAGTTCCTTTCCATCGTCGACGACACGAACGCCGTGCCTGTCCTGGTGCATTGCCAGCACGGGGCGGACCGCACGGGCACGATGTGCGCGATGTACCGCATCCTGCGCGAGGGCTGGGCGGTGGACGATGCAATAGACGAGATGAAGAACGGCGGATTCGGCTACCATTCCGTCTGGGGCAATCTCCCTCGCTTCATCCGCAAGTCCGCGGAAAAGCGCGCCAAGGCGAATGCGGATGGCGGTCAGTGAACCCGCTTTCAATGCAGCGGCGCATCCGCCGCCTGTATATGCTTGGATGAATGTTACTGGACTCCGCGGCAGTTTGCGCGGTGGATTGCGCGGCGGGTTACAGGTCGCTTTTGCGGTAGTCGCGCATTGACATGCCGAAGCGCTTCTTGAAGAGCGTCTTCGGCGGCGCCGGATTCTTCCAGCCGCAGGCGGCGGTGATTTCCGAAATCGGGTCCCTGGTCTGGCGCAGGCGGCGCTTGACCTCGTCGAGACGGATGCGCAGCATCGCCTCGTAGACGCTCTCGCCCTGAAGTTCGCCGAAGCGCATCTCGAGGAGCGAGCGCGAAACCTTGAACCGCCGCGCGACGTCCTCCACTCCGATTCCCTTCACCGCCTCGCGCTCGATGTAGGCGAGCACCTTCTGGACTAGCCTGCCCGCCTCCGACTGCGCGACCGTCGATTCGCGGTGGACGACCGTGCGGATGCCGACCTTCCTCAGCCGTCTTTCCGCGGGGATCAGGCCTCCCGACATCATCTTTCCCAGAAGTTCCGCGGCAAGCCGTCCTTCTTCGACGAAATCCGGATAGACGCTTGAAAGCCGCGGCTCGGCGTTCTCGCAGAGAATCGGGTCGTTGTTTACGCCGAGGATGCCGACTTCCGCCGGAACCTTTATTCCGGCGCCGCGGCAGATGTCGAGGATCTCGAACGCCCGGTCGTCGCAGGCGGCGAGGATTCCGCAGGGTTTCGGGAGATTCTTCAGCCATTTCAGGGTCGTTGCCTTGTCCTCGACCTTGTCCCGGTAATGCGCGATGTCCATCATGCGTCCGACGAACCCTGCCTTTTCGAGCGCGTCGCGGAAGGCGGTGCCGCGTTCGCGGCTCCAGTCGTCGTCCGTGCGGTAGCCGGCGTAGCCGTAGCTTCTATAGACGCCCTGTCTGAGAAGGGCGTGTGCTGCCTCGCGTCCGACAGTCTGCGAATCGCTCTTTACGAATGCGATTTTTTTTGTTCTTCTCTCGATGCCGCCGCCGGAGACGTTCATCACGACAGTGGGGATGTCCGTCGCGGCGAGGACGGCGAGCGCGTCGTCGGTTCCGGGGATGCCGACGATGAACCCGTCGGTCCCGCGTTCTAGCTCGCGCCGGACGGTCTCGGCGGTGAACTCGTGCCTGGTCCGGTAGATGACGAGCTGCCAGCGCCGGCCTGCGCTAAGGAAGTCGAAGATCCCGTTGAGCTTGTCCTGCCCGGCGATGCCAGCCATCCTGAGGGCGACTACGACCCGCCGCGGCGCACCGGGCGAAACGTATTTCTGCGATTTGCGGTTTGAGGACATATGCGTATTATAGCATAATTCTATCGCGGCCATCGTTATCTTTGGCGGAAAGGTGATGTAATTTTGGAGAAAAAGATATTCCGCTGCCGGAGGATTTTTGTTATACTTCACACCGAAAGTCAGGCATAGGACAACTGAAAGGAGAACCCGTTCATGAAAGTCAGTCAAAAAGGCATCTTCTCAAAGGGCGCTTGCCGCATCGCCGCCGCGCTTGCCGCGTTCGCGTGCGCCGCGTCAGTCTGCGCGGCGGGGACGCTGCCCGCGGACTACACCCGCGTCGTCGGCATCCAGTCGGCCGGGCTTTCGGGCAACTCGCCCTACATCGACCTCGGCTACAAGCCGACCGAGAATACCTGGGTGGACATCGATTTCGATCTTCTGGATTGGAATATCGATCTTCTGGATGGGGATACCGGCAGTGTCGCCGGGCAGCTTGACCAATATCCATGCCCATTTGGTGCCTGCCACGCCAACAACGCGCTTGCCTTTACCCTGACCGGCGGAGGCACCCCGGCAAATGGACCCTGCTGGTCCTATCGCTGGGGCAATGGAAACTCCTCCCATATTATTACCTGGTCGATCGTCGAAGGAATGCACCATCTTGAAGTCCGCGGCGCCACTTGGACGATTGACGGGCTGACCAAGGTAAAAGATACTGGCTGGAATTCCTCGACAACCGCGATGAACAAAAGCCTCTACGTCTTCGCCCGCAACAACAACGGGACGATGGACCATCCCGTTTACATGGTGCTCTACGGCTTTAACATCTACGAGGACGGCGTGCTTCTGCACTCCTTCGTCCCCTGTGTCAGGAATTCCGACAGCGAACCTGGGCTTTACGATGTCGTCGGCGCCAAGGGTTTCCTAGTGAAGAGCGGCACGGGCGCGTTCACCGTGGTGGAATCCCGTCTTGAGCTGGATGGCATCCCCTTGGCCGTCAGCGATTCCTTCCCCGCTCCGCAGCCGATAGTGCATCCGAGCACCAATCGTTCGATTGTCCTGGTTGAAGACATTGACTATACGCTTGGCTATGGATCCCGCACCAGCAGTGACGGGTACACCTTCGGGTGGGTCAAGGCGACTGGTATCGGCAACTACGCCGGCGTTGATTCGTATGCGGCATGGTACAGGATCGTTTCGCAAGCCACGGATGCATTTTCCGTCACCAACATTTCCCCAGTCGCATACAAGGACGGAGAGCCGCGAACGCTGCGCCCGGTCGTCCGCACGGCCGACGGGAGCCGGACGCTGGCGGAAGGTGTCGACTACGATCTTTCGTATTGCAACAACTGCGAGATCGGGCGTGGGTATGTCATAATCACCGGCAAGGGTGATTTCGTCGGCAAGGCATGGGCGGAGCCTTTCTCCATTCTCCCTGTTCTTCCTGGCGGCTACAAGGCGGTCGAGTGGATTCGATCCTCCGGCACGCAGTATATCGACACCGGCTTCAAGCCCGACACCAACACCCGCGCGGACTTCCATTTCTTCATGGAGGAGTTCGGTAGCTGGTCGGACTGGGCGGCGCCGTTCGGGTCGCGCAACGCAAACAGCTACCAGTTCTTTGCAGGCGCCGCGAGGCAGAATGGTCGCGACGACTGGTTCCGACGGTTTAGCAACATTGGCACTGATGGTGATGGTGGCATCATCCAGAAGACCGGAGAGCCTTCAGTTGTCGGCGAGCATTTCTTCTCTTTGAATAAGATGACATACACGCTTGACGGCTACACGGACACTTTCACCGCTTACGCGATCTTCTCCAAGACCTACAACGCATACGTATTCGCAGTGAACAACAACAACGCCGCGGCGATGCATTCACCGATGAAGCTCTATTCGCTGAAGATCTGGGACGACGGCACGCTCGTGCGCAACTTCGTCCCGTGCGTGAACAAGGAGGGCGTTGCGGGGCTCTACGACATCACGCCCGGCGCGGTAAAGAAGTTCTACGCCAACGACGGCACCGGCGAGTTCGAGGCGGGCCCGGAGCTTGTCGCCCGCACCGGCTTTGCCGTTTACGTGCACTGACGCGGGCGGCATTGTGAAGGCGTGAAGTCCGATTGCCAGTTTTCCGTCCGCTACCTCCTCGCGATCGCGGGGCTGGGCGGGCTGCTGTACGGCGTCGACTTCGGCGTGATTGCCGCGGCCGAGCCGTATCTGAAGGCGATGGGCGTCTATTCCGATGCGCAGATCAGCCATGTCGTCGGCGCCGTGCTTCTGGGCGGGCTTTTCTCGTCGATTACCGCCGGCTGGCTCTGCGACTTTTTCGGCCGCAAGAAGATGATTGTCGCGGCGGCGGCGATGTTCCTGGTGGCGATCCCGGTCGTGAGCCTGTCGCTTTCGTCTTATCCGGCCCTCTACGCCGGTCGCGTCCTACAGGGCATGAGCGCCGGCTACATGGCCGTCGTCATGCCGATGTACCTTACCGAAACCCTGCCGCCGGAGATCCGCGGGCGCGGCACCGGCGTGTTCCAGTTCTGCCTTGCGCTCGGGCTGGTCGTAGCCGCCGGCGCCGGGTGCCTCGTCGCTTCCTGGTACGGCGCGTCCGACACCGCGGACGCGGCGGGGCGCGCGGCGGCGTGGGGCGCGAATTTCTGGTGGACGATGCTGCCGGTGGCGGTGTTGTTCTTCGGTAGCCTGCGTCTCCCCGAAAGCCCAGTGTGGATAGAGAGAAAGTTAGGTAGTTTGGTGGTTAGACGGTTAGGTGGTTCTGCCAACTCAACCACCCAACCACAAAACCACCTAACTACCCAACCACCTAACCACCTAACACTCCTGTCCCGCCGCTACGTGCTGCCGTTCCTGCTGGCGTGCCTGGTGCTGACCTTCAACAAGACGACGGGCATGAGCTCGTTCACGAGCTATCTGGTGACGATCCTCCACAGCGCCGGCTTCGAGGGCATCTTCGCGAACTGGGGCCAGCTCGCGGTGAAGCTCACGAACATGCTCGTCACCATTGCCGCCGCGGCGCTTGTAGACCGCCGCGGGCGCACCTGGCTCCTCAAGGTCGGCACCGGCGGCATGACGCTCGGCCTTGCCGCCATCGGCAGCGTGTTTCTCGCCATCGAGCGCTTCGGCGTGGAGGCGAACAACTTCACCGGGCTTCTCACGCTTTTCGCGTTCTTCTTCATGCAGGTATTCTATGCGCTGGGTCCAGGGCTCTGCGTGTGGCTGGTCCTTTCCGAGCTGATGCCCACGCGCATCCGCGCGAACGGGATGGCGATCGCGCTGTTCATGAACCAGCTCGTCGCATGGGGCCTTGCCTCCTGGTTCCGTCCTTGGGTCGCGGCGTGGGGATGGTCCTCGATGTTCTTCTTCTTCGCCGCGAACGGCGTCCTCTACTTCATCACCGCCTGCTTCATCCCCGAGACAAAGGGGAAGACGCTGGACGAGCTGGATCATTTATTCGAGACAAAACCCAACCACCAAACTACCTAACCACCCAACCACCTAACCACCAAACTACCTAACCACCTAACCATCATGATAACTCAAACATCAATTAGCTACTACGGGCTCAACTACGTAGAACACGCCGAGGCGGACTTCAGGGAGATGAAGTCCCACGGAGTCACCCAGGTAATCCTCGCCGTCACGGAGTTCGACTTCGACTTCTGGCGGCCGAACATCCCCGCCATCGTCGACAAGGCGCACGAGCTGGGGCTTCGGGTCCTGATCGACCCGTGGGGCAACGGCAAGTACTTCGGCGGCGAGCAGGTCTCGAAGTTCCTGCAGGACAACGTCGAGAACCGCCAGGTTTCGGCGCTCACCGGCGAGAAGCTTCCCTACGCCTGCTTCAACACGAATTCGTACCGCGACTACTTCAAGAACTTCTGCACGACGCTGGCGCGCGAAGCGAAGCCGGATGGCTTCTTCTGGGACGAGCCGCACTACGCGTTCCCGAAGGGCATCGCCTCCATCACCGGCGGAGTCGCTGACGACTGGACGTGCTACTGCCCCGTCTGCCGCAAGCGATTCGAGGACTACTACGGCTACCCGATGCCAAAGTATATGACGAACGACGTCAAGCAGTTCCGCTGGCGCGAGGCGCTGGTCGTCCTTTCCGACACCTCGAAGGCGCTCAAGGAGATCGACCCGAAGCTCGAGATCACCTGCTGTGTCCACGCGACGCAGAACGGCTACTACGTCAGCGAGTACCGTGGCTACGACAACTGGGACATGGTGGGGGCCTGTCCGTACTTCGACGTCTTTTCGACGACGATCATCAACTGGGCGCTCCCAGAGGACTTCTTCCGCGACATCACCGAGCGCACCGTCGCCATCGCGAAGAAGTACGGCAAGCAGTCCGAGCGCTGGTTCATGGGCTACTACAAGCAGCCCAAGGACTGGGCGCAGGTCGCGAAGTGGGTCGACATCGCGCGCGACGCCGGGGTGGACCGCATCGCCGCGTGGACCTACCGCGGCGGCTACGGCACGGTTGTCGGCGCGCCGGACGCGCTCAAGCTCTGGGACACCATCGGCGAGAACTACAGACGGGTGCTGAAAGCCTAGAAACCTAGAAGTCTAGAAATCTAGATATCCAATTGAAAGGACAAAACCAATGCTGAACGACTACGGCTACATCGACAAGGCGATCGCCAACATCAAGGAGGTCGCAGAGAAACAGGAGGCCAACATCAAGGCCGCCGCGAAGCTGATGGCGGACGCCATCGCCGCCGACAAGCTCATCAACGTCTACGCTGGCGGCGGACACACCACGCTCGCGATGGGCGAGATGTTCTTCCGCGCCGGCGGGCTCGCCAACATCAACCCGATGATGGAGACGGCGCTATCCGTCTTCAACCAGGCGCTCAAGTACCTGGCGCTGGAGCGCACCGTCAACTTCGGCGCGTCGATCGTCAAGTACTACGACGTCAAGGAAGGGGATGTCGTCATATTCTTCCACAACATCGGCATCAACCCCGCCACCATCGACGCGGCGGAGGAGTGTAAGAGGCGCGGCTGCAAGATCATCGCCGTGGCGTCCTCCTACTGGCAGAACGAAATGCCGAAGGACCACTTCATCCGTCACCCGAACGGCAAGAACCTCTTCGACTACGCGGACGTCTGCATCGACGACTACAACCCCGTCGGCGACGCGGTGGTGACGGTTCCCGGAATGACGACGCCCATCGGACCGGTCTCGAACGTCGTCGATTTCACGATCGCGCATCTTCTTGAAATCGAGTGCTGCCGCCAGTGCGTGGAGCGCGGAATCGTGCCGCCGGTATGGAACTCGGCGAACGCGCCCGGCGGCGACGAAAAGAACGCCGCCTACCTTGCCAAGTACAAGCCGCTGGTGAAGTGCCTGTAGAGAGAATTTAGCCGCAGAGAACGCAAAGAGCACAAAGCCTTTGCGACCTTTGCGTTCTTTGCGGCAAGAAAGAATAGCCATGAATCTGAAGAAAATGAACAAGGCCCTCGGCTTCTTGAGGGAGAAGTACGGGGCGAAGAAGGGCGAGATTGCCCTCAGAGACAGCCACTGCTACGTCGGCTCGACGCCGCTTCTGCCTGGGCGCATGGAGCGCAAGATCGTGGAGCTAAAGAAGATGACCGAGAATGGGACGCTCGAGGGCGTCTCGACCCTGCGTTTCGCGAGCTTTGCGCCGAAGGGCGCGGGCATCGAGGCCATGCTCGCGAAGGAGCTCGACCTCGCTGCATATCTCGGCGCATCGGATGTCGTCCGCGTGATGGCGGTTGCGAGCGGGAACGCGGTCAACGTGCTCGCCAAGCTCGCCAACGACGTAAACGTGTCGATCGAAATCGGCGCGGGGCTGCCGAAAGGCGCGATTGGATACGACCGCCACGAGATCATCGCCAAGCGCGGCGTCGCCTGCGACCAGACGGTCGACACCCACACCAGGCACGAGTCGATCCGCTGCTGGGGCACGGACGGCGTAGCTGAGTTTACGGATGTGGATACGGAGCTCTTCGGGCTGAGCTACGACGAGATCTGGAACGTCCGTGCGGCATTCGCGCTCCTGCAGCAGCGCGCCGACGCGAAGGTCTGGAAGGCCGCCTGGGCGAAGGCGACGAAGGCCGCCAAGCTCGCGTTCGCCGCGGACAAGTCCAAGGCCGCGAAGACCATCGCCATCAAGAAGGGCCTCGACACCAACCAGTCGATCAAGGTAGCGGAGGTGAGATAATGAAACCTGTAAAGATCGCGATGATGGGTATGACCCACGGCCATACCCGCAAGTACTACCAGACGCTGCTCGACAACCAGAAGCTCGACTGGGTCGCCTCCTGCGCCCAGGACGCCGCCGCGAAGAAGACCTATGAGCTCTACCGGACCGGCGTACCATGCTATCTCGACCCGGAGGAGATGTACCGGAAGCACCCCGACATCGAAGCCGTCGTGATCGCGAGTGCGAACGACCGGCACTTCGAGCAGATGAAGTGGTGCGCCGAGAAGGGCATCCACATCCTCTCGATGAAGATCCCCACCTTCGACATGAAGGAATATGACGAGATGATCGCGATGTGCGACAAGGCGGGCATCGTCTGCCAGATCGAGCTCGAGATGCACTACAATTCCGTCGTGCGCCGCCTCAAGAAGCTTGTCGCCGACGGCGCGATCGGCAAGATCAAGTCCGTCCAGGCCACCAACATCACCCTCTCGCCGGTGTGGGCGTTCCCGTGGCAGGGCGATCCCAAGGCGAGCTTCGGCTCGGTGGTGCCGCTGAAGAAGGGCGACCCGCGCTTCCGCGGCGGCGCCTTGTGCGACCATCCGCACATCTTCGACTTGATCCGCCACCTGACCGGCTCCTCGTTCGACTACATCTACGCGGAGGTCGCGCCGAACCTGCGCGACGGACTCAAGGTCGAGGACATGCTGATGGCGGTCGGCAAGATGAAGGACGGCACGGCGTTCCTCTTCGACCCGAGCTGGTCGCGGCTCGAGGAGAAGCTGAAGGTTCCGGGTCCGGGCTGGGAGCGTTTCCCGAAGCGCATGGAGGTGAACCTCACGATTACCGGCGACAAGGGCGCGATCTCCTGCGACTGCTTCGGCCCGAACGTCTACCACAACGGCGCGCCGAACGACCGCTACACCGTGCAGTACACCTACTTCGACGAGTGGATCGGACTCATCGACGAGTTCGTCGCCTGCATCCGCGAGCACAAGACGCCGCTCATCAACCTTCGCTGGCACAAGGAGACTATCCAGGCCATGCTCGGCTGCTACGAGTCCATCCATACCGGCAAGATCGCCAAGGTTTCGTAACAATAAGAATACGAGCCGCACCGGCACGGCAATCTACCTCATCTAACGCCACGCTTTTGCCGCCAGGTGTCGGTAGGAGATGGCGGCAATTGCTCTGACGGGCTTTTTGTGTCGTAGATTCCATATATCAATAAATCCATATTGATGCGCCGGCGCGGATTATGGTATAATTCACGCCATGAGAACAACACTAGACATTCCGGATACGATGTATCGACGCATTAAGATGCGGACTGCCCAGGAGGGCAGTACTGTTCGCGCCATTACGTTGGTTCTTTACTCGCAGTGGCTTGGCGACGAGCCGCACACCGAGGCCTCACGGCAGACAAGGAGGAGAAGATCAAAGGCCCCATCGTGGTTTGGGAGCGTCAAGGTCGACCATAACCTGCCGCACGACATGGCTTCCGTTCGCGAAAGCATTGCCTGCCGTCATGGAGACTAAGTCATGACATTCGGATTAGACACCTCTGTTGTGTTGCGGCTTCTCACTGGACAGCCGCAGGAACTGGCCGCCCGTGCACTTGCTCGCTATCAAGATGGAATTGCCAACGGGGATTCATTTTATGTCAGCGATATTGTCGCGGCTGAGACGTACTACGCGATTCAGTATCACTATGGCAAGACCAAGGAAGAGGCGCTGTCGGCGCTAATGGGATTCTCGTCCGGCGAAGGGATTTCTTTCTCGCAGAATTTCGCCGTGTCAATCAACACACCGGACATCCACAAGGCGAATCCCGGATTTGTCGATCGGATGCTTGTCTCTGGCTATAGGGAACAGGGGCAGGTCACGCTTTCGTGTGAAAGGGCGTTCCGACGCCTCGCGGGCACAGAGGTCATTTCGTAGGCACGGCGGTTTGCGCGGAGAGGAGCATGGATAATTCTGCGCTAACTCCGCTCAAGGTGGCAAAATAGGAGATGGGAATGCAAGATAACAAGACGTCGAGAAAAGCTGTGTGCATATCAGTGTGTATGTGCCTTGCCGTATGCGCGGTGGTGTTGCTTGCTGTTGTATGCGTGGCGGTGTACTTGGCGCCGGCTGGCGACGCGCGGCAGGTGACAATTGCGGCGGCGGACTCGCGCCCGGCGGCGAAGGCCGCGGCGGACTACGTCTGCACCGGCACCAACGACGAGCTTGTGATACAGCGGGCGATTGACGACTGCGCTGCGTCCGGTCGGCAGCTGTTCGTGTTTGCGGGGCTCTACCGGCTTGACGCGGTTCACGAGTTCGCCGACGGCGGCCCGCGCGCGGCGGTGGTGATCCGCAACATGCACCGCACGTTCGAGATGGTTGGCGAGCGGCGGTATGTCGGCGGCTGGGCGAAGGGCATGGAGACGAACGGCGTCGTCTTCTATCTGCGGCCCGAGGCGCTCCCGGCGGACGGAGAGAGCGTCGACATCGTCCGCGGCGAATGGTCGGAGCAGGGAATCATGAACGGATCTGCGCTGAACCTTGAGAACGTGGCCATCTGGGCGCCGGACTCGCAGCACAACCTGCGTGCGCTCGACCTTCAGCGGGTCAACAGCCTCGAGCTCAGTAACGTCAAACTCAACGCGTTCGGCAAGGCGATGCTGGACGGTCTCAAGTACCCATTCGGCAATCCGCCGTCGCCGGTTGTCGGCAACATCGGCATCACGCTTACGGACGGCAGCAACAACGTGCCGGTCAATCTCGTCAACGTCTCGGCGACGGGCTTCGGGCAGGGCTTCCAGGTTGGCGGCGAGCATGTCGTCATGGTCAACTGCGCGGCGACTTTCGGACTCTACGGCTACACCTTCGGCAACTACCCCTACCACTGCGCGTTCAACCACCCGATCACGATGATCAACTGCTGCGACGAGCAGAACGTGAACATGCCGCTCTTCGTCAGCTGCGGCGACAACGGCGGCGAGCTGCACGGACTGCAGGAGGTGACGATGGTCTCCTTCAACTTCGAGCGCGTCGCGGAGCACGTCCCGGGCAAGAAGCTCGGCGACCTGATGCGCGAGACGCGCCCCGGCACCTGGCGCGGGCAGATCGGCTTCACCACCCAGCCGAAGTGGAACGCCGTGAACTCGGTCGACCTGCCGCTCTGGGCCGAGGACGGCTCCGGCACCGGCTTCCGCACCGTCAACAACGCGCACAAGCCGGCCTGCACCAGCGCCGAGCGCCGCACCTACTATCCGCAGTACATGCAGCAGGTCTTCGACCTCGACCTCAACAAGCTCCTCATCTGCATCGACCCCGCCAAGCGCCTCTGGGTCGACGCGCTCGGCACCCCCTGTCCCTAATGGAGTGTCGGCTCGTTCCGTGCGGGCAACTCCAAATTAGGTTTGCGCGAGCGAATCGCTGATTTGCCGCGTGCATTGCCAGAACTGGACGAGCATCTCCGCGAAATCCTGCGCAGTGAGCCAGTCCAGCGGCATTCGTATTGAATAGACCAGCGAATCCACGAATATGGTATAATACACTTCAAGAAGCCAAGGGTAAAGCACCAAAGGAGAAAAGACCTAAATGGAATTCAAGGAGCTTATCTCGGAGTTCGCCGAGCGGCACGGGCCGCTGAACCGCGGCAGTACCTCATGAACAAAATGGGAGATAGAACGTTTGCTACTGGGCGGCGCGGATTTCTCGCGGGAGCCGCGGCGCTGGCGGCGGCGCCGTCCGTGCGCGCCGAATCTTTGATGCCGACCGCGCCGCAGCCGCAGGACGCGGGCGCGTTCGACGTCTGCGTCGTCGGCGGCAGCTGCACCGGCGTTTTCGCGGCGGTTCGCGCGGCGGCGGCGGGGATGCGCGTCGCGCTCGTCGAGCGCAACTACTTCTTCGGCGGCACCGCCACCGCCGGCTTCGTGCCGGTCTGGCATTCGCTCTTTTCGCTGGACGGCTCGCGGCGGATCGTGGGCGGCTACACCCAGCAGGTGATCGAGCGCCTCGCCGCGAAGGGGCTTGCCACCCTGCACGACGCCAAGGACGGGCGTTCCGAGTCCGCCTACTGCTTCTTCAACACCGCGGCGCTGCAGGGCGAGCTCGACCGGATGGTGCAGGAGAGCGGAGTGCGAACCTTCTTCGGCGCGAGCTTCGTCTCGGCCGAGGTGGACCGCCCTGGGCACGTGGCGCGAGTGGTCGTCGAGGACAAGTCCGGCCGCCGCGCGATTGCGGCGAAGTTCTTTGTCGACTGCTCCGGCGACGGCGACCTTGTCGCTCGCGCCGGGTTCGAGACCTGGAAGCCGCCGCGCGAGCGGCTGCAGGCGCACACGCTCTGCGCGCTCGTGACCGGCGTGGAGCGGCTCCGCAGAAAGCACCCGAAGTTCTCCTTCGACGAGCTCATGAAGCCGTCGAGCGGAGCCAAGCTCAACCACGTCTTCCAGTGGTGGGCGCCGGTGCCGGGCTGTCCCGAGGCGACCATGCTCGCCGCCACCCGCGTGTCCGCCTGCGACCCGACCGACGCGGACGACCTCACCCACGGGATGTTCGAGGCCCGGGCGCAGCTCGAGCGCATCGTGGCGGCGGCGAACCGCGTGTTCCCGACCGACGGCCCCGGCCTGCAGGTGGTGGCGGTCGCGCCGGAAATGGGGCTTAGGGAGTCGCGGCACCTTTGCGGACTATACCGCGTGACCGGCGAGGACGTCCTTTCCGGCCGCGAGTATCCGGATGTGATCGCGAAGGGCACCTACCGCGTCGACATCCACGAGGGCAAGGGCATCAAGTTCCGCTACCTCGATGGCCGCGAGTGGGAGATGGTGCAGGACCTCGCCACCGGCGACATCAAGGTCCGCAACGGCCAGTGGCGTCCGGAGGGCCCGAACCCCGAGTGCTACCAGGTGCCGTACCGGTCGATTGTCCCGAAGGGCTCTGAGAACGTCCTCGCGGCCGGGCGCATGCTCGATGCCGACCGCGAGGCGTACGGCGCGCTCCGGGTGATGGTGAACTGCAACCAGATGGGCGAGGCCGCCGGCGCCGCCGCGGCGAAGGCGGTGAAGGAGCGCCTTTCCGCGCCCGACGCCTATCCCGGCTTCGTCTCCGCCCCCACTTAAGGAGAAAGGCGTAACCTTTTGCCGCGTTGCGTGTAGACAGATTGAAAGAGGGAGGGGAAAGCCATGCCACAGCCAATTAACATAAACAACGTTCCGATGAACTACTTCCTGCACGGCGTCGATGCCGCGCGGGAGGCGCAGAACGCGCAGGGCCCCGGCGGCGCAGTCGGACAGCCGGCGGACAACGGCATCGCCGGCGAGGTGCAGGCGCATCAGCCCGGTCCCGCGGCGAAGATGGTGCAGCAGCTCGACGTGCTGCTCGTCAAGGCGGCGAAGGCCTCCACGCAGTCGCTGGACGGCAAGGCCATCAAGAACTCGCTCCTGAAGCTGGTGACCGACGGCGCCCTCGACAAGGATTCCCTGAAGCTCCTCGGCAAGACCGCCGACAAGGCCGCGAAGACCCTGAAGGCGCTCGACAAGTTCACCGGAGCCCAGCTCGCCGCCGCCGTCAAGTCCGGTTCCGGGGCGCCGGGGTCCTTCGCCGAACTCGACTTGACGACCAACGCCGGCAAGGCGATCAAGGCGGCGATCGACGCGCAGAACGAGCTCTCGGACATGCTCCTGCAGCTTGACCGCCAGCTCGACACCCTGGAGCGGCACGACGACGAAATGCGCGCGGCGAATCCCGACTACTGGGGCGTGGACCGCGAACTGCACAACGAAGTGGTGGAGCTGCGCCAGCTCTGCGACCGCCGCGCCGCGGAGATCGACGCGCTTGCCTTCCAGATGCACGACTTTGCGGTCTACCAGGCCGGGCGCGGCGACAACGCCGACCCGAACATCGCGGCCATCCTCAAGGCCAAGGTGGACGACCTGCTGCCGCGCCAGGCGCTCGCCATGCACGGCACGGCCGACGGCCTCGCCACGGTGAGCCAGGAGATCTCCGGCCGGTTGCGTCCGCTCGCCGAGAGGATCGACGCCTTCAAGAGCAACCCCAACGCCACGCTTGCGGGCGACAACTACCTTGCGCTCCAAAGCGACATCCGCACGATGAAGGCGGCGGTCGCCGACATCCGGGATCACGGCATCCAGGTCGGCGGCGGGCGGATGATGGTCGCGAAGGACATCCTGCAGGCGCTCATAAAGGAGGTGGCGCAGGCGGAAGAGCTCTTCAAGACGGCGAGGCATGACGTAAAGCAGCGCATGCTTGACAACTTCATCAATACGGCGGACAAGCTCTTCCGCATGACCGACCGGGATGAGGAGCAGCTGCAGCGCGACGAGGGGGAGCATGCCGACACGCTCTTCAACAAGCGCGACCTGTTCCTCGCGTCCCTTGCCGTGGCCAAGAACGCAGTGCTGGCGGAGAATCCCGACCAGAATGCGATCAACCAGGCCCTCAATGACGCGACCACCATCGCGGATCAGCTCCTCGAAGCGACCTACAACATCACCGTCCCGCTCGGGTCGAGAGGCGAGGACGTGACGAAGTTCATAGGAACGGCGCAGGCCGCGCGCACGGTCGTGGCCCAGCTCGTGACGATGGCGCACTACATCCTCAATTCGGACCGTCTCTTCACCGGCAACGAGGCGATGAGCGTCTTCAAGGGCGAGCTGAGCGTGTCTTCGGTTGTCGAGAGCAGGGCGCGCGGCCTTAGGACGGACGATGTCGATCCGGCGAACGAGGACGCAAACATCGAGAGTTCCAGGCTCCTTGGCGCGGGCAGCGTGGGAACGGTCTATCTCCTGCGGCGCAGGGACGGCGCGGAGGTCGTGTTCAAGGGCGAAATGGAAAGCCGGACGGGGCTGAATACCGCCTGCGTCGGGAAAGGCGACTCCTACAAGAAGAACCAGCAGATCGTCAACCTCAATATCGCCACCAAGAACGCGGCGAACGCGCTTGGATGCGGCAACCTGATCGTGAACTACAAGGCCGGAACCCACGAAGGCACGTTCGGGTTCTTCATGGACAAGGCCAAGGGCCGTTGCGCGAAGGACCTCGCGGGCAAGGGCGGCAGCAAGACCGCCGAGGCAGGGCTCACCGGAAAGGAGATTTCCAATCTGGAGGCCGGCGAGCGCCGCCGGGTGAAGGGCGAGATCATGCGCCAGCTCAACTGCCTGCAGTGGCTCGACCTCATTACCGGCCAGCTGGACCGGCATAAAGACAACTACTTCATCCATGTCGACCGCCAGACGCACAAGGTGACTGTGTCGGGCATCGACAACGACGCCTGCTATTCGAAGTACCGCACGGGCGTCGGCACCTTCGCCCTCGATGCGGGCCGCAGCAGCCACTTCACCAGTGAGCTCGTCAAGGTCCTGGATAATGCCGGCGTGCGCAATCCGCAAGAAGAGGCGAAGCGCCTCCTGCGGGAAGACCCGTCCATCACCCTGAACGGGAAGAAAATCACCGTCGACGCGCTCAAGGTCAGGAACAAGGCCATCCTTTCGGCGTTGGCGGAGACCACCGGCGTGAAGTCGATCGCCGTGCCGGACAAGATCGACCGCGACTTCTACAACCACCTGATGGAGCTCAAGAACAACCCCGACGTGCGCAAGGCGTATCTCGATTCGATACGTTCGCGCATTGGCTCGGAGAATCTCGCGGCCGCAGAGGCGCGGCTCAATGACGTCATCGCCCACGCCGAACGCCTTGCCGGCGAGCACAAGATCGTGGAAGGGGACAAGTGGGGGAACGAAACCACGCCCAGGCGCAACTCCAGCTATGTCACGATTGAGCTTCCCGACGGCAGGAACAAGACACTCAACAGGCAGTCGTCCTTCGACGTCAACAACCTGACCTGCCCGTCCTACTTCGCCCGCGACGGCCTGGACAAGCTCTTCCCCGCCGAGTAGCCTTCGTGCACCGCGGCAGTTTCCGCGGCAGTTTGGGTGGCGGTTGAGTTGAAAGTCACGGCTCTCGCTGGTTGACAGATTCGGCGTGGTGTGGTATCATGCGCAATATGAAACACGTAAGTGTAGATATTTTGAGGGGGGGGGTGGAATTAATAGTTTTCCCGCCCGCTCGAGAACCGCACTTTATTCCTGACTAAACAGAAGGAGTAGCACCATGAAGAAACTTGTGTGTGGTTTTGTTTTGTCGGCTGCGGTCGCGCTCTGCGCGGCGAGGGGGTGGGCGGCGGGGACGCTCCCGGCCGGCTACACCGAAGTCCGGTACATCCAGGGCGATGGCTCGAAATACATCAAGACCAACTACACGCCGAACCCCACCACCGACAAGGTCGAGGCGGTGGTCGAGTGGCCCGACTCAACGTCGCTCAGTGGAAACCAAGCGATCTGGTGCGCCCGCAACAACGGGAACGTCAAGACCTGGACGCACTTATTGATTAGCGGTAAGATTCGTCTTGACTACAACACGACAACCGGCACACAACTTACCCCTGATGTTGTGGCAGGCACGATATACACCAATACAGTGGATCGCAATGTGATCACCTGGTCTGGCAGCAACGACAGTCAGGCGCATATCGCGGATCCAAACTTCACCGAAGCCGGCGGCCCGGTCCAGCTCTTCGCATCCTACACCGGTAGCATTGGCAGTAACCTTGGCAACTATGGCAAGCACCGCCTCTACTCGTTAAAGGTCTGGCGGTCGGATACGCTCATCCACTACTTCGTCCCGTGCAAGGATGCGAACGGCGTGGCGACGCTGGCGGACATCTGCGACAACCCCGCGACGCTGGAGCTCGCCGGCTCCGGCAGCTTCACCGCCGGCACCGAAGGCCACTTCTACGACGACACGCTCTTCGGCTCGTGGTTCATTCTGCCCATCCCGAAACAGATATGCCCGCAGGGTGCCACGCCGGAGCCTGGCTTCACGGTCACGAACTGGGAAACCGGCGCGAGCTGGACCTTCGCGGAAGGCGGCGCCGCGCCGGGCGGCTGCCCGTTCGAGGCGTCGTACAGCCATGCAGACGGCGTCGGAACTGTCACCGCGACCGGCACGGCCGGGAGCGACTACGCGGGCGTGACGGTCTCTCGCAGCTATTCCGTCACCGACGAACTTCTCGTCAACGGCGGCTTTGAGGACGTAATCGACTACGACAGCGGCAACAAGGTCGGACTCGCCCTCAACTGGACCCCCAGCAACGGCTATGGCAACAACGCCATCAGATCCAATTCCGGCTACAGCCCAAACCAGACCACGACCTTCATCACCGGCACCTACTGCGCGGCCATCGACGTAAACGGGTCGCTGTCGCAGGTCTTCACGAACGACGTCGCCTGCGTCGCCACGCTGTCCTGGAAGTGCAAGCACCGCAACAGCATCAACTCCGGCAAGGCGATGTTCTACTGGGTGCTGATCGACGGCGAGGTCGTCTATCCCGAGGAGAAGACCACCGGCAGCGATGTTCGGAACCGTAGCGTAAGCGGCATCGTCCTGGCCCCGGGCGAGCACACGCTGACCTTCCAGGGGCATAGCGAAGACAACGTCAACCAGGCGCTCTTCGTGGACGACGTCTTGTTCAAGGTCCAGTCGGCGTCCAGCCTGGTGATTCTGCCGATCGAGGACCAGATCGGCACCGGCTCGGCGTTGACGCCGTCCTTCGTCGTCTCCAACACCATAGGCCACGCGACTTACGAGGTTGGCGGCGGGGCGTCGAGCGAGCTATTCGACGTGGTGTATTCCAACAACACCGCGCGCGGGACGGCGACGGCCACGGTCACCGGCAAGGCCGGAAGCATCTACGAAGGGGAGACGACTTTCCGTGAGTTCCGCATCCGCGACTACACCCTCGTCCGCGCGACGGCGAGCGGAACCGGCGACGGCTCGTCGTGGGCTTCGCCGATGTCCTGGGCTTCGGCGCTTGCGGCTGCCGCGGCGGACGAGGACATCTACGAGATCTGGCTGCATGGCGACGTCGCCGTTTCCGCCGCGCCGGCGTCAATTACCTTCAACGGCAGGACCATCGTCCGCGGCGGTTTCGCGGGCACGGAGTCCTCGGCGGACGAGCGCAGCGGCGCCCATTCCGTCTTCTCCGCGAACGACGCCTACGACATCTTGATTCCAAATGTCGCCGGCGGCGCCAGCCTCGAGTTTGACTGCGTCGACTTCACGAAGGCGAAGCTGCGCGCGGTCGTCAAGAGCGGCGGCGGCGAGATTTCGTTCACCAACTGTGCGTTCCTCGCAAACGGCAACACCATCCCGCACAATTCCCAGAACGCCGACGGCAATGGCTTCAAGGCGTCCGGCGGCGGCAGCACCGCGAAGTTCTTCAACTGCCGCTTCGAGGGCAACGGGCCGCGTACATCTGTTCAGCAGCAGCCCGGTGGCTGTGCCATCCGCGCGGACGGGCTTGTCCGGCTCTCGCTCGACGGCTGCACCTTCATCACCAACGGCGTCGTCAAGTGGTCCAACAACGCCGACATCGCCGCGTTCCGCGGTCACACGATGTACCTTACCGGCACGCCGCTGACGATGCTCAATACGCGCGTCTCCGGCTCGATGGGCTTTGCGAAGGGCACTGGCGTGGGCGGCAGCGTGTGGCTTGGCGGCAACTGCGGCGGGAGCGTCATCTCCAACTGCGTCTTCTCCGGCAACGTAGATCGCTTCAAGGACAACTATGGCGGCTCCGGCGGTGGCACCCTCGTCCTCAGCCTCGGCTCCTCGGACCAGCGCGTCGATATCATCGACTCCACCTTCGCCTACAACTTCACCCACTCGCGTGACTACGGGTGCCTCGCCGTCGTCAAGGGCGACGTCCACGTCACCGGCTCGATGTTCTTCGACAACATCCTCGGCTACGGCAACGCCCACGGCTACGGCGCGGACATCGCGGTCGGCGCGGACGGTCGCCTCACCATCGGTAATTCGCACCTGACCTCGCTGACCGACGCCTCCATCACCTCGGCCGATCCGGCGAATCTCACCATCGACATGGCCACCATGACCTCCGGCAACCCGTATCTCACGACCACGGTTCTCGATTTCGAGAACCTGCTCACCTACGACTCCTCCAACTATGGCCTCAACGGGTCGAGGAACATGGAAATCACCTCCGACTGCGCAGCCCTGGTCGGCATTGACCCGACGCCGCTCGCGGTCAAGCCGGCGAAGCCGGACGCCGGCGCGGGGAACGTCATCTATGTCGCGGCGGATGCCGCGGGCACGGGCGACGGCTCGAGCTGGGCAAACGCGTTCACCGACCTCAGCTCCGCGATCGCCGTCGCCTCGGCGAACAAGAACGAGATCTGGGTGAAGGGGAACCTCACGCCGGCGGCGGACGCGGTGATTGCGCTGCTGGAGACCGACCTCGCGGTTTACGGCGGCTTCGCCGGCACCGAGGCCAGCGCGGCGGAGCGCGCCCCGGGCGCGAAGACGACGATCGACGGCACCGACAAGTACGACCTCGTCAAGGTGTCCGTCCTCCCCGGCAACTCGCTCTCCTTCGACGGCTTCAACTTCACGAAGGCGATCTACCGCGCGGTGGCCAAGCGCGGCGCGGGCGACCTCAAGTTTACAAACTGCCGCTTTGTCGGCAACGGCTTCAAGAAGAGCGCCGACGGCCGCGGCATCCATTCGCTCGGCGGCCAGGGTGCGGCGAAGCTCGTGGTCGAGAACTGCGTGTTCGAGGGGAACAAGCAGAACGCCAGGGCGACGACCTCTGGCTGCGGCGCGGCGGTGTATGCGATGAGCCAGGGCCGCTTCTTCTGCGACAACACGCTCGTCTGCTCAAATGGGGTGGTGCTGCTGAACGGCAGCTTGAACAGCCCCGGCGTCGCGGACAACCGCAGCGTCCGCGGCTCGGCGATGTTCCTCTACGCGACGCCCACGACGATGCGCAACACCCGCATCGCGGCCAATGGCGGCAGCAGCCGCGAATCCAACGCGACCGGCGGCATCGTATTCCTCATGGGCTACTCAGACGGATCGGCGTTCACCAACTGCGCCTTCGTGGGCAACTGGGCGAACAACTACAAGGACGGCCAGAGCTGCAACACCTGCGGCGCGCTCGTCTTCAAGCCGTCCTCGGCGTCGCATACGCTCGACATCGAGAGCTGCACCTTCGCCTACAACGTCTCGCAGGCCAACCAGTCCCCGGGTGGACTCAACGTCCTCACCGGCGACGTGAGAATCCACAACTCGATCTTCTGGCGCAACCTCCACGGCTACTACTCGCAGGGCGGCTATGCCAACGACATCGACGCCAAGGCGGGCTCGGTCTCCATCTCGCACTCGATGGTGACGGGGACGGACGTGGACTCGATCCGCGGCGCCGCGGTCGATACGGTCACGATCGCCGACACGGTGTATGTCGCCGACCCGGAGCTGGTGACCTCCTACGAGTCGTTCTCGAACCACCTGGACTACGCCACGGACGCCAACTACATCCAGCGCGGCACCGGGTTTGATTTCGCCTATCTCGAATCCATCGACGCGCACCTCCTCTCCGCCGCCGGATACTGGACCAACGACGGGACCGAGCAGCCGGGTTCGGCGAAGACCTCGTCCGCCATCGACAAGGGCGACCCCGACTCCGCCTACGCGAACGAGCCTTCGCCAAACGGCGGGATAGTCAACCTCGGCGCCTACGGCAACACGGCGCAGTCGTCGAAGACGCCGTCCGGCCAGCCGTCGGTCGAGTCGTTCAGCATCGCCTATCCCGGCGGCTACACGCGCCCGCAGGCCGAGCTGACGCTTGGCCTGGCGAGCGGGACGGCGTATTTCGCCACGGTGACGATCGTCTGCAAGACCAACGGGGTTGTCGTCGGGTCGAAGACCTTTGAAAGCTGCCAGACAGGCGACGTGGTCACGATGATGCCGCCTTGCTACTTCCCCTCCGGCACCGGGTTGACGTTCGAGTACACGGTCACCTCGTCCGGCGCGACGCCGTGCGCGGACAGCGCCGGCTCCGTCGCGCAGGGCACGCTTCCGCCGTTCTACGGCAAGGGCGGCGGCGCGAACGTCATCCACGTGCGCGAAGGCGCGGACTGCCTCATGAACGGCAGCGACTGGACCGACGCCTATCCCGACGTCGAGTCGGCGCTTGCCGCGGTCGGCTCCGGCAAGACGGAGATCTGGATAGCCAAGGCGACCACCTCGGCAAACGGCGCGTTCACGCTTTCGGAGCCGCTTGCGATCCGCGGCGGTTTCGCGGCCACCGAGAACAACGCCGCGGAGCGCACCGGCGACTGGAACACAAAATTCGACATGCTAAGCGCGAAGCCGGGGCTGGAGTTCACGAACGGCGCGGGCTGCCCGCTGGAGCTCGACCGGATCACGATCACGCGGGCGATCAACCGCGGGCTCAAGAAGGACGGCGCGGGCGCGCTCGTCCTCAACGACTGCGCATTCACAACCAACGGGCTCCCGCAGACGCTTGACGGCCGCGGCATTTACGTGTCGGGCGGCTGCGTTGTGGCGGCGACCAACTGCCTCTTCGAGGGTAACTTCTGCGACAGTGAACAGGACAAGCCCGGAGCCGGAGCCGGAGCATACATCACCTCTTGCGCGAAGGCGATCTTCAGCAACTGTCGGTTCGTGGGCAACGGCATCAGATTCTCCCTGCCCCACAAGGTGAGGACCGGCACGAGCAATGGATCCGCATTTTACGTGAACGCCACGCCGCTCTACTGCCACAATGTCAGGTTTGCGGCGAACCGCGCCGCAAACCAAGGTATCGTTACCGTCGCCAACAACTGCAACGGCTCGGTCTTTGAGAACTGCTCCTTCGTCGGCAACTTCATCATCATGCACTGGGATGCCAACCCCTATTCGAACAACTCGTCGCTGCTGGTGGCGATGGACACTACCTCCCGTCAAATTACGCTTAGGAACTGCACCTTCGCCTACAACCTAAACTCCAACTACTCGGCACCGGCCGGAATCCTGGTCAACAAGGGTAAGGTCGTGGTCGAGGATTCGCTTTTCTGGGGCAACCGCCGCAGCTCGAGCGTCCAGCCGGTGACGTATACTGCGCCGGAGGACATCAGCGTGGCGGCAGACGGGTATCTCGCGCTGACCAACGTCTTCCTCGCCTCGACCTACATGGGGACCGATCGGCGCCACTGCCTGCAGGTGGCCGACGCCTCGCACCTGACCACGAACAACATCGTGACCGGCGACGCGATGCTCGTCTCGACGACGAACGAGGTCGCGGCGCTAATGACGATTGGGGATACGTCTTTCCCGGATTACTACTATCCATCGTCTTCCGCCGCCGCGCTCGCGGCGCTCAACGTGCATCTGCGCGGCGGTTCGGGCTACTACGACGAGAACACGGGTGAACTGGTGAAGACCTACCGCGAAGCCGCCGTGGGCGGCTCCTCGCCTGCGCTTGACGCCAGCACGCGGCGCGCGACATATGAGCCCAGGCCAAACGGGAAATACATCAACCTCGGCTACTACGGCGATACGCCGTGGGCGACGATGTCCGCCGGCGGCGGCTCGGTGTACTACATAAGGTAGCGCGGCAGAGGCGAAGATGCCTCTACGCGGCCCAAAGGGGAAACAGGTCGGCAGCAGATAAGCCGAGGGTCGGATTCGAACCGACGCGTCCTTGCGGATCCTGATTACAAATCAGGCGCAGTCAACCACTGTGCCACCCCGGCGTCTATTGGTGCGTAGTATACCATATTCGCGGCGATTTTTGGTATAATACACCTTCAAAAATCGATTCAGAGGCTTCAGACATGTTCAAACCGGTTTCCAACAAGGTCGATTTCCCGAAAATGGAGGAGGGCGTTCTCCGTTTCTGGGCGGACGACGGCACCTTCGAAAAGTCGCTCGAGCGCAACCGCGGCAAGGAGCGCTACACCTTCTACGACGGCCCTCCGTTCGCCACCGGGCTGCCGCACTACGGGCATCTCCTCGCCGGCACCATCAAGGACATCGTGCCGCGCTACCAGACGATGCGCGGCAAGTACGTCGAGCGCCGCTTTGGCTGGGACACCCACGGTCTCCCGATCGAGGCGCTGGCGCAGGAGGCGCTCGGCGTCGCCGGTGCGCCGGAGATCAAGAAGCTCGGGGTCGACAAGTTCAACGAGCAGTGCCGGTCGATGGTGCTCAAGTACGTCTCCGAGTGGCGCAAGACGGTGACGCGCATGGGCCGCTGGGTCGACTTCGACCACGACTACAAGACGATGGACTTCGGCTTCATGGAGTCGGTGTGGTGGGTCTTCAAGCAGCTCTGGAACCAGGGTCGGGTCTACCGCTCGCACCGCATCATGCCGTATTCCTGGAAGCTCTCGACGCCGCTTTCCAACTTCGAGGCGGGCTCGAACTACAAGGACGTCCAGGATCCGACGGTTACGGTGAGGACTCGGCTTCTGGATTCTCTCGGGAAACTCGACGGCCTGGAAGGGACCATCTACCTCCTCGTCTGGACCACGACGCCGTGGACGCTGCCCGAGAACCTCGCGATGTGCGTCGGCGCGGACATCGACTACGTGGTCGTCCGCGACTTGACCGACGACGCGCGGCCGATGTACGTGATGGCGAAGGCGCGGCTTCCGCACATCTTCAAGAAGCCGGAGCAGTGCGAGGTCGTGCGCGAGCTGAAGGGCGCCGAGATGAAGGGCTGGGAGTACGAGCCGATCTTCCCCTACTTCGCCGACAAGCGCGCCGAGGGCGCGTTCCGCGTCCTGAACGACGACTACGTCACCACCGACGACGGCGTCGGCATCGTCCACATCGCGCCGGCGTACGGCGAGGACGACTTCCGCGTCTGCAAGGAGGCGGGAATGAACGCCTTCGTCGACCCGCTCGACGACGCCTGCGCGTTCACGGACGCGATCCCCGAGTACAAGGGCCGCTTCTGCAAGGACTGCGACAAGGACATCATCAAGGCGCTCAAGGCGGCGGGCAAGCTCGTCCACCAGGCGACGATCGTCCACTCTTATCCGTTCTGCGACCGCACCGACACGCCCCTCATCTACCGCGCGATCGACGCGTGGTACGTGCGGGTGGAGGACCTCCACCAGCGCCTGGCGAAGAACAACGCCGCGGTGCACTGGACGCCAGACTATGTGGGCGAGAAGCGCTTCGGCAACTGGCTCGAGGAGGCGCGCGACTGGAACATCAGCCGCAACCGCTTCTGGGGGAGCTGCATCCCGGTGTGGGTGAACGACGACGACCCCTCCGACATGATCTGCGTCGGATCCGCGAAGGAGCTGGAGGAGCTCTCTGGCGAGAAGGTGACCGACCTCCACAAGCACTTCATCGACAAGATCGTCATCAAGAAGGACGGCAAGACGTATCACCGCACGCCCGAGGTGCTCGACTGCTGGTTCGAGTCCGGCTCGATGCCCTACGCCCAGCAGCACTACATGGGAGGTGATTCGAGTCTCGTGGCTTGTGATTCGGGTATCGTGGTTCGTGATTCGTGCTCCGTGGCTCGTGAAGAGAGCCA
>JAEIGA010000905.1_pt1 | contig 44183 bp, 38 predicted proteins | sample 9270691 | NCBI WGS metagenome assembly JAEIGA01 (sample SAMN17057246, study PRJNA624740) | gut metagenome | biome: biome; isolation source: fecal sample | host: Bos grunniens | place: China: Xizang | collected 2019
ATCTCCGCGCACCCGCTGCAACATAGTCTATGTACCGCAGGGCAACACCCTCGTCAGCGGAACCATCCGCGACAACCTCCTCATGGGCAAGCCCGACGCCAGCGAAGACGAAATGCGAGAAGCCCTCTACACCGCCGTAGCCGAATTCGTGTACGACCTTCCTGACGCCCTGGACACAGTCTGCGGCGAAAAAGGAGCCGGTCTGAGCGAAGGTCAGGCCCAGCGAATAGCCATCGCCAGAGCCCTTCTCCGCCCGGGAGGAGTGATCATCCTCGACGAACCTACATCCGCCCTCGACTCACAGACGGAACATCTTCTCCTTCAGCGCATTCACTCCCGTCTCGAAGGCCGTACGCTCATCATGGTAACGCACAACGGAAAGACCGCCGAACTATGTACGGAAATGGTTGAAATGTCCAAATAAATGTCTATATTTGTTCGGATTTATCTGGAATACTGAAGGAAACGAATAAGAGCCAGATAAGTCTTTGTGTATATCATTAAAAAATTCGATTTCGTAATTGATTGGTGTTCAGAGAGTTATCTGGATGCCAAAGCCGAGTAGGTATGTGCTGTAACGAAAACAGGGTCTGGTTCGCAATGCGTGCGACATACGGCAGGAATATGGATGTGAAGCAGAAGCTCGACGAAGCAGGTTTCCGATCCTTTGTTCCCATGCGGTATGTGGTCGCTCTGGACAGACGCGGACGCAAGACCAAGAAGTTCGTTCCCGTCGTAAGAGACCTCATCTTCGTCCACACGGACCAGGCGACGATGTACAGCCTCAAGGAACAGTACGAAACCCTCAGAAACATTTACATCCCGTCAGAGGACGGAAGAAAGCGCCCCGTCGTCGTCCCGGACGACCAGATGGAAAGTTTCATGAAAGTCACCCAGACTCTCAGCGACGGCCTCCTCTTCTTCACCCCTGACGAAGTCAACCTCAGCAAAGGAGTCAAGGTGCGCATCCACGGAGGCCAGTTCAACGGCCTCGAAGGCACATTCGTAAAGGTCAAGGGAGCCCGCGACAAGAGGGTCGTGGTCGAAGTCTCCGGAGTCATCGTAGTAGCCACCTGCTCGCTCAAGTGCGACCTTATCGAGGTTGTCAAACCCCAGTAAGACAGAAATGCTCATCGCAGTAGATTTTGACGGAACCATCGTAGAACACCGTTATCCCCACATCGGCAAGGAACTGCCCTTTGCCACAGCCACACTCAGAAAACTCCAGGAAGAAGGCCACAGGCTCATCCTCTGGACCGCCCGTGAAGGCAAGCTCCTTCAGGAAGCCATCGACTTCTGCGAATCCCGTGGACTCGAATTCTTCGCAATCAACAGCAACTACCCCGGCGAGGAAGTAGATGAAGCCGGCATCCGCGCCCGCAAGCTCCACGCCGACCTCTTCATCGACGACCGCGCCGTAGGCGGCCTCCCCGACTGGGGCGCTATCTACCAGGTAGTCCACAACCGCTGGACCTGGAGGCAGTATTATGAGTATTTGGGGACTTTGCCGGAGGAGAGGAAGGGGTTTTTTGATAGGAGTTTTGGACGTTAGGAACGGGAATTTCATTATATTTGAAAGATTAAATAGATTGGATTATGAGCCGTTTGATAGTAAGGAACATAGGTCAGGTAAAGGATGTTGACATTGACCTTAGGAAGTTAGAAATGCTCCTAGTATAAATTGTGCAAGAGGTGAAAATCTCTCTTGGGTAGATTTTTGGATAGTAGAAAGAAAAATACGATACATATGATAATAGAGTTTAAGTTCAAGAATTATAAGTCATATAAGGAAGAAGCAATACTTTCTTTTGAAGCAGTGGAGAACAATGTTAAAAGTCAAAACTTTTTCACTGTAGAGCTTGCCGATGGGGAAAAGGTGCGCCTTCTAAAGTCAGCAGCAATTCTTGGTGCCAATGCTTCAGGAAAAAGTAATGTTATATGGGCATTGTATACACTATGTTTCTTTATAGTTAATTCAAGAAATTTTGATAATAGAACGCAGTTACCGGGATATGTGCCGTTTCTCTTTAATGGAGGAGCAGAGAAACCGGTTGAATTCTGTCTTGATTTTATAGTTAAGAAGAATAGATATAGGTATAAGATTAACTTCGGTTTAACTTTCCAATATGAAGGATTGTTTAAAATAAATCGTAATGAAGAACGATTGGTTTTTGAAATAAAGGAGGATCATGATAAATTGGGTCGTGGCTTGATAGTTGGCGATGCATGGCCTAGCACTTCATTTGATTTAAATCACAGCCTCTCGTCAAATCAGTTATTTTTATCCATCTGTGGAATATTACCACAGAATGGCCTTCAGGAAGTATATGGAGTTTTAGCTGATATAATAGCTGTTCCTATAGGAGATACTATAAATATGAAGGCAATTAATGACTCTGTGTCAGATAATATTCTAAAGAACGAAAAGACAGAACTTTTTGGTCAGTTGAAACGATTAATCCATATTGCTGACATAGGAGTAAGCGATATTCATATGCATGAGCATTCAGAGGAGGAATTTAAGTTCCCAGATTTTGTACCAGAAGCGCAAAGAAAGCAGTTTGTTCAGGCACATAAGTGGGAAGTAAAGATGATTCATAAAGCTAATGGAAAAGACTTTCCTCTTGATATGGAATTGGAATCAACAGGTACTAAATACCTCTTTGGAATGGGGGCAAGAGTTCTTGACGTATTGAATCGAGGAGGTCTACTTGCTTGTGATGAAATGAACATTGCGGTTCATCCAGAGTTGTTTAAGCTATTGGTGTCACTTTTTAATAACCCACGTTCAAATCCAAAGAATGCACAGCTCTTGTTTACAACCCATGAATCATTAATATTATCTGATGGGGCTTTTAGAGCAGATCAGGTCTGGTTTGCTGAAAAAAATATGAATGGTGAGTCCGAGTTGTTCTCTGCACAAGATTTTAAGGGGGTGGGAATCTCTATACCTTTTGATACTTGGTATAGAAGTGGAAGATTTGGAGCATTGCCAAAGTTTGGTCATATAGATTTTATCTTTAATAATGAGTCGAAGGGAGAGAGTGACGAATGACAATAACATTGTCATTGTCTGTGAGGGGAGTGAAACAGAAGCACCCTATTTTGAAGATCTGCAAAGGGAAATAGAGAGCTATTTCCCAGATCGATTTACGAATATTAGAGTTGTACCTATAAATGAAGAAAAGGTTAAGCAATCAATCAGAAGACCAGCTTCTCGAAGAATATTGCTACCAGAATACTCTTATTGGGTGCAAGTTGAGCATACTCAAGAACTATATGATGAGCATAAAGCTCAACCTATTAGATATGTCAGGGAAGCTCAACTTTTTATGGAAAACGAGGGATATAAAGAGGCGTGGGCAGTCTTTGATCACGACAATTTTGAAAAAAGAAGAGAAGCATTTGCGAAGGCAGAAGAAATCGACAACCTGCATATTGCTTTTTCTTCCATTTCATTTGAAGAGTGGATTTTAACTCATTTTGAGCGAAATCATAAGGCTTTTTTAAGGTCTCAATGCAAAGATGGAACTGGCCATCCAATCAAATGCGAAAGTGGCTTGATGCAAGGATGTGGTGGAATAGAGTGTCTTGCCAGTTATTTAAGAACCCAAGGGTATATAGAGGATTATGACAAGGACGGTTCAGGATTGTTTGTATCTTTAAAAGAGAATCTGGAAACAGCTATGATTAATGCTGCATGGCTCAGACATCTGGACGATCAACCAATATATGAGAGGAATCCCTATACTGATGTGGATAGATTAGTTGCAAGAATGTTGGGAATTGACCATGAATACCAATGGGTGAAGTTGAGTGAGTCGTTTAGCTATAATGGATCAAATATTACTCTGGAAGTTGTCGATAATTCAGTTCGTTTAATAGCAAAAGGTACAACTCTTGTCATTTCTAAGAATAATCTAATTAATACAGACTTGGCTGGAAATGATCGTATACTTTTGAATGCTAATCTCATATTATATGATGGAGAAATGTCTGATTGTTTTTCTATTACGTTCCCTTATCTGCGACTTAATGCAGGAAACAAGAGTTTCTTTATTGATCTATCAAGATAGTTTGCAGTTCTTAATAAGAATTATATGAGTACATGGTCTTGGCTTCTTCCTCTTATAAGTGGAACATTAGGTGCATTAATAGGTACATATCTAGGCTCTCGATTCCTTAGTTGGAAACAAGAACGGAAGATTAGAAATGTTCGTGCAACTGCAGTTAAGGCACTTGATATATTTAAGTCATATGCAAAGCATCACTCGTTTTGTGATGCTGAGAATGAGTTTAATAATAAGTTGAATGTTTCAGAAAAGCGAGCAGTAGTTGTCGCCCTTCATAAATTGGGCGTGCCTTTTACGATCCCTACAAAAGATTCTTTGAATGTGAGATCCCTTCATCTTAACAATGTCGTTATTGATAAAGATGACATAGTGGCAATGATTGCACAAATAAATAAAGGAAATTGTGACAACTTGTTTTTTGAAGATATAGAGAATTACTTTAACTCAAACATTCGCTTATATGCAGTAAGAAGCGTCGGAAAGAAATATGTAGAAGAGGTGCTTTTACGCAGTCACATTGATAAGGCGAATCCCAATATGATTATTTATCCGATTGAATGGTTTAAGAATTTCTCACCAGGAGAACTCCAAACTATTTTGGTGATACATATGCAGTTAGCAAATACCAACTATTTTACTTCGGAAGGAATTGCTAATGAGAAAGCAATAGAGACTCTCCTCAGAGAGATGGAAATAGGCCTTTGGGACAGTTATCTATTCTTTGAGTATGAATCATTTCTAAATATTAAGGCACAAAGTAATTTAGCTAATGCTGTGCAGACAGCCTTAGCTAATCAGCAAATGATGACAAATAATACGATGTAGTAATATTTGTATGTCGTCGAGTACCAAGTAAATATGAAAGTCTACCTAGACAACTGCATATTAGCCGATATCGAAAAGGGGAATCTGAATCTGTCGGACTTTTCTCAGATAAAGGATGCTGAGTATTTCTTTTCCCTAGCGCATATATGTGAACTAGGTAGAGGAGTTGCAAAAACTCCGGATCTTAAAAGGAAAAGGTTGAGTACGCTTTCAGAGTTGTGTGGTGAGAATTATCTGGATCAAGATTCTAAAGGACAATCAATTGAGCGTATATGTAATTCTGCAGAGATTATTTTTGATAAATGTGAACCCTATAGGGGATATACCGAACTTCTTGAGTCGAAAGTTTCAGGGTATAATCCAAATAGAGATAAAATCATTGAAGAGTTGGGAATAATTAAGATTGAGGTAGGTAATATAGAGCCTAGTAAGATTTTATGCTTTATAGAATCTAAGTTGATGGAATCCTCAAATCGTTTCGGCATAGATGATTTCTTGAGACGTTCAGAGGCATTTACGCTTAAGACAAAATACTTAACTCTGTTCAATCTTCTAGACTCCCTCTTCTACTGGAAAGATGACAAACATATAAACCGCTTATACGATTCCGCCCATGCGTGTTATGCGCAATATTGTGATATCTTGGTAACTAATGATAGGCGTATGGCAATTAAGGCTAAAGCGATATATTCATATTTGGGAGTTAAGACTATAGTGAAAAGTTCAGAAGAATATATACACCTTTTTGTAAGGTGAGATTATCGATAGCATATGTGTTATATACTTGTGGATGGTGCTTCGAGGGTGTATGATGTTGTGATGGTCAGTTATTGATGAATGTACAGAAGGATTACACCGCAATCTGCTGCACGATAGGATAGGTTTCGAGTCTTAGGGGTATTGCACTCAGGAAGAATATAATTTGTCTCAGGAATGTCAACATCATATTAAAGTGAGTTGAGAAAGCACGAGGTGATGACGGTTATGGATGTCACAGGCCTTGTAGTTTCGGAGTTAACTAGGTTGATGAAGAAATAATAATGGAACAAAACCATTCGGAAAACACCAAGCGCATAGCAAAGAATACTTTGATGCTGTATGGCAGAATGCTGTTCAGCATGATTGTGTCGTTGTATACGTCGAGGGTTGTTCTGAATACATTGGGTGTAGTTGATTACGGCATTTATGGAGTTGTCGGCGGTTTTGTATCGATGTTTTCACTCATATCAAGTTCTCTCTCGTCCGCTGTAAGTCGTTTCCTGACATTTGAATTGGGAAGAGGTGATTTTGATCGACTCAAAAGAGCTTTTTCTACCTCCTTGCTCATACATATTGCTTTGGCTTTTGTCATCTTCATTATTGCAGAAACTGTAGGAGTATGGTTTGTAAATAATAAAATGACGATACCTCCTGATAGATTGTATGCAGCAAAATGGGTCTTCCAGGCCTCTATATTGTCCTTTATGTTCAACTTGTTCAGTGTTCCGTATAATGCTTCGATAGTTTCTCATGAGAAAATGAGTGCCTTTGCATATATCGGAATATTGGATACGACATTGAAACTCCTGATTGTACTGTTCATCGCTCATAGCGAATGGCATTTCGACAAACTGATATTGTACTCAATATTATTGACCACTGTCGCAATCTTATTGCAATTGATATATGTTGTCTATTGCAGAATGCATTTCCAGGAATGTCGTCTCAAGATTGCTTTTGATAAGGAATTCTGGACTGAGATAAGTGCGTTTTCAGTGTGGAATTTTATCGGATGTACAGCAGGAATATTAAAAGATCAGGGAGTAAATGTACTCCTTAATCTTTTTGTCGGCCCGGTTTTGAATGCCGCGAGAGGAGTCGCTAGTTCTGTGAATGCTGCGATATCAGGATTCGCCAGCAATTTTATGACAGCATTGAACCCTCAGATTACAAAGTCTTATGCATCGGGAGATTTTAAGTATGCCCACTTTCTTGTTGAAAGGGGATCCCGTTTTTCATATTACATTCTGATGTTCCTGGCCATCCCGATTCTGTTGGAAACGGATTTCGTCTTGACGCTTTGGCTGAAGGAATATCCAGAGCATTCAATGCATTTTGTAAGGTTAGTGCTGATGTTGTCAATGGTAGACGTGTTGTCTAATACCTTGATAACCTTGCAGAATGCTACTGGTCGTATCCGAAACTATCAGTTGGTTGTCGGATGTATATTGCTATTGAACTTCCCGATTTCCTATCTGTGTCTGAAGGCTGGATTTGAGCCGGAGAGTACATATGTTGTGGCAATACTGGTCGGTATGATATGCTTGATGGCAAGGCTCCTTTTCGTTAGAAAGACCGCATCGCTGCCGATGTCTGGCTTTATGCGTAATGTCGTATTGAATGTTGTGTTGGTGACTTTATGCGCCTTGGTCTTGCCATACGTGGTTCATGTAATCATGCCTGGCGGATGGAAGCGTTTTGTGGTGGTAGGAGCGGTAAGTGTCATGACCTCAGCTATGTCGATCTTCTTTGTGGGATGTAACAGGAACGAAAGAGTTTTCATAAAGGAAAAGATTTCATCTGTCATTGGAAGATTCAGAAGATGATAAACATAACAAGCAAGGACCTTTGTTGCGGCTGCTCGGCCTGTGTCAATGTTTGTCCTAAGAAATGCATAAGTTTTAAGGAGGATTGTGAGGGCTTTCTATATCCGTCGGTCGATGCTGCTGTTTGCGTTGATTGTGGATTGTGTGAGAAGGTATGTCCTGTCATCAATAAGAATGATGAACGAGTTCCGATTCATACCTATGCAGTAAAACATCCTGACGAGAAAATTCGATTGAGCTCTTCATCCGGAGGATTGTTTACTTATCTGGCTGAAATGGTCATCGATAATGGAGGTGTGGTGTTTGGTGCAAGATTCAATGATCAGTGGGAAGTCGTACATGGTTATACGGAGACAAAGGAAGGACTGGCACCGTTTAGAGGTTCAAAGTATGTACAGAGCAATATGGGTGATTCCTATGTTCTTGCAGAAGGTTTCTTGAAATCTGGACGCACTGTAATGTTTACAGGTACTCCATGTCAGATTGCAGGTCTTAAGAAGTATTTGAGGATAGAGTATGATAATCTTCTTGCAGTAGATGTTGTCTGCCACGGTGTTCCGAGTCCAATGGTATGGCGTAAATATCTTGAAGAAGCGACTGGTCGTGAGGGATTATCAACAGTGAGAAATATAAACTTCCGAGATAAGTCAACAGGTTGGAAGAATTATAGTGTTGCTATAGATGTTTCTAAAGGACATGCAATCTCCAAGTTCCCTGAGAATGACTATATGAGAGCCTTTCTTTTGAATTTGAGTATACGTCCGAGTTGTTTTAATTGTCCTGCAAAGGCTGGGCGTTCATGTGCGGATATTACCGTTGGCGATTTTTGGGGAATTGATAAAGTAAAGCCTGAGATCGATGATGATAAGGGTATTAGTCTGGCCCTTACATATTGTGAGAATGAATTAATGGATTCAAGTCTGTTCATGGATGAGATTCCATACACTGATGCGGTACGATACAATAAGTGCATAATCAACTCCGTGAATGAACCAGTAAATAGAGGGTATTTCTTTAAGCAGTTGAGTAGAGGTGGCTTCAAGAAGTCCTTCAGGAATGTATCGAGCACCGGTTTGATGTATAGGGTCAAGCGTATTGTGTATCGAAAGTTTAAAATGTTATTCAGATAATATGAGGATAGCAGTTCTGACACAACCTCTTCATAGGAATTACGGTGGCTTGTTGCAAGCATATGCTTTGCAAACCTATCTTGAGAAGATGGGCCATGAAGTGGTGATTGTAAACAGAAACTATGGCGGTAGAATCCGCTTATATATATTTCTACGACGTTTAGGCAGTTTGCTTAGATCTTTGATTTACCGTGTGCTGTTAGGTAGGGATGAGTATATTTTCATGAATCCTCTTTCTTCCAATTATCACTCAAAGTGGAATGGTTACGATGTCCTACCGTTCGTGGGAAAATATATGAAACAGTCTCAATTGTTTGAGGATTCGCGTGAACTGAACAAGTATTTCGCAAAAGAACATTTTGATTGTTTCATCGTAGGAAGTGACCAGGTATGGCGTCCGCGATATTCGCCATGTATAACTGACTATTTTCTGAAAGAAATCCCTGTTGATACAAAAGCACTAAAGATTGCATATGCAGCATCTTTTGGAACAAGCAATTGGGAATTCAATGAGGAAGACACATTGGAATGTGCAAGGCTCGCTAAACAGTTTGACAGGATAAGCGTCAGAGAGAAATCGGGTGTAGGATTGTGTGCGGTGCATCTGGGGGTAGAAGCCGAACACGTGTTGGACCCGACTATGTTGTTGGATGCAGAGGATTACATTCGCTTGTTTGAGGATGCTAAGGTTCCAAAGTCAGAGGCTAATCTATTTTGCTATGTATTGGATGAAAATACCGAGTCGGAAAAAATCATCAGTTCACTGGAGCAGGATGGATGTAAAGCAATTCATGCCAAGTTGATCACTACTCCGACAATAGAGAATCCAAGACCGTGTCAGTTGTCTGTTGAGGAATGGCTGCGTAGTATTTATGACGCTGAACTTGTTGTTACTGATAGTTTCCATGCCTGTGTTTTTTCCATCATATTCAAGAAACCGTTTATTGCTTTAGGAAATAAGATGCGAGGAAATACTAGATTTGATTCTTTGTTTGAAACTTTTGATTTGCGGGATCGTCTTGTTGTCAGCTATGATGCATATGTGGAAAAGAAAGATTGGTTGAAGGGTGCATTTGATACGACGAGAATTGAGTGCTTGCTTCAGAAGCAAAGAGAGAAGAGTGACCTTTTTTTAGATTGTATTAAAATTCAAGATAATTAGATATGAACTTAGGTGTGTTGGTGCAGGCAAGAATGGGGTCAACTCGTTTACCTAACAAGATACTTCTCCCGTTTGACGGGAAGGATACTTTATTGGATTTCATGCTTGAAAAACTACATCGAATTCCTGGAATTAAGGTTGTAGTCGCAACTACTGATAATCAGAAAGACGATGTTTTATACGAATATTTGACTCAGAAAGGCGAGACAGTTTATAGAGGTTCGGAAAATGATGTGTTGGATAGATTTATATCTGCTGCAGAGTCTAATGGTATTGACGCTGTCATCAGGATTTGTTCTGATAATCCTTTTCTGGATGAGGACGCCTTGGTTGAATTAGTTTGTGCTGCCAACCATCAATTGGATGCTGATTATATCGGATTCAAGATTAATCAAAAACCTTCAATACTTACCCATTTCGGCTTTTGGGGTGAGTACGTTACTTTGGACGCATTGAAAAAGGTTTGTGACCTGACAGATGATAAGATGGCCCATGAACATGTAACATACTATGTCTATAACCACCCGGAGATATTTAGGTGCCACTGGCTTTCGACTCCGGATTTTCTGGAAGGAAGAGAAGACATTCGCCTTACAGTAGATACCATTGAAGATTTGAATAATGCGATAACCATACATCAGGAATTATCAAGATCTTACGGAAAATACGGACTGAGGGAAATAGTGAACTACTTGAATGATCATAGTGAATTGACACATTCCATGTGTGCTATGATTAACAATAATATTAAGAAGTAAATTGGGACAGCCATGATTAAGAAAGGTGAAACATACATAATTGGAGAAATCGGACAGAATCATAATGGGTCGGTAGATATTGCCAAACTCATAGTTGAATTGATGGCTCGTCCAATCAAGGAAGAAACATTTGGTCTTGATCTCAAGCCGATGAATGCGGTTAAGATGACCAAGCGTGACCTCAATGAAGAACTTACTGTATCTCAAATGGAGAGGAAGTATGATACGCCACATTCCTTTGGACGAACATATGGAGAACATAGAGCATTTTTGGAACTTGATGATGAGGAGCATTTTGAGGTCTATAAGTATGCAAAGTCATTAGGTCTTGACTTTATTGAAACATTGTGCGCCAAGGGCTGTCTATCCTTGCTGAAACTGTTTACACCGGATTATTTAAAGGTGGCTAGCAGGGATTTGACAAACTTGCCTTTGTTGGAAGTTCTGGCGGAAACAAAGATTCCGATTATCCTTTCAACCGGCATGGCTGGAAAGGCAGAATTGGATCAGGCGCTTGAACTTATAACCCGTTTCCACGATAATATCTCAATTCTCCATTGTGTCTCACAGTATCCTACTCAGCCAGATAATCTCAATCTGAGGACGATTACATATCTGAAAAAACATTATGGCCAATATACCATAGGTTTTTCAGATCATACGATTGGAATATCAGCTCCAGTAGTCGCAGTAGGAATGGGAGCTGAGATAATTGAGAAGCATATTACGATCGATCGTCGTATGAAAGGAACCGACCAGGCTGGATCGTTAGGACCGGATGGTGTCAATCGAATGATTCGTGATATTAGAATCGCTGAAATGTGGCTTGGAAAAGAGGACCTCTATATTGACAAAAGCGTAGGCGTAGCAAAAGAGAAACTGGAACGTTCAATTGCGACTAAACGTATGCTCAAAGCGGGAGAGACAATCTCTGTGTCTGACCTGCATATGCTAAGCCCAGGAGATGGCTATAAGTGGAGCCAACTTGATGAAATAGTTGGAAGAACTTTGGTTGAGGACATTCCAGCGAATGAGATTATTTATCCACATCACATACAATAGATACTATGTTCCCAAAATTAATCTTGACAGATATTGACGGGGTTTGGACTGATGGCGGTATGTACTACGACCAGACTGGTAATGAATGGAAGAAATTCCATACATATGACGGTGGTGGCGTATCGATGGCTCATAAGTTTAATATTCCGGTTGGAATAATTACTGGAGAGAATACAGAAATTGTAAAAAGAAGGGCAGAGAAACTCAAGGTGGATTTTCTATATCAGGGAGTTCGCGATAAATTGCTTGTTGCCAAGGAAATCTGTGATAAACTTGGAATTACACTGAGCGACGTTGCATATATAGGGGATGATCTTCCAGATGTGCCATTGCTGAAGGTTTGTGGTTGGAGTGGTATTCCGCAGGGTGCTTATATCGACGGTAAGTTAGATGTTACATACAAGACAAACCTTAAAGGTGGTGAGGGTGCTTTCAGGGAGTTTGTGGAAAAAATATTGACTGAATAAACAGGAGTTAATACTGTAGATTATGGACAGCAATATACTTGTAAGTATCGTAGTGCCGGTATATAATACGAGCCAATACTTGGATCAATGCCTGCAGTCTTTGGTGAATCAGACACTTAAGGAAATCGAGATCATTTGTGTCAATGATGCCAGTACAGACAACAGCCTGGAAGTCCTGAATGAATGGGCAGCTCGAGATAGCCGTATCACTGTAATCAATTTTGAGGAGAACAGACGTCAGGGGGCAGCAAGGAATGTCGCTATTCAGCGAGCAAGGGGTAAATATATTGGTCTGATTGATTCGGATGATTATATTAATGAAGACATGTACAGATCCTTGGTTGCCAATAGCGATGGTTTTACAGCAGATATAGTTGTGGCAAATCTAAATGCAAAGCATAAGGATTCCGATGAACTTGAGTGTAATTTCAAGGAGAAACCTCAAACCCAGGATGATCTTATTCGATCAGTGTTGGTCAATGGTTGCAGGATGGTGACAAACATCCTCAAGAAAAAATTGTTTGTTGAATATGATTTGTGGTATCCAGAGGGACTTCTTTATGAAGATAATGCCAATATGGCTCCTTTGTTTATGGCAGCACAAAAAGTGAATATTCTTTACAATGACTGTCCGTATTATTTTTACAGGATAAATAATACGAGTACAATGAGAAGTATTGACAATATTCATTGTTGGGATAGACTCATAACTGCTGATATGTTTCTGGAACATACTCGTAGGTTGAATAAATATGAGAAGTTCAAAGATGAGATTGATTATGCATATTATTCCTTAGTCATAATCTATTCTTTTAGATTTGCCATGTTCTCATTCTCAAGGTATCAGTATAAAAAGGTCAAGGAGATCATTGCAAAGTACAAGACAGAAATAGGATTTGATGTCATTAAGAAAAACAAGTATTACATTGAGGATAATAATCGTTCAAGGAAAATAATCACTGAACTGATACGCAGATTTCCTATATCAGGATATGTTTTCTGGGCTTATAGTCATCTGAAAAGAAAGTTGAAATAAAACCATGTTGTCTTTATGGAGAGCAAGTTGATAAATCTACCGAGGTATCTGGATAAAAGAGGTAACCTTTCTTTTATTGAAGAATGTAATCATGTGCCTTTTGCAATCAAGAGGGCGTATTGGATTTATGATGTTCCAGGAGGTGAGGCCCGAGGAGGACATGCCTATCGCCTGAATGAGGAATTCATTGTCGCATTGTCTGGATGCTTCGATGTCATTTTGGACGATGGTAAGAAAAAAAAGACATATACATTGAATAGGTCATATTATGGTTTGTATGTTCCTAAGGGAATTTGGAGGGAAATGAATAATTTCTCGACAAATTCTGTTGCTTTGATATTGGGCTCAGAACCATACGACGAACATGATTATATTCGTAACTATGATGAATTCATTAATCTGTAGCAATATGAAAGAAACATCTGTATATGATTGTACTATATTGGAGTTGCATAAACACCATAATGATCAAAAAGGTAACCTTACGGTAGTGCAAAGTGATGAGACAGTACCTTTCCAGGTTAAAAGAGTATATTATCTATACGATGTGCCCGGCGGAGAAGACAGGGGATCTCATGCTCACAAGAACCTGAAGCAACTTATAGTTGCGGCAAGTGGCAGTTTTTCTGTGACTTTGGATGATGGAAAGGTTAAGAGAACCTTCATGCTTAATCGTCCTTACCAGGGACTTCTTGTAGCACCAGGAATATGGCGAGATTTATATGATTTTTCATCTGGTGCCATATGTTTGGTACTTGCATCGGAACTGTATGATGCAGACGACTACATAAGAGATTATGACTCTTTCTTGGAGTATAAGGAAGTTCATCCTTAGGAATGTATGAGTGTTTGGGTTGATGATATGATGGATCATAGTGCTTCAAAGGTGAAGAAAAGCAAGGTTGTCTGCATAAATCAGGCTCCGTTGAATCCGAGGTCTAAAAGATTGTCTTATGTTGACGCATTTCTTGCTTTAGACGTGGACTTTGAATATTGGGATATGACAGGATACTTCAACCTGTCTCCACAAAAGGTTGACAGCCAGGTGGCGTCGGCACCTTATGTGAGGAAACTTAACACATTGCAGGAAGTCTTACAGGCCTTTGAGGAAATAGATTGCTCAAATTCCTGTTTCTTTATTGGCGTACCGGAAAGATGGGAAAACAGAAAGTTCTTCAAGTTATTGAAGGATCATAATTGCAGAGTACTTAGGAGCGATCCTTGCGCAAATACTATAGCATTGAAAAAAACGTGGAAGGATTATTGCAATTTCGTGTTGTCTCCATCCAAAATTCTTGCTTTCGTTAAAAGAAAGATGCTGGGTTGTTATTTTAAGCGCCATCAGATTTTTTATAATGATGTTTTTTCCTCATCAAGTCTAAATTATTCTACTGTAAAAATAAATCATCCGGATTATGATGATTTTTACAGATATCTGAAATCTTCAGAGTATGAATTGCCAGCAGAACGCTATGCTGTTTTTTACGATTCATATTTCCCTAAGCATCCGGACTTTAAGCTTATCCATAAACTAAAGGTAGAAGTTGACTATGAAAAGTATCTTAAGTCAATGAACGACTTCTTTAGTCAAGTGGAGGAAAAATACAATCTTGAGGTTGTCATAGCTGCTCACCCAAGTTCTGCCTATGGCGAAAATGATTTTGAGGGTCGTAAGATCATAAAATGGCATACATGCGAATTGACTCAAGGAGCGCAGATGATCATAAACCAGAGCAGTAATAGCACTTCATTCGCAATGCTTGCAAACAAGCCGATTGTCTTCATTACTTCTGATGAGCTGGAGAAATGTACCTATATGAGTCGATATGTTGCAGCCTTGAGTTCTTTGCTCGGAAAGAAGAAGTATAATATTGACCATTGCAATATTAACGACATGGAATTTGAGGTCGTTTCCGAAGATTTGAGAAGTAAATATATATATACATACCTTACAGATCCAGAAACAGAGACGATTACAAATGAAGACATATATACTTCATATGTAAAACAGAAACTTAGCATATAGTTAGACAGATGTTTGAAATAAAAAGATATACACCGTCAGAAAAGGATGCCTGGAACGGATTCCTCAAGACAGCAAAGAATGCTACAATGCTGTTTGAGCGTGAGTATATGGATTATCACTCTGACCGTTTTCACGATCATTCATTGATGATCTATCGTAAAGGAAATTTGTTCGCTCTTTTACCTGCAAATGAAAAGGATGGCATATTATATTCGCATCAAGGCTTGACTTATGGCGGATTGATTACATCCAAGAAGGCGGGTACAGTAGACGTTATGTCTATTTTTGATATCCTCAATGAGTACCTGAAATCAGAGGGTATTGGCAAGGTTGTTTATAAGCCTACGCCTTATATTTATCATGAGGTGCCTGCGCAAGAAGATCTATATGCTTTATTTCGCCTGACTGACGCTAAGATTGTTGGAAGACAAATCTCCTCAACTATATATCAGGACAGTAAGATAAAATTTATAGAGTCTAGGAAGTCAGGAATACGTAAAGCGAAAAACAATGGGGTGACAGTCTCCTGTTCTGAAGACTTTGATGCATTTTGGGAGATATTGGGGACAAACCTGCAGAATAAATATGATGTCAAGCCAGTTCATACCATTGACGAAATCAAGCTTTTGGCCAGTCGTTTCCCCAATAGGATAAAACTGTATGCAGCAATGTCTTCGGATGGTAGAATGCTTGGTGGTACTGTGATATATGTCATAAACAGCCGTGTGATACATACTCAATATATTTCTGCTGGTGTTGAGGGAAAGGAATTAGGAGCATTGGATTTATTGTTTGACTATCTGATCAACGATGAGTACAAAGACTATCCTGTATTTGATTTTGGACAATCAACTGAACAGCGTGGCGAGATACTTAACGAAAATCTCATCTTCCAGAAAGAGGGTTTCGGTGGCAGAGGTGTTCTCTATGATATATACGAGTACAATGTCAGGTAAAAGATGAAGTATAATATCTCACCATACGATCCAAATTTTACCTTCCAATCGCCTTCTGATCAGAGTCATCTTGAAGACTATCTGAATGGAAGGTTTGGGAGATGGTGCTATACATTAAAGGCCAGGGAGGCTATCAAGATAGCACTGGGCTATTATAACCTTGCAAAGGATGACGTAGTTACGATCTTGACTACGTCCGGAAATTTTTACATCAGTAGTTGCGTAACAAATGCAATTGAAAGTGTGTGTAGGTGGTCACGTGAGATATTACCTGAGACTAAAGTTCTGTTTGTGAATCATGAGTTTGGCTATCCCTACAAAGATGTGGAGGAGCTGAAAGGATATGGGTTGCCGATAATTGAGGACTGTGCATATGCTTTCTTTTCTGAATCTAAAGAGTATGTCGTAGGAAAGATTGGCGACTTTGCCATTTATAGTCTGCCAAAAGCATTCCCTGTGGAATGGGGTGGTATACTGGTCTCGAATAATACCAACTATGAGTTATCTCAGCCTCTAGGTGAGAATGAATGTTCAGAATGGGTAATCAACTTGGCATCCGCCATTGGAAAAGTTGAAATGATTAAAGAGCAGCGGTTGTTGAACTATCGTTTTATGTGTGAACAATTAAAGCCTTTAGGTATAGAACCTTTTTTTGATTTGGTAGATGGCATTATCCCGGGGGTATTCTTATTTAAATGGCTAGCTGACATAGATTACGCAGATCTTAAGATATATATGCAAGATAATGGAGTGGAATGCAGTGTCTTTTATGGACGGAATGCATTCTTTATCCCTATGCACCATCTTTTGACAGAAGGTGACTTGTTGTTTTTCTGCAGACTGTTGAAAAAATATATCATCGAAAATGAAATATTCAAACATTAATTTAGGGGAGGATGTCGAAATTGATCCGTCATCTTCTGTGAATAACATTTCAATCGGCCATAGAGTCCGTATTGCTAAAAGAGTTTCAGCATTTGGCAATCCTTCATTTCCTTTGACTATTGGCGAGGATAGTTATGTCGGTATGAATTGCATATTGAATGGCTATGCGGCTCCGTTGTCTATAGGAAAGAATGTCAGTCTTGCTCAGAATGTCAATATCATGACAGATTCAGGCCCAAATGCAAGCCCACTTTTGCAGAGATTATATCCATTGGAAAAAGGTGAGGTCCGTATTGGGGACAATTGCTGGATCGGGGCATCGGCGATTATTATGCCTGGGGTAGAACTTGGCGATTTTTGTGTAGTGGCTGCAGGCAGTTTTGTTAGGACATCTTTTCCAGCGTATACAATCATTGGAGGAGTTCCAGCAAAGGTTATAAGGAACATGACTGAAGATGAAATAAACAAATTGAAATAATCCGCGATATGATAAAATTTTTAGAGCTTAAAAGGATTACAGATAAGTATTCAGTAGAAATTCATGAAGCGGTTGCAAGGGTTATTGATAGCGGGTGGTATCTACAGGGGGAAGCAAATCTTAGGTTTGAGAAAAACTATTCGGAATATATTGGAACCAAATATACTGTCGGCTGTGCCAATGGCCTGGATGCGTTATACCTGATCTTTAGAGCCTATATGGAAATGGGGATAATGTCTCCAGGAGATGAGATAATTGTGCCAGCCAATACATATATTGCAACAATTTTGGCAATTACTGAGAATCGTTTGGTGCCAGTGCTTGTAGAACCTTCACTTATAAACTATCAGATTGATGAGAACCTTATTGAAGAAAGAATAACCGAGAGGACGAAGGCGATATGTATAGTCCATTTGTATGGACAGTGTGCATATACAGAGAAAATACGTTCTCTGTGTGATAAATATTCTTTGAAATTGATTGAGGATAATGCTCAGGCTCATGGATGCTTGTACGGCGGACGCAAGACTGGATCTTTGGGTGACGCCGCTGGTCATAGTTTCTATCCTGGTAAAAATTTAGGTGCTTTGGGCGATGCTGGTGCTGTGACTACAAATGACTCTCAACTTGCAGACGTAGTAAGGGCATTAGGCAATTATGGTTCACAAAAGAAATATGTGTTCAAATACATTGGAAGGAATAGCCGACTGGATGAGATTCAGGCTGCAGTGCTTGACGTTAAATTAAAGTATCTTGACGAATGTAATAATCATAGAAAGGAAATAGCAAGATATTACATAAATAACATAAGTAATCCGAAAATCATACTTCCTGAAATCCAAGATTGGGACCAGCATGTATTTCATATATTTACTGTGAGGTGCGAGGATAGGGATGCACTCCAGAAGTATCTGGAAGAGAATGGAGTACAGACAAATATCCATTATCCGATACCCCCACATAAGCAGGAATGCTATAAGGAGTGGAATTCAATTAGCCTCCCAGTGACAGAACTTCTTCATGACCAGGAACTGAGTCTTCCAATGAGCCCTATGCTGACTCTTGAAGAAGCAATGGAGGTTGTGAGAATAATAAATGCTTTTGAATAATGGGTGTCAAGGTTTCGGTTGTTGTATGTACATATAATCAGGAAAAGACTATCTCCCGTACTTTGGATAGTATTCTGAACCAGAAAACAAAATACTCATATGAGATTATTCTTGGGGAGGATTCTTCTACTGATGGTACGAGGGCAATTTGTGAAAGATATGCTTCTGAATATCCTGATGTAATCAAGTTATTGCCTCAGGCCCCAAACAAGGGACTTATGCGTAATTATCGAGATTGCATAAATGCTAGTTCCGGAGAGTACTCAATGGCCTGTGCGGGTGATGATTGGTGGAGTTATGAGGGAAAGATAGATTTACAAGTAGACTTTCTTGAGAATAATCCCGACTATGTTCTTGCTTATACCGGAAGCGTACGTTACAATGTGAACAAGGATAGCTATTCGGAAATGAAAGTCATAGACCCTAAACGTAACATGTTTGCGGCCTTGATTGATGTGGATTTCATATGTGCTCCGACCTGGTGTTTTAGAATGTCCGTTTTCAAGAGTATAAGTCTGGATGATTATATTTCCAAGGGGTATCCAATGGAAGATTATCCGATGTTGCTGGAGATGTCTCAACTGGGACTGTTTAAGGCGATGGAGGAACTGACTGTGACTTATACACATAGTTCGGCTTCTGCAAGTACTTTCAGGGCATTGGAAAAACAGGTACAGTTTGAAAATGCAGTACAAAGAGTAAGGAAAGATATGGTTGCCAAATATGGCAAAGAACAAGAATTCAGTGATCTGTACCTGGAGGATTTGTATTGTCGTACATTATACTCACACGGAATAAAGTTCAATGATAGGAAATTTTCATTGACAAATATTCTTAAGGTCGGAAGTAAGACCATCAGAGATTATATGAAGATTCTTATGGCTCTTACCGGTTTTACTTATGCGATACTAAGAAGACGAAATGATAAATTTGCAACAGAATAAGAGATGAATAAAGTACTGAAGATTATCCTTGCTTTTGTCGTTTCATGGATGTTCTTTTTCCCGTTGTATTTTACCTTCCTTCCCAATAGCATAAACAGCAAGATGTTGATGGCGGTTTTGGGAGCTGTCTTTATTTTTATTGACAGGGCGCGTAGGCAATCTGGTGTTGTCGCAAAGCAATCCCTGGTATGGATGGTGATTATATCAATGATCTTCTCGCTGATATGTTATGCGACAACAGTTATAAATAGCACCTCTACGACGGACTATACAGATTACTTCATCTCGATGTTAGTATGGTTCAGTGCCGCTTATGCATCATATTTCATGATTCGGCATGCGCATGGAAATGCTTCTGTAGAATTAATCGGTAAATATATTATTGCCTTATGCGTTGCGCAGGGTATAATTTCTTTTGCCTTCCATGTTTCTCCTGAGATATATGGTTTTTTCTCAAGATACTTTAATGTGTTGGAGGCAACCACCAGGTCAGGACAAAGATTGTTTGGGTTAGGTACCTCAAGCGATACGGGAGGTATACGATATGCGGCCAGTATGGTTTTCATTGGCTATCTGATGTGCCAGACAAAAACTCAAACGAAAGAAAAGGTACTATTGACTGTATGTTTCCTTGTGATCTTGATATTGGGAAATATGATGTCCAGAACAACGACTGTAGGAGCGCTTCTGGCGTTATTTTATATCGTCTATAAAAGTATGCATAAAAGGGCTGGAGAGACATCTTTGAATCCAATGGCAGCTATGCTATTGACATCAGTCGGTGCGCTTCCTATATTGTTCCTGTTCAATAAATTCTTCCCTCAGACTCAGGAATTGTATCAATTCGCTTTTGAGGGTTTTTACAGTAGGATAAATACCGGTGAGTGGTCTACAGCAACAACAAACATCCTTTGGGATATGTGGCAGATATGGCCTGACAATATGAAGACTTGGATAATAGGTGACGGTTTGTTTGTAGATCCAGATAATTCCTCGTTGTTTTATATGGGTACAGATGTGGGATATGCCCGTTTCATTTTCTTCTGTGGTATAACAGGTCTGTCTGTATTTGCTGTTTTCTTTGTATATATCTACAAAATCTTGAAAGATAGCCTTCCCGGACATACTGAGTTATTGCTTCTATTGCTGATCTTGGTGTTTGCTATATGGATAAAAGTCTCAACAGATATTTTCTTCATTTTTGCACTTCTTCTTTGTGTGGGTTTTAATGAAGATAATGTGTTGGAGCCTGTAGACTTTTAAAAAGACAGTGTATGAAAATTCTATATAACATTGCCGGTACATATCGTTCTGGAGGAATGGAACGAGTCTTGGCGAATAAAGTTAATTGGTTGGCGAAGCATGGCTATGAGGTGGTTGTGGCTACGACTGATCAATGTGGCCGTACACCCTTCTTTCAGATGGATGAACGTGTGAGATTTGTGGATCTGGGTGTTAATTACGAGGAGACGAATGGAAAGTCATTTTTAAACAAACTGTGGAATTTCTTTCCTAAGCAACGATTGCATAAAAAACGCCTTAACGCCTTACTTCGTCAAGAATGTCCAGATGTCACAGTGTCCATGTTCTGCAATGATGTTAACTTTCTTGCTGGTTTAAGAGATGGCAGCAAAAAAATCCTTGAAATACATTTTGCAAAGCTGAAGAGATTGCAATACGGTAGAAAAGGAATATGGGGACTTGCAGATCATTTCCTGATGAAAGTCGACGAGTGCAAGGTTCGCAAATTTGATAGGTTTGTGGTTTTGACCGAAGAAGACAAGCAATATTGGAAGTCGCAGGATAATATACAGGTAATACCAAATGCATTGACTTTTGACGGAGATGAAGTGTCGTCTCTGTCTCATCACAAGGCTATAGCAGTCGGCAGACTCACCTATCAAAAAGGATTCGATAGATTGATAGAGGCATGGGAATTTGTCAATGAGTGTTGCCCTGATTGGAAATTGGATATAGTCGGTAGTGGAGAAGATCGGGAGACATTGAATCAGATGATAATCGAGAAGGGGCTTGCCAAGGTGGTAAATATTGTAGATTCCACAGAAGACATGCCTTCAGTCTATTTGCACTCTTCGCTGCTTATATTGACATCGAGATATGAAGGTTTTGGACTTGTGCTGACAGAAGCACATTCATTTGGTGTTCCAACAGTGTCTTATGACTGTAAGTGTGGACCGTCCGAAATTGTCCAGAATGGAGTAAATGGCTTCCTGGTAGAGGAAGGAAATGTGGAAAAACTGGCGGAAAAGATAATTCAGATACTCCAAGATGATGATTTAAGGTGCAAGATGGGAAAGGCGGCAAAGTTGAGTTCAAAGGATTTTGCAGAGGAAAAAGTCATGTCTCAATGGGAAAATTTATTTAAGGGGGTTGTAAGATAATGTCGGGACGTAAGATAATTGTCATATCTGCTGTAAATCTGCGTAAAGGTGGTACTCTGACGATCCTGAGGGATTGCTTGCAGTATCTTTCTGAACTTGTTCGAGAGGGAGAGTATCGCGTGGTTGCATTGGTACATAAGCGTGAACTATGTGATTACCCAGGCATTGAGTATATTGAGATGCCGGATACAGTCAAGGGCTGGGGAAAGAGATTGTGGTGCGAGTATGTGACGATGAATAGGGTCTCCAAGGAGCTGGCTCCAGTGTATCTCTGGCTCTCTTTGCATGACACGTCGCCTCGAGTAAAGGCGGAGAGGCAGGCTGTGTATTGTCAGACATCATTCCCTTTCTATAAATGGAGTTTCAGGGATTTCAGGATGGATTACAAGATACCGTTGTTTGCGATGTTTACCAAGTATGCCTACAAGGTCAACATCCGAAGCAATAAGTATCTGATTGTACAGCAGAACTGGCTGCGTGAGGGATTCAGCAGTATGTTCGGACTGAAAAAGGAAAAGTTCATCGTGGCTCCGCCTCAAAAGAAACAAGTTGAGGTGATACCTGAAGAAATCAGTAAAGATATCTTTACGTTCTTTTATGCCTCGACACCGGACTGCCACAAGAACTTCGAGACCTTATGCCAGGCGGCAAGACTTCTTGAAGCTGAGGTCGGAGAGGGTAAGTTCAAGGTTGTGCTGACGATTGGCGGAACCGAGAACATGTATTCAGGTTGGCTCCATGAAATGTCAAAAGGGGTGAAGTCCATTGACTTTGCCGGCTTTATGGCCAAGGAAAAACTCTACGGATATTACAAGGCAGCGGATTGCTTCGTGTTCCCTTCAAAGGTCGAGACATGGGGGCTTCCGATTACTGAATTCATAGAGACTTCGGGCGGAAAGCCGATGATTCTGGCTGACCTGCCTTATGCGCATGAGACCTCGGCTGGGGCTTCAAAAGTCATCTTCTTCAATCCGTCGGATCCGACTGAACTGAAGGATAGGATGAAAGAATTGATTGACGGTACTGCTTCCTATGAGTCTGTTCCGGAACAAGACATTGAAGAACCGAAAGCGTACTCGTGGGAGAACTTGTTTAAGATACTTTTAGGATAAGTCTAACTTAATAACTATATGAAAATCTTACAGTTAGGTAAATTCTACCCAATTGAGGGAGGAGTGGATAAGGTCATGCTTGACCTGACAATGGGTTTGTCTGAACGAGGTGTGACATGCGATATGTTGTGTGCGGCAAACGGAGCGGCTCAAGTAGTCAAGGTTAATGAGTACGGACGCGTTGTGGCAACTAAGACTGTTTTAAAAATGGCGGCTACATATTTTTCGTTTGCAATGGTTTCATTTATGCGAAGACGTGCTGCCGAATATGATGTGATCCATATTCATCATCCGGACCCTATGGCTTGTTTTGCTCTGTACTTCTCCGGATATAAGGGTAAGGTTGTATTGCATTGGCACTCGGATATCTTGAAGCAGAAGACCTTGCTTAAATTTTACAAGCCTTTTCAGAATTGGCTTATAAGACGTGCCGATAAGATTGTAGGAACGACTCCTGTATATGTTGCTCAGTCCAAGGCTTTGTCAGAAGTTCAGGACAAGGTAGATTACATACCGATAGGAGTTGCAGATGTTTCGCTGTCTCCAGCCGATGGTCAAGAAATAAGGAACATGTATCCGGGTAGGAAGATTGTCTATTCTTTAGGACGTCTGGTCGGATATAAAGGATACGAGTATTTGGTTAAGGCAGCACAGTATCTACCTGATGATTATATGATTCTTATTGGAGGACGAGGCCCGTTGATGGATAGCCTTCAGACTCAGATCAAGGAACTTGGGGTGTCTGATAAGGTTAAACTTCTGGGCTATATCAGTAATGAAGAGTTTGCAGCATACTATAAGGCTTGTGATGTGTTCTGTCTCAGTTCAATTTGGAAGACAGAAGCGTTTGCAATAGTTCAGGTCGAGGCTATGTCATGCGGCAAGCCAGTAGTTGCAACTCAGATCCCAGAATCTGGAGTTTCATGGGTAAATAAGCATGGCTATTCCGGAATTAATGTGCCGGTAATGGATGCCAAGGCATTGGCAGATGCCATCTTGAGGATAACGGATGAACGAGAGTACGATCATTATGCTGCCAACGCACGAAATCATTATATGGAGAATTTTACTTACTCCAAGATGATAGATCGTTGTATGATGTTGTATGACGAGTTGTTGAGTGAGTGATGAAAAAGCTGTTGTTGACCGGTGCAACTGGTTTCCTCGGAAGAAATATTCTTCCGGATCTGAAGGCTAATTATATGGTACAGACTCTTGGCAGATCTGAATTGAGCGAGGTGAGATGCGATTTGTCAAATGAGGTCCCGAACTTTACTGAAAGCTATGACATCGTTCTTCATGCAGCGGGGAAAGCGCATGTCGTACCTAAGACTGATGAAGAAAGGAAGGCCTTTTACAAGGTAAACCTTGAAGGTACTAAAAACTTATGTGCTGGTTTGGAGAAAGTCGGATTGCCAGAAAGTTTCATTTTTATTTCTACCGTTGCAGTATACGGACTCGATACTGGAGAGTCTGTTCCGGAAACAGCTGATTTGATGGGTAATACACCCTATGCACTTAGTAAGATTCAGGCAGAGCAATATTTGCAGGAATGGTGTGCGACCAAAGGAGTGAAGCTTTCTGTGTTAAGATTGCCTCTTGTAGCAGGGGTAAACCCTCCAGGAAATCTTGGGGCGATGATAAACGGAATAAAACGAGGACGATATTTCAGCATAGGAAAAGCAGATGCACGTAAAAGTGTGGTAATGGCAAGTGATGTGGCTAGATTGCTTCCGTCTTTAGAAGGTGTTGCCGGAGTATATAATCTTAGTGATGGTTATGATCCGTCCTTTGGAGAATTGGAAGAGATGATTGCTGAACAGCATGGAAAGAGAGCACCCTTGGCTATCCCATATTGGATGGCCTGGTTGATGGCGAAATGTGGTGACGTCCTTGGTAGGCGTGCGCCGATCAATTCCTATAAGTTGGAGAAAATCGTCAAGCCGTTGACATTCAGCAGTGTAAAGGCGCAGACTGAGCTTGGCTGGACTCCTCTTAGAGTGTTAGATAATTTCAAGATATCCTGATTATGATAAATTTGTTGATTGCTGCAATATTACTTGCGGCCATTGAACTAGCATATTTCAAGTTGGCTGATAAGTTCAACATAATAGACAAACCGAATCAAAGAAGTTCTCACAAGACAATAACTTTGAGGGGCGGAGGAATTATTTTTCTCTTTGCAATTTGGCTGTATGCTGCTATCTATGGATTTAATTATCCATTATTCCTTTTGGGTATTACTCTGATAGCGGTTATTTCATTTGCAGATGATATTGCTCCGATGCCGAATAGAGTAAGGATAGTCATACACTTTATGTCTATGTTGATGATGTTTGGACAGTTGGGACTGCTTAATCGCGAAATGTGGTATATTGCAATTATAGCTTTGATTATCTGTACTTACATAATCAATGCTTTTAATTTCATGGATGGTATCAATGGAATGACTGGTGGATATTCATTGGCTGTTCTTTTGCCCTTGGCTATTGCTAACTCAAAGATTGCTGTTGTAGATCAGAACCTGATATACATGTTGATGCTAAGTGTCATGATATTCAGCTTCTTCAATTTTAGAAAGAGGGCGAAGTGTTTTGCAGGTGATGTGGGGGCTGTGACAATCGCATTTGCCATTATCTTTCTTATATTTACATTCATAATAAAGACTGATAATCTATTGTGGATAATGTTGCTGGTGGTCTATGGCATAGACAGCGTCATGACGATTCTGCATAGGTTGTTGTTAAAGGAAAATATATTCAAGGCTCACAGAAAGCATGCTTATCAGTTGATGGCCAATGAATTGAAGATGCCTCATATTGCAGTCGCCAGCATATATGCAGGGATTCAGTTGATTGTTTCGATTGGACTTATGTTCATGAATGTCAACAAGTGGATCTATTCAATTGCCGTCATTGTAGTGCTGGGAATGGCTTATGTCATATTTATAATCAAGAATTATCATTTACACGAAGAATATCTTCGTGCTCAAAACAAATAAAATATGAAACTGGATTTTATCAAAGGCCTGATACCGGAGAGGTTTCTACCAAGGTGGGCTATCCTTATTTTGGATGTCGCAATCATAGCGGTTTCATTCCTATGTGCTTATCTGGTTGCTTATCAGTTTGATCGAGCAGCAGAGAGTATGGCCTCGTTTCGCAATGCCGTTATAATCGGAGTGCTGCTGAACTTTATTTCATTTCTGATATTCAAGCCATATAGGAATGTATTGCGCTTCTCATCTTTCAGGGATATCTTGAAAATCTTTGTGACACTGATGGTGTCATTTGTTGCGTATTGCATGTTGGACGCATTTGTTTTTTCCGGCATGGTAATCCGCGTCCCCCCAATGAGTGTTGTAACCCTCGCATACTTGATGGCATTTGTAACGATGAGTGTGTCCAGGATTATGGTAAAGATGGTGTGGGAGAGGTTGTCACTTGGCGGACATAAGAATATGGCTACCTTGATCTATGGAGCAAAAGTCATGGGTTGCAGTATTGCAAAGATGTTGCGCTCTGATCCAATGAGCAAATATGATGTTCTTGGATTCATTGCTGATGAGCCAGACCTGATCGGTAAGACCGTTGTAGGACTCCCTGTGTATAAGAACGATGATAGACTCATCGATGTTCTGGGACGTAAGAATATAGAGGCAGTGATCATCTCGCCTGCAAAGCACACCGAGGTTCAGGAAGGTGACTTCCTGGATCGTATGCTTGCGATGGGTATTAAGGTGATGACGGTAAGCACGATCACAGAGTGGGGAAATAATGCATTGGACCATTCAAAAGTCAGGGAGTATAGTATTGAAGACCTTTTGCAAAGACCTCCAATCCAGATAGACATGCGTACTGTAGCGTCACACATTGAGGGAAAAAGAGTGCTCGTTACGGGCGCTGCAGGTTCCATTGGCTCTGAAATAATGAGGCAGGTGGCCCTGTTTAATCCTCAGCAGCTGATTTTGTTGGATCAGGCAGAGACACCTCTTCATGATGTCAGGCTGGAAATAAGTGATACTTGGCGTGATATAAATGCAGTGACAATTGTGGCAGATATAGCCAATAAGGCTAGAATGGAAAATGTCTTTGAAAAGTATCGCCCTCAATATGTTTTCCATGCAGCTGCTTACAAGCATGTGCCGATGATGGAGGATGATGTCGCTGAATCTGTACAGACCAATATTGTTGGAACTCGCATTCTCGCAGATTTAGCAGTAAAATACTCTGTGGAGAAGTTTGTGATGGTGTCAACCGACAAGGCAGTGAATCCGACGAATGTCATGGGCTGCAGCAAGAGGATTTGTGAAATCTATGTCCAGTCTTTAGCCAAGAAGATTGCTGCGGAGGGGAACCAGATGACGCAGTTCATAACTACTCGTTTCGGTAACGTACTGGGGTCCAACGGCTCTGTAATACCTCGTTTTAAGGCGCAGATTGAGAAGGGTGGCCCGGTAACTGTGACTCACCCTGAGATTATCAGATATTTCATGACTATCCCAGAGGCTTGTAGGTTAGTCCTTGAAGCTGGAAGTATGGGACATGGAGGAGAGATCTATATTTTCGATATGGGAAAGCCGGTCAAGATTGCAGATCTTGCAAAGAAGATGATCCAACTGTCAGGAAAGACAGATGTTGAAATCGAGTATACTGGTTTGAGACAGGGAGAAAAGCTGTTTGAGGAACTTCTTAATGTCAAGGAACTTACCAAGCCTACATCACACGAAAAAGTGATGATCGCTAATGTAAGGGAGTATGATTACGATGTTGTCAAAGCAGATATTGATGATCTTGTCAAAGTAAGCTACACTTATGACAATATGAAGATTGTGGCTAAAATGAAGCAGATCGTTCCGGAATTTATAAGCCAGAATTCCTCATTTGAGGTTCTAGATAATAAGTCTGTAAGATAGTATGAAACTTAATCCCAAATTGATCCTCCGTCAGGTAGGCAAGAAGTACATGGTGGTGAATGTCGAGACCGGTTCCTCACGCATGACCAATGTCTTTACCCTCAATGCTTCCGCAGCCATGCTTTGGCAGAGGATAGGGGCGGATCCGTTTGAACCGGAGGATCTTGCGATGTGGCTCTGCGAGTCCTATGATGTCGATATGGCGACGGCCAGACAGGATGTGGCCTTGCTTCTGAACTGCTGGAAAGAAGGCGGACTTGTACTTGATGACTAGGGAATATCAGGCACTTTTTGCCCTTGTCCGTGCTGGACTTTGGGATAGGTATGACGAGGCCATGGCTTCCGCATTTCCTCTCTCTTCGGAGAGTTGGGAGCGCGTCTTTGATTTGGCCCGCCGGCAGACAGTGACCGGAGTGACTTTCAGGGGACTGGACTTTCTGCCTGAAGAGGTGTCTCCACCAATGGGGCTGACTGCAAAATGGATGGCGTATGCTGACCGTATCGAGCAGGGAAACCGCAAGGTTAATTCCGTGCTTTCCCGCATGTGTGCCCATTTTGCCGAGTCAGGTGCGAAGGTCGTGCTTCAGAAGGGCCCGGGAGTGGCCGCGATGTATCCGGAACCATATCTGCGAGAGTTCGGCGACATCGACCTTTTCTTCCCGGACTGCGGCGGGGAGTCGGATCCTCTGGAGGGGATTCCGTGCGCCGTGAAGGAGGCGAGACCTGATGCTAGCTGGGAGTATGTGGTCGGAGGTGTTGTGGTTGAGCGACATACATATCTCGTTGATATTCAAAGCCCTCGTGCAAAGAAGTATGTTGCGGGGCTGATAGAGGAGAAAGGGTACGAGAGCCTTCGCATAGACGGATGCGAAGTGCTGGTACCGGCCCCAGAAGTAAATCTTCTTCTTCTCAGCGCACATATACTCAAGCATGCCTTCGGAGTCGGAATCGGACTTAGGCAATTGTGCGATATGGCGGTTGCATGCAGGTACTATTCTGACCGCGTGAACAGGCAGGAAATGCATGAAATATACCGCCAGGCAGGCCTGGAGAAATGGTCGGGACTGCTTGAGGGATTTCTTGCGGAATATCTCGGGCTGGAAGCCGAGGGAACGGGAGAAGAAAAATGCTCAAAAAAATCACGCATTTTATTGGATATTATACTGAAAGGCGGTAACTTTGGGCGTTTTAAGGCTAAGAAAGGATTTGCTTCCGAAGGCTCTTCGCTGAGGATGTTGCGCACACTCGAATCCTTTCTCGGAAATACGCGTTTTGCCTTGACCTACGCTCCTGGCGAGTGGTTCTGGACAATGGCACAATTGGCGGGAGGACGAATAAGATGACAGGGTACTATAAGGTTGCCGATTTTATCTTCGCCGTGAGGCTTGGACGGGAGTGCAATCTTGGAGTGCTCTTGCCGTCTTTTTCTGTGTTTATAAGCGACAGGGAAGATGACAGGCATCTGCTTTTTGAGCTTGTGGAGAAGGAAACGTGGGATGAGACTCAGGATGTTGAGTTCCTTGAAGAAGATGATAACGACTTAGGCAAGACCCGGATCTACCGCACTGCGACGGGATATAGGATCGCGCTGAGGTATTCGGACAAGGTCCATGTGATGGAGGCCGATCCTGAATTCAGGAAGGTGTCGGCGGTCCTGAGGTGGGACGACGAATATGTCTCTGTAGCCCTTAGTTCGATGCTCCGTATCGCCTTTGCCCAGGCTGTACTGATGCACTCGGCTGTTTCGGTCCATGCGTCGGCGGTGGTAAGCGGCGGGAAGGCTGTCCTGTTCATGGGACGCAGCGGTACCGGAAAGAGCACCCATTCGCGTCTGTGGCTGGAGAATGTTCCGGACACGAGGCTGCTGAACGATGACAATCCGATCGTCAGGATTGTGGATGGAGAGGCAATGGTCTATGGATCGCCATGGAGCGGAAAGACTCCGTGCTATCTCGACGAGTCGGCACCGATAGCCGCCATGGTAAGGCTGGCTCAGGCTCCGGAGAATCGTTTCTCAAGGAAATCGGATGTCGAGTCCTTCAGTATTCTGCTTCCGGGATGTTCGGTGCTTAGGTCAGACAGAAGGCTTTTCGGCGCGATGTGCGAGACTCTGATCGAGTTGACCGAAATTGTCTGTGTGGGGGAGATGAGGTGCCTGCCGGATAGAGATGCGGCGCTTGTGTGCCGAAAAAACATTGAGAAATAAGATTTTTAACCAAATAGAATGAGTATGATGAAGAATGGAGTAATTAACATCGCTAGATTTTTTGCGGTATCGGTTGTGATGCTGCTTCTTGCTTCATGTGGAGGAGCAAAGAAGTTTGTGTATCTCAGCGATATGACCCCTGGCGAGAAATATCCAGTAAACCTTGAGTCGGCGACAATCATCCATCCGAACGACCGTCTCGACATCAAGGTGACATGCAAGAATCCGGAACTTGCCGTTCCGTTCAATGCGATGGTCGGTTCTTACCAGGTAGCTGCCGACGGCAGCGTGGCATCGGCGGGTGCTGACCTCAATGCCGGCTACAGAGTCGATTCAGAGGGAGACATCATCTTCCCTGTACTTGGTAAGATCAATGTCGGCGGAAAGACCCTCAAGGAGATTTCTGACGTAATAGAAGCAATGATTGAGGAAGGAGACTATATCAGGGATCCTGAGGTTTCGATTGAGTTCCTGAATTTCAAATATACTGTGCTTGGTGCTGTGAACGGAAAGGGTACCTATACCGCGGACGGCGATAGGGTGACTCTTATCGAGGCAATAGCCAAAGCTGGTGACCTTGCAAAGAATGCAAGGCTTGACAGGGTTGCTGTCATAAGGATGGTGGATGGAAAGCAGGAAATCTACTACAACGATATCAGGACTGCGGATATCTTCATGTCTCCGACATACTATCTCCAGCAGAACGACATCATCTATGTGGAGCCTAAGTACAAGGAGAGGAATGAGAATGCTTGGCAGGTGGCATCTTTTGCGGTGTCTCTTGGAAGTATTGTCAGCACCATTTTGTGGGCATTATCTTCGGTGGGAGTGTTGTAAAGTAATTGGGAATTGATATGCAGCAGAATAATAAAAAGAACGATACAATAAACATTCTGGACCTGTTCTTCTATCTGTTGAGCAAGTGGGTCTGGTTTGCGTTGTTCGCCGTGCTTTGCGTAGTGGCGGCTTATCTTGTATATTCTTCGACCAGCTTTACATATTTCTGTTCGGCTACGATTGCGATCAAGGATCCTGAAAGCAAGGCATCTTCTGCCAGCCTTAACAGATATGACAACCTTATCAACAAGGTAAACGTAACAAACGAGATATACCGTTTCCGTTCGCATGAACTTATGGAAAAGGTAGTGATCAAGACAGGTGCAGACGTATGCTACAAGCAGTCTAATCGCCTGAGATTCCTTGAACTGTATTCTCAGACTCCGATGGTCGTAACCTTTGATGAGGAGTTCCAGGGAAGAACGGCTTCGTTCTATATGACCTTGCTTGACGACAATCATGTCTATGTAAATGCTGTTGAGGACAATGACATCAATGTGACTGCGATGCTTGGAGACACAGTCTCTTTCGGCGGAGTAAACATGGTCATTTCTCCAACCAACTATCTTGACGATTCATGGATCGGAAAGCCTATCCTGGTTGAAAAGAATACTGTAAGCGCAATGGCTTCGCATTTCATCTCGAATCTGGGCATCAGGCAGGAGTCAGAGGAAGCATCTATCCTTAGACTCTCTCTCCAGGATGCTTCCCCTTACAGGGCAAGAGCCGTCCTTAGGGCCTTGATCCAGATTTATAATGAAGAGGTTATCAAGGAAAAGAATCAGATTGCGGTAAACACTGCAGATTTCATCAATGATAGAATCCTCATCATCGAATCGGAACTTGGCGGAGTCGAGGCTGATCTTGAAGCATTCAGAAGGAAGAATGAGGTCCTTGACCTTGGATCAGAGGTAAGCAGCTCAGTTTCTGCAAGGCAGCAGTATTCTGCTGATATTTTGGATATTGAGACTCAATTGACTATCGCCCGAGATATGAGGACATATCTCTTGGATCCAACAAAAGAAGTGGACTTCATACCAGCAAATACCGGACTTCAGGATACGAATATCGAGGAGCAGATTACTCAGTACAATGCTCTGAAACTCAGAAGGGACAGGTTGATGGAGGAGGGCAGCGGTCAGAACCCTGTTGTGCTGGATGTGAACAATGCCTTGAAGTCCCTCAAGCAGTCCATCATCCGTTCGCTTGACAATGATATCCTTGTAATGGAGTCGAAGTTGAACGAGGCAAAGAGTCAGGAAAGATATGCCACAGCGAGGATGCTCTCGATGCCGCAGAAGGAACGCGAACTCCTTTCGATTGCGCGTCAGCAGCAGATCAAGGAGGAACTCTATGTATTCCTTCTCAACAAGAGGGAGGAGAATGCCTTGACTCAGGCTATGGTGGATAACAATGCTCAGATTATCAATGATGTAGCGGGCAGCAACAGTCCGATTGCTCCTAACAGGACAAAGGTGCTTCTCTTGGGATTCCTGATTGGTATTGCAATCCCAGGCATCTGGTTCATTGCGAAGCTTTTCCTTGACACCAGGGTGCAGAGTAGACGAGAGATCAAGGAGGCTGTTACAGTGCCGTTCCTCGGTGAGATTCCTCTTGACAAGGATGTGCAGAAGACGGCTAAGAACATTGTGGTAAATGCAAATAATCATGCTCAGGCTGAGGCGTTCAGGATCATCAGGACCAACATGGTCTTCATGAAGAAGAAGGATCAGCAGCTTCAGGTAATTACCTTTACTTCGTTCAATGAGGGAGCCGGTAAGACCTTTACTGCTTCAAACCTTGCAGCAAGCTTTGCAATGGCAAAGAAGAAGGTCGTAATGGTCGACCTTGATATCCGTAAGGGTACCTTGACCAATCATTTCGGCGGTACAAGTGCCTATGGAGTGACCAATTATCTCTCGGATTTTGATGTCAGCGTTGACGACATCATCATCAAGGCCGCAGGATATGAGAACATGGACCTCGTTCCAGCCGGATCGAAGGCTCCTAATCCTGCCGAACTCCTTATGGATGACAGGCTTGATACCCTTATCGAGACTTTGAGAGAGCGTTACGACTATATAATCGTGGATAACGTACCGGTAGGCATCATCGCGGATGCATCGGTGTCGAACAGAATCGCGGACCTTACCATCTTCGTGGTACGCGCAGGAAAGATGGACTGCAGACAGCTTCCTGAGCTTGAGGAACTCTATCAGGAGAAGAAGCTTGCCAATATGGCGATCATCCTCAACGGAGTCAACCACCGCTCTTCCGGCTACGGCTATGGTTACGGCTATGGTTACGGTTACGGCTACGGTTATGGCTATGGCTATGGTTACGGTTACGGCTACGGTTATGGCTACGGCAACGAGAAGAAGAAAAAAGGAATCTTCTCAAGGAAACGCAGGAAATAGAAACAATTAAATCAAAACAATAAATTTTTAAACAATGAAGACATTCACCTATCTTATCGTCTCAGCAGCTCTTTTCCTTGGGGCTGCGGGTGTGTCTATCGCACAGGAGGCCTCAGTGTCGGATGATACTGGAAAGGCTGTCAAGGAAGAGATTGCGAACGCACGTCGTTTCGAGGTCGGCAGTTTCAAGGATAACTGGGCTCTCGGTATCGGCGGTGGTGTAAACCATTATATGGGTGAGCACGACCGTCAGATGAAGTTCTTCAACAGACTTGCCCCTGCAATGGATGTTTATGTGAGCAAGTGGTTTACTCCAACCCTCGGATTCCGTGTGATGTACAGCGGCGGTGATTTCTTGGGCGCAACAAACCTTATGACTGGTATGATCAACTCATACGGAGTCCCTGTTGCTACAGACTATCTTAAGCAGTCATTCCTTGATGCTAATCCAGGCTATAAGGGAGACGGAACTGACCACCATGCACTTTACTGGCAGAAGTCACACGCGTGGAACATCCATGTTGACTTCATGATCAACCTTATGAACCTTATCGGCGGTTACAAGGAGAGAGTATATAGCCTCAGCCCATATTTCGGAGTAGGATATGCACGTTCTTATGCATACAAGACTATCGACAACAGTTTCTCTAACAACCGTGTGAACGGTATTCTCGGTCTCCTCAATACATTCCGTCTCGGCGACGCTCTCGACCTCAACATTGACGTACGTGGAGTCATGGTACCTCAGGACTTCGAGGGTGAGCTCGGTAAGAGACCTGAAGGCGGTGAGACTTATGAGTCAGAGGGTTACCTTACAGCGACTCTCGGTCTTGCTTACAAGTTCAAGCCAAGAGGATGGCACCAGGGAAAGAACAAGACCATCTACGAGACAAAGACAGTTACAGTTGTTGACCGCGACGCTCTCGACGCAGCTCTTGCTCGCAACAAGGATCTTGAGGACGCACTCAAGAATGCAAAGGCTCAGACAAAGGTTACTACTGAGGTTATCGAGTCACTCCTTTCTCCAGAGCTCTTCATCGTATTCGCATTGGATAAGTACGAGCTTACAGGAGAGGCCCGCGTAACACTTTCAAATCTTGCTAAGCTTCTCAAGTCAGTTGACAACGCTAAGTACAAGATCTCAGGTTATGCTGACCAGCAGACTGGTTCTGCAGAGCACAACCTCTGGCTCTCTAACCAGCGTGCACAGGCTGTTTACGACTTCCTCGTTAAGGATCAGGGAGTTAATCCAGAGCAGCTTTCAATCGAGGCATTCGGTGGTGTGGACGTAATGTACTACGACGATATCCGCCTCAGCCGTGCGGTAATTCTTACACTTGAGAAGTAATTTTCTTGGAAAATTCCTAATAAATTAAGACCTTTGTCGCAAAGTTTTATTTCGCGACTAGGCGACAAAGGTCTTTCGATTTTGGGATTGCATACCCAAAAATCGAAACTTTTGTGGTTGAATCACAGTAACTTAACCAAAAACTATAGACGATAAGATTTTTAATATTATGAAAAGATTTTTGCTTATGACAGCTTGCCTGGTAGGTTTAGCGTCATGTCAGAGAGAAGAACTCAGGGAACCGATAAAGGTCGGTTTCGATGTGTTGGATGTTTACACCGATATGTCCAAGGCAACTTATGACCCTGCAGGGCATAAGCTCGCATGGGAGTATGGAGATGTGATCGGCTGCTTTGCTGAGATGAACACCAATGTGAAGTTCACCAACACAGTAGAGGCACCAACTAGCTTCAGCGCTACTTTGTTTAACCTTCCGTCCGAGTTTTTCTTCTACCATCCTTTTAATCTGAAGGCTACAGCGGATCAGACAGTAGTTACTACGGAATTCCCTGCAGATCAGCAGTTGAATGTAGGCGATTTTGCAGCAGCACCTATCATGGTTGCGACTTCGACAGACCTTGCCAGTGGCGTGACTTTCCACAATGCTTGCGGTCTTGTCAGGTTTACAGTAAGGTCTGATGTTCAGAGGAAACTTGTGAGCGCAGAGTTCTCCGGCAACAACGGAGAACGTATCGCAGGTGCAGGTACAGTGGACATGGCTTCGGCTACTCCGTCATTCGTTATCGGATCGACCGGTGTGTCAAAGATTACCATGACCGGTGAGGTGGACATGCAGGCTGGACAGACATACAGTTTCATCCTTGCATTGCCTCCTACATCCTTTACTAAAGGTATTGCCATTACCTTGAAGGATGAGAACGGATACAGCTATACCAAGAGTTTCGACAAGGCTATGAACCTTGGCAGAAACAAGGCGATAAATGTATCTACTGTCCTTGAGTTTACTGAGGCGAATGCAAGTCCTGCGGTTGACCTTCAGGTGACAGCATTTGACTTGACAGGAATTTCAGGCGAGACGGTAAAGATTGATAATGAGAATAATACCATTACTGTAAGCAAGACTGGATTTACCAATCCACAGAAGCTTGCAACCAAGATGGCAGTAAGTGCGACAGGTTCTTCAGAGGCTGTGACAGTTACTCTGAATCCGACAACAACGATTGTTGCAGGTGGTAGCATTCACCCGGATAATACCGGTGTGATTTCGAACCTCAACAGTTTCACTATGAACCTGATGATGCCTCGTACTGTAACCCTTGCATGTGGAAGCACTACCGAGACATATACCATCAAGTTCTCGCAGTTGTCGGACCTTGGACTTCCTGTGGTTTACATCAACACTGCTACAGGCGAGGATGTGCCAGTGAATGATAAGGATACATGGATCGAAGGATCTGAGATCTATATCGATGCTGACGGCAAGGCTACCTTTGACGGAATTGCCTTCTCTGACCTTGCGAACATTGAGTGCGAGATCAAGGGACGAGGAAATACTACCTGGAAGTGGGTTGAAGGTGCTGAGAGCCAGTATACTAACGGAGCCAAGAGACCTTATGCGATCAAGCTTGACAAGAAGAAACCAGTCCTCGGAATGGCACAGCACAAGCGTTGGGTCCTTCTGAACAACTTCTATGATAAGTCGATGGTCCGTAACTATGTGGCTTACAGGATTGCCAACAAGATTGCTGCAGCCGGTAGTGGCGAGTGGCATCCGTCAGGTCAGTTTGTCGAGGTTGTCATGAATGGTCTCCACAGGGGTACTTACCTCCTTTGTGAGCAGATCAAGATTTCTGATGGCCGAGTTAAGGGTACTGAGTATGATGAAAAATATACAACTGCGGTGACCAACCAGATTTCGTACCTTCTTGAGGGTGACCGTAACTGGGGACATACTGAGACCGGAGATCCGAACGAGACGCTTTATTGGGAGTCATATAGAGTGAATACCTCTTGGAAGCAGTCGTCAAACGGAACTTACATATACGGTACAAACTATACTAACGGTAAGTATAATGATGGTACAAGGACCTATAAGTTCCGTTGGGGATTGAAGTCTCCGGATGATGGAGATCTTGGTTCTTCAAGCACAGGTAAGGCAACAGGAGCATATCAGTTCATCAATGGTAAGGTTACTGATGTGGAGAAGTTCTTCTTCGGAGGAGGATTTACTACGTCGACCTCATTGGACGTGATCAATCAGTACATCAACCTTGATTCGTTCATCGAGTACTGGCTGGTATATGAGATTGCCATGAACCAGGAGCCGAACAACCCAGGTAGTTGCTATATGCATTACTACGAAGGTGACGGAAAGTTTTATATGGGACCTGTATGGGACTTTGACTATGGTTCGTTCCTGACTTCGGATCAGTTTGATGACGGACTTTACGCTGATAAGGACAAACATTTCCAGTTGGCGAATGCTCTCTGGTATTGTAGAATCCTTCAGAACACAAATGTTCAAGAGTATGTCAAGCAGAAGTGGCCGACATATAAGGCAGCTGCGCAGTCAGTTGCAGATGAAATGGCAACTATGAAGACTTATCTTAATAGTGCTGCTACTTCAAACTTTAACCTTTGGCCGTTTAAGACGTCGGGTATTTCAAATGCCGATCCTAATACTGAAAGGAATATGTCCTACAGTGACGCATTTAATAGAATCCATACAAACCTGTCAGACCGTCTTGGCCAGCTCGAGACGCTCATCAACAACAAGAGATATAAATAGAGAATTATACGGTGAAAAATAAACTAACTATGAATACGATAGTACGCACAAAAGAATCCTACATACGTCCGGAGGTAACTATGATCCGCGTAGAAGTAGAGAGCAATTTGATGGCGTCTTCAGTTACCGAATACGAGAATGCAGGTTCTGCCGGAGAAGGTAGTTACGATGATAATCCTTTCGGTGAGTTTGGCACAAACTCAAGTAGCAGCGGCATTTCAGCAGAGTCGTTTGATGGTTGGACCAGTTTTTAATATACATACCTAAAGTAATATGAAGAACGCATTTAAATATTTAACAGCCGCTTTGTTTGCAGCCGCTCTTTTCTCATGTGCGGAGATTGAGCAGCCTGAAGGCAATCAGGGAACTCAGGTTTCTGGTGAGAAGATAAAGCTCATCCTTAATGCAAGCAAGGGTGAGACCAAGTCTTCTCCGGACACTAAGGTGTTTGTGGGACAGGTCGCTGATGGTAAGGTGAGATATTACTGGAATGAGAATGACCAGATTGGAGTCATTCCGTTCATGCAGGATGCTGGTTTTGAGGATCTTAAACCAAATTATGTAACGGCTGAGACTCAGATCAATCCTAGCAATAAGAACCAGGCTCAGTTTGAGTCATATATCCAGGCTGATGGTTACAAAACAGCCACTCCGGACCTTTTGATATATTTCCCATACAACTCGTCCATGCTTGAGGGTACAACCGGAAAGACTGGACAGGATTATGCTAGACAGGGATTGACATTCCGTCTCCCGCAGCAGCAGGAGCAGTATGGTTACAACAGGTCTTTAGTCGGTGAGAATGCTTCAGCAGATAAGGAGCATCCTTCTGTTTGGGCAATCTCAAACTATGGACTTGCTTATGACCTTGCAGGAAGTACTCAGGAAACATCAAGCGAAGGAGGTCAGACAGTCTCAAGTTTGAAGGGTGATTTTACACTCGACCATGTAAATACATACTTCCAGTTCAATGTGTATGGTTCTGAGTCGCAGAACGGCAAGAACTATGCTGACGGTAGCTGGAAAGTTGCCAGCATAGCAGTCGAGGCTGGTCACTGCGAACAGACAACTGATCCTAACACTCAGGAGTCTGTCTTTGCCCTGACCAATAAAATCAATATCGCAGGTACATACAAGTTTACTTACATTTACAACGACAGCGACTTTAACAATGTAGCTGGAGTTGCTGGAAATGAAAAGATTACACTTTCTTCAGTTGCCCCTGTAGACAATGTCAGGGTCAACATGAACAACATCGAGATTGCACCTGCCCTTGGAGGTACAAAAACTACTGCTGTGCCTACGTTTGCGGTAATCAATGCTGCTGAGATCAAGTCAAACCCTAAGGGTAACCTCAACTGCCTCAAGGTAAGCGTAACATGCTACAGATATGAAGGCGGTAACATCGTCGGATCAGATACTCGTACGAGATATTACAATATCAGCAACATCGTTGGTACAGATATCTCAGGTAACTATTATACAATCGACTTTGAGGTCTGCGATCCAGTGGAGTCATATACCGACCTTTCGGCTATGGACCCGTCAAACTGCTACCTGGTTGCTGCCCCTGGAAACTATACTTTCAACGCGGATATTGCTGGTAACGGTAGACTGCCTTATCCTGAAACTTATGGGACCATCATGGGAGTAGATCCGAAGAATCTTATTCAGGATGGAAAGAAATATGCGATAGATTGGCTTTGGGCTTCAGGACTTTCATTTGACGCTGTAAAGAGCGGTAACATGACTGACACTGAGGTTGTTAAACAGATCATCAACAATGTAGGCCTTACAGGCGAGAAGGGAGAGATTTCGATCGGTCTTGCTGCAGGTTCTACCATGAAGACCCTCAGCGGAAACGTCCTCCTGGCTCTTTATGAGGTCAACACCGACGGAACAGCAGGAGATATCGTTTGGACTTGGCATCTCTGGCTCGGTATGTCGGAGGCTCAGCACTATAAGTTCCCTGCAACAAATATGGATTGGGTCTTCACAAATGAAGACTGGTACATGCTTGACAGAAACATCGGTGCTGAAAGCAAGGAACTTGGCAATCCGCGCTCAACCGGTCTCTACTATCAGAGAAGCCGTAAGGAGCCTATGATCGGATTCGGCAATGTTCAGGGTTCTACAAATTGGACTGAGAATCAGATTCCGACTTATCGCAATACTGCAGTCTTTGGTGGTAGGGCAGCGTGGACAGGGGGTATGACATACTCTAATTACAATACTCTTAAGTATCCTATGGCCTTGATGACCGGTATACCGTCTCAGACATCTACATCCGAGTATTACTATGCATGGAGTAGTTCTAAGGATGCAAAGAACGAGAATGACATTACCAACGATACCAAGTCGATGTTTGACCCATGTCCTTCAGGCTACCGTATGCCTACAGTGCGTGAGTGGGATAACCTTAAGTCGGATATCTACTACTGGATTAAGGGTGTACAGGGTTCAGGTGTGTTTGGATATTGCCAGTGGGAAGGCCTTCCTGGAATTATCACGTCTGATCAGGCAAATGATGAGAGAAACATTGACTATCTTGCCCGTATTGCTGCAGGTGACTACTATGAGGTAAATGCTCAGTTTGAGAGAACATATCATATCAAGCATTTCTCAGGTACTGGTTCCGAACTCATCACTACATTCCCTAACACCGGTCTCCTCCGCGGTAACGGTCAGTGGTCTTATATGTATGATGATTCGTATACAACTCCGATTGTGACTGTTAATCATCCGGCTGGTCCGCAACTTACTGCGAATGTCAAGGTCGATACTTATGTGCAGGATCCTGCACCGGTTATTACGAATGTCAATGTGACTTCAAGTGGAGTAATGACAGTAACTTTCGGTGATGCTCTTTCTCAGCATTATTTCGCTGAGGATGAAGATGAGCCAAAGGAACTTATTAATGGTTTAACTTGGACTTATCAGTGTAATATAGGCAATAAGAGCTCCAAGACGTATTATTTTTATACGAGTGAGAATTCTGCCTATACCTCAGTTACAGTATATCATGGTAAGGATAAGGGTACAGAGTATTATGAAATTACAGGAACAGGAGGATCAACTCCAGAAACTATTAGCTCGTATGTTCTGAATGTGACTTTCACTGATCCAAATGGAGCTTACTCATATTCAAAAACCGATGGCGGCTCAAGGACTGCGATTGCAGGTTCGACCCTTACTTTGGATTGTGCGGGCCTTAGTTACAGTGGAGCAAACACATCAACACTGTATTTCTACCAGACAAATTCAACGGGTATTGTTTCAAACAAGACAACCGTAACTGTTACCCGTAACGGCTCAAGTTACTCTTGTGGATCGCCGGTTGTTGGTGATGCGTATACTTCACAGACAGGTGGAGAACTTATTTCAAGCGAACAATCGACAATGGCGGTATGGACTTCCGGACGTGTTGATGACGGTTCATTCTATACTTATTGGTTTGGACCAGGAAATGATACCGGTGACGGATGGGGCTCGAAACAGAATGGCCAGTATGGCTATGTGGGAGATGGAATAGCACCATTTACTGAGCGAAGAGAGACTTATGGTCTGACATTCGAACCTGTCGCCATCAAACGATACGACTCCCGTTATAGCCCGGAATGGAACAACGATCCGGCCCTTCCAATCCGTTGTATCCGTGAGTACGATAACTCATCTACAGTTACCGTTGCAGAATAAAAATCAGTAATTTAATAATATTGATTTAAAATTTGTATTGAACCCCAAAGATTTTTTATATCTTTGGGGTTCAATATTATAGGTATATAGAAGAACTGCATAAAATGAGTAAGAAGGTACAATCAAAAGGCATGTACATGCGTCCTGAGACAAGCATGATATGCGTTGAAGTTGAGAGCAATCTGATGGCCTCTTCAGTTACGGAGTACGAGAATGCCGGTTCCGCCGGAGAGGGTGATTTTAAGGATAACCCTTTCGGTGAGTTCGGCACCAATTCGTCTAATGGAAATATTTCAACTGACCCATTTGACTCTTGGGGTGATTATTAAAATTCCAGCGATTATGAAGAAAGTTTTTAGATATTTCGCGGCAGCGATGTGCGCTGCAGGGCTCTTTTCATGTGTAGAGCTCGAGACACCAAATGATGATCAGATCATTGCTGGTTCTGGTGAAAAGGTAAAGCTCATCCTTAATGCAAGCAAGGGTGAGACAAAGTCGTCTCCAGATACCAAGGTTTATGTGGGTCAGGTTGGCAATGGAAAGGTTAGGTACTACTGGAATGAGAATGACCAGATCGGAGTTATTCCTCTTAATGTGCCGGACTCTAAGCCTAACTATGTAACAACTGAAAGCCAGATCAATCCAAGCAACAAGAACCAGGCTCAGTTCGAGGCGTATATTCAGAAAGAGGGTTATAGTACAACCCCACCGAATCTTCTTGTTTATTATCCATTTAACTCTTCTATGCTTGAGGGAACCTCAGGTTCTAATGGAGAGGCTTTTGCAAAGAGTGGTCTGACATTCCGTCTTCCACAGCAGCAGGAGCAGTATGGCTACAGCAGAACTTTGGTAGGAGAGAATGCCTCAGAGGTAAATGAGCACCCTTCAGTATGGGCGCTTTCGCATTATGGCCTTGCTTACGATTTGGCGGGATGTGCTCAGGCTAGTGAGGAGATTGATGGCGTAACAGTATCTAACCTGACAGGCGATTTCACTCTCGATCACGTTAATACTTATTTCCAGTTCAATGTGTGGGGAAGCAAGTCTGACGGTGTGGATTCTAAGGATTATGGTGACGGCACATGGAAGGTGGCCTCTGTTGCCCTTGAGGCGGGTTACTGCGAGCAGTCGACAGATGAGAAGACAGGTGAGCCTGTGTTTACTTTGAGCAATCAGGTCAGCATTGCGGGAACATATAAGTTTACTTATACTTATAGCTCAAGTCATTTCTCAAATGGTGCGGCTGCCGGTACTAATAATAATTCGAATATCTCTCTTAGTTCGGTAGTTCCTGCTAACTCAGTCAGAGTTACAATGAACAACATTGATTCGGCTCCTACTCTTAGAAGAAATGCAGATGAATTCGTTCCTGCATTCGCGGTGATCAATGGCTCTGAGATTGCTAAAGCAAACAAAGATAAGGTCAACTGCCTTAAGGTAAGTGTGACTTGCTACAAGTACGAAGATGGTAAGATCGTGGGATCTGATACACGTACAAGATTTTACAATATCAGCAGCATCGTAGGTACTGATATCTCAGGTAACTATTATACAATCGACTTTGAGGTCTGCGACCCTGTAGAGTCATATACCGATCTTTCAGCATTGAACTCAGCAAACTGCTACGTTATTGCAGCCCCAGGTAATTATACATTCAATGCAGACATCGCTGGTAACGGAAGACTTCCACACAATACCACAGGTTCTACAATCATGGGCGTTGATCCAAAGAATCTGATGCAGGACGGTAAGAAGTATGCGATTGACTGGCTTTGGGCTTCAGGTAAATCTTTTGATGATGCGGGTACTGGACTGACTGATGCTCAGGTTGTCAGCAAGATCATCAACAGTGTAGGCCTTACAGGTGATAATGCACAGGTTTCAATCGGACTTGCAGCTGGTTCAACATTGCAGACTCTCAGCGGAAATGTTGTCCTTGCTCTTTATGAAGTTAATTCTGACGGTTCAGCAGGAAAGATCGTTTGGACTTGGCATCTCTGGCTCGGAAGACCTGAGACTAGACACTTTAAATTCCCGGCAACGTCTGATGGTTATCAGTTTACCAATGAGGATTGGATCATGCTCGATAGAAATATTGGTGCAGAGACCAATACCTTGGGAAATCCTCGTTCTACTGGTCTCTTCTATCAGCGAGGCCGTAAAGAACCTATGATTGGATTCGGTGAAGCTGATGGATCGACAACATGGACTTCAAACCAGATCCCTACATATAGAAATACTGCTATTTTCGGTGATAAGGCAAACTGGAAAGCAGATGTCAATTATTCTAATTACAATACGCTTTCTGAGCCGATGTCTTTGGTTGATAATATACCTTATGATAACACAAGTGTATATTACTATGCATGGAACTCAGCTTCTGAGGTGTCTGAAACCTCAATTGCAAATGACACCAAGTCGATGTTCGACCCATGTCCTGCTGGATATCGTCTCCCTACTACTCGTGAGTGGGATAACTTTAAGAATGTTGAGTTTACTGATGTAACAGCTAATGAGTTGGCATCTGGAGTTTTCGGATATTGCTTCTTGAAGGAACTCGAAAACGTGTTGAATACATCTAACACAACAGATGCTATCATAGCAGAAAGAATTGCCAATGGAAACTATTATACCGTGAATGATCAGTATGAAAGAACATACTATATCAACGATCATTCGGCAACTGGATCTCAGCAGATAGTTACCTTCCCTAACTCAGGAGTTCTATATGCTGATGGTACTATGAGTTATCTTTATCAGAGGGAGACTAGAAACCCTGTGGTTTCGCATGAGATACCTGCTGGTCCGGAAGTGGAGACTACTATAATAGAAGGTGACGATTCTGGAGTTACTATTAGTGCACCAAAGGATTTGGAAATCTCTGATTATAGTCGTTTTAGCGGTTATATGACGATTTCAGGTGTTACAGGTACATTGTATTATTCTGTTGGAACAGATAATCCTGCTACAACTACATCGTTGACTAGAAATTATCGTATTTATCC
>JAEIGA010000906.1_pt1 | contig 44171 bp, 39 predicted proteins | sample 9270691 | NCBI WGS metagenome assembly JAEIGA01 (sample SAMN17057246, study PRJNA624740) | gut metagenome | biome: biome; isolation source: fecal sample | host: Bos grunniens | place: China: Xizang | collected 2019
CTTCTTTCGCCAGCCTGCTCATCTCGTGCTTGAAAACAGGCAGCTGATATGGTAGAATAGCGCGCATGAAGATTACGCTGAATTCGCCGCTGGATATGCACCTGCACCTGCGCGATGGTGACATGTTGAAACTCACAGCTCCGCTCTCTGCTGATTTTGCAGGGGCTGTCATCATGCCCAACCTGGTACCCCCGGTCACCACACCAACAGCCATGCAGGGCTACGCTGCCCGCATAGCCTCTGCCATGGATGGGGCAGCATTCTCCAGTTACATGACTCTCTTCTTCACCCCGATGAGCGAGAAGGAACTGCAGGCCGCAAAAGAGACCCCAGGTTTCTTCGGCTTCAAGCTCTACCCTGCCGGCATCACCACAAATAGTGAAGGAGGCATCTCCGACATGGCCCAGGCAGACACCACGCTCAAGCTTATGGAAGAAATGGGGATTCCCCTGCTGGTGCATGGTGAAAGCCACGGCTTCGTCATGGACCGCGAGCAGGAATTCCTGAGCGTCTACCGCCACCTGGCCACCAAGTACCCGAAGCTCAAGCTCAGCATGGAGCACATCACCACCGCTGCGGCCCTGCGGCTGCTGGATGAGTTCCCCAACATCTGTGCTACTGTTACACTTCAGCATCTCATCATCACGCTCGATGATGTAGCAGGCGGGGCTCTTCGTCCGCACCTCTTCTGCAAACCCATTGCCAAGCGCCCGGAAGACCGCGACGCCCTGCTCCAGGCTGCGCTAAACGGGCATCCCCGCCTGATGTTCGGCTCAGACTCTGCACCGCACCCCCGCTGCAAAAAAGAAGCCTGCGGATGCGCTGCCGGTGTATTCACCGCCCCGGTCGCTCTGCCCAGACTGGCGGAAATCTTTGCCACCAACGGGGCTGCAGATAAACTTCAGGGCTTTGTGAGCGGTAATGCGTGCGCCTGGTATGGTCTGACCCCCGTGCAAAAGACCATCACCCTGCAGGACACCCCCATGATGGTACCTGCCAGCTACCGCAGCTATGGTGAGCAGGTTGTCCCCATGTACGCCGGTGAAAGCATTGGCTGGAGCATTGTGCGCTGATGGAAGCCGCCCCCATACCTACGGCAGATGATCTGCGCCAGCTCCTGGCAGACATTGCCGGCACCCACATGCCATACGGCATGTATGGCCCTGCTAACTACCCGCCGGATGGATGTCCGCTCATGGACTTGCCCACCGAATACCTGGACTGGTTCTGGCAGCGAGGCTGGCCCAAGGGCAAACTCGGCAGACTTATGGAGCAGACGCTCCTCATCAAGAACAGCGGGCTGGACAATCTCTTTGCCCCTTTCCGTGCAGCCCATGGCGGCCGCCGGCATTTTCCCCGCAAGAAATAAAACATGAAAAAACTTCACTCCATTATCCTAGCAGCCAGGCCCAAGACCCTTCCCGCTGGTTTTGTGGCGGTCTGGGCGGGGTGTCTCATTGTCTGGAAGTTCCAGCAGTATCTGCCGGAAAGCGGTATAAAGCTCAATTGGTGGCTGGCCTCCTTTACCGCACTGAGCTGCGCCTGTATCCAGATTGCATGCAATTTCTTCAACGATGCCTTCGATGCCGCCCGGAATGCCGATACTGAAAGGCGGCAAGGCCCGCGCCGCATCACGGCCAGTGGCGATATGAGCGCCACCGCCGTCAAGCTCTGGGGCTGCTTCTTCCTGGCCTCCGCTGCCGCATTCGGCATGCCGCTCATCATGGCACAGGGCTGGCCGGTGCTGCTGATCGGTATTCCCAGTCTGTTCTTTGCCTACGGCTATACCGGTGGCCCCTGGCCCCTGGCCTACCACGGATTGGGAGAACTTTTCGTACTGCTCTTCTTCGGGCTGGTAGCCGTTGTCGGAACTGTATTTGTCCAGATTGGCTGGCAGCCGGGATATTTCGAAATATACTGCACCGCCGTAGTGCTGGGGGTGCAGTGCGGCCTGCTCTCCTGCCTTCTTATCGAGGTGAACAACATACGCGATCGCAAGGAAGATGCCACGACCGGCAAACGTACACTGGCTGTCCGCTGGGGAGAGAGACGCGCCCGCGGCCTCGCCATGGCATTCCTGGTAGCCCCCTATGTCACCCTCAAGCAGACCTCCTTCTTCCTGCCAGGCTTCAGCTGGAATCTCGTATGGCTGGCCGCCATTCTGGTGGGTGGCTACATTCTACTGAAACTCAACACCATGCCGGCAGATAGGCGGATGAACATGCTCCTGGGGCTTTCCTCCCTGCACATGGGACTCTTCCTGCTGGCGCTCACACTCTGATTCCCTTTTATGAACCGACTTTTCCTCCTCCTGATACCGCTTGTCATCTGCTGCTGCACGACGCAGAACCAGCTGATTCTCGACCCCTTCGACAAAGGTGAGAGCCTCATGATATGTGATGAAACTGCCATTGCCGAATTCGAAACACTCATGGCAGATATTGGCACACCCGGCAACGAATACGAAGCCCCGGCAGAAGCCAGAAACTTCTTTAATTCTCCGGATGTCCTCAGTACCTACCAGGACACCCAGCCCATCCTTGGCATTTGCCGCAGCGGTGAAAAGGAATACTACTACCACATTGAGAAAGACCACCGGGGCAGACTCATCACAGATCTCGACAAAGGGGTGACAGACTATGTGGTCAGCAAGGAGAAGTACAATCAGATTAAGGAATTCATTGCCCTGCATACTCCGGCTCAACAGGAAGAAATCGAACTCGAGGATGGGTTGAACGAATCTGACATCTATGAAGATGAGGATGAATAAGCCATGAAAGACCGACTTCCCCTGTTGCTGCTGATTATTTTCATTGTCCTGAGCATCTGGTCAGGCATTCATCCGCATGACATCCAGGTGTGGTGGACGGAAATGTCCATTGCCCTCCTGCTGGTCGGCACCCTGATGCTCACCTACCGCCGCTTCCGCTTCTCCAACACGGCCTATGTCATCCTTGCCATCTGGTGTTACATTCAGGTGGTGGGGGCTCACTACACCTTTGAATTAGTTCCCTTTGACTTCATCACCAACCTGTTCGGATTCGAGCGCAACCACTACGACCGGGTAGCCCACTTCGTTGTGGGCATGGGCGGCATTGCCATTGCCGAAATACTCTGGCGCAAGCGTCTGGTCAACACCATTGCCACCGCCGCGGTATTCAGCGTTGTGTTCATCATGGCCATTGCCGGATTCTGGGAACTGGTGGAGTGGATATACGCTGAAATCGACGGCGGCGATGCCGGCCAGGCCTTCCTGGGCTCCCAGGGGGATGTATGGGATGCCCACAAGGACATGGTGCAGGATACCCTGGGCAGTATCCTGGCTGCCATCATCTTCTACTGCCAGAACCGCAAAGGGGTCTGTTTCAAATCTGCTGGTAAAAATAGGTAAAATAGAGCATTCTTGAGGGTATAGAGTTAGGATGGCTATGAAGCAGATATTATCTATGCCCATTGAGAACAAATGCTTAACCAAGTGCTTGCACCTGCTACAGAAATGACCATCCGAGCGCTATTTTAGAGTGCTTATAAATTTACAAAAATACATTTTTAATGACACCGAGTATTCTTAGTCTGACATTCAATGGCTTAACTTCATTGAATCGAGCCAAACCGGAAATAAACACCAGCAAATCTGAAACAGACCCCCGCAAAGCCTGAATCTGAGTTTTCTCATTGACTTCTCCGGAAAAAAAGCGTATTTTCCAAGTTGAATTCTATATTATTGACAATGAAGAGACTCCTCCTCCATTCCCTTCTCGTCCTAGGGCTGTTATCTGCACCAAATACCGGAATCGCGGAAGCGGCTGATGATTCACCTGCTGCGTCTTCCGGTAAGAAGAAAAAGGCAGCAAATAAAAAAGCGACCGGCAAAAAAAGCAAGGCTAAGGGCGTATCCAAAAAGGAGAGAGAAGCCTCCATCAAGAAATTGAAGATTGATGGCATCACGAGTGATACATACGAGGAAACAGCCTTTTATGCCGCGAAAACAGGAAAAGATGTACTGCTGATGCACCTGCTCAACGCCGGGGTTGACCCCAACCTGCAGAATTCAATGGGAAGAAGCCTTCTTTCATGGGCAGCGGGCGAGAAACATGTCAACTGCGTGAAATTGCTGCTGGCAAAACCAGGTATTGAAGTCAACACCAGATTTCACCCCCTGTGGTGGGCAGTACACAGCGCAACGCGGAGATACGGCGAAAAGAAAAACGATTGTATTGAGCTGCTGCTTAAACATCCGGGGATTGACCTGAACTGCCGGGAAGCTTTCGGCATAGAGGATTTTGTTCCCCTGTCCGCAGCCATTGTTCAGCCCAGAATATTCAAACAACTTCTGGATGCCGGAGCTGATGTCAATGCTCATAATGGCCATGTTCTGGAAATTATGAGCGATGATGCTGAGGAGGCGAATGAACCCTATTTCAAGGAAACCCAGCAACTGCTTTTCAACGCGCCTGGTTTTGATCCGAACATTGCAGACGAAAATGGCAACACCATCCTGCACCGGACATGCAGAGATGTCGATTGCAGTGTAGAAAGCATTGCCATCATTCCATGGCTTCTGAGCATTCCCGGCATTGATATCAATAAGCGTAACAAACTGGGTGAAACACCTGCCCACATTTTATTTTCGAACACAGCTGCTTCAACCTCTTCGCTTGAACACATGCTCTCAGCTCCAGGAATTGACCTGACCCTCAAGGATGGGCGGGGAAAGAGCATCCTGCAGAGAGCAATCGAGGGAGGTGACCCAGATCACATCAAGGTTCTGCAAGATAAAGGGGTCAAGGAATAAAACCTCTTCCTGCAACGAAAAAAGGAGGAATCCTTCCGGATTCCTCCTTTTGTTGTATCATTTACGGGAACGGCAGTTTTACTCACCTTCCTCCTTAGCCTTGGCTTCGGCCTCAACCTTAGCCTTGGCGGCATTCACCAGAGCTTCAGTCTCAGCAAGTACCTGGTCAATGGAGGCCGCCTCAGGTGCGGCGGAGCAAGCTCACGCCGGGCAGCGCGGATATCCAGCCAGGTACGGGTAGCAAAAGCAAAGCATAAACCACAGCCACCATGCTCCCCAGCACAGCCAATGCTCGTGAATGCTCACCAGCAACACCATAAAAGCCAGCAGCCCCACGCATACGCGCGCCAGATTATCCCGCAAGGCTTTCATCACGCAGAGGTTCAATTCACCCCTCATCCAGGTAATCTTTCAGCCAAGCGTCAAATTCTTCGCGCGAGCGCAAAAAGATATTATCCATAAAGGCCTCTTCAAATTCGCCCTTGTGCGGCGCGGGGTAAACAGAAAGACTCCCATTCCTGTAAACTGCAAGGCCATGCGCTTTCATTTTCCGGAATTTGGGCGGCATCTCAAGCTTCTCTTTCTTACAGATGCGCTGCAGCTGAGTGTCGGTATAATGCCAGTCTGAACGCAGCCAGAAAAGCGCCATCCAATCAGAATCGCCCTCCTTAGAAATCCGAATATCAGCAAATGCCCCCGTATTCCATGCAAGGAAATCAGGCTCCATCGTTGCCTCCCCACTCCCCGCCAGCTTCTCGAAACGCACCTGCAGCTCCGCAAAGGGCATTTCCAGCGCCACCTGCGCGGGCACATTCCATTGCTCGCGCTCCTTCTTACTGCGATGAATCATCCTTGCCTCCTCATACGCTTCCCAGCAAAAAAAGAGAGCCGCGCCGAATGAAGCCACGGTCATCAGCCCCAATTTGAAATTCCAGCCGCCCGATTGCCCCAGATAAAGGAACAGGGCCAAAAACGCCAGAGCACCCACGCAAAGCAGCACATTATCACGCACCCTCTTCATGCTGGTTATCGTACCAGAGAATCGCCCGCATTGCAAAAAAAAATCTACATCGTGCACGGACGAAGGCGTTTTCTGAACACACGGAGGGGAGTTCATTCGAACTCCCCTCCGGCGTTATCAAATCATTTTTCGTCTGGCTTTACTCCTCCTCAGCGGGGGGAGCAGATTTTTCCTTGACGGCATTCACCAAGGCGGCGGATTCTGCCAGCACCTGGTCAATGGAAGCGGCAGGAGAACCAGCCTTCAACATGCTCTGAGTGGCGTGGTAAGCCTTCGAACGCTCCTCGGAATAGATGAGGCTGTATACCTGGGACTGGCGCTTATCGTAGGCAGCACCCTTCTCCTCAGCCAGCTGGGTCGCAGTCTTGCCATCAGTATTCACAGCTGCGGTATCGGCTCCCAGCTGAAGCAGAACCTTCACCACGGCATCATTACCGCGCATGGTAGCCAGCATCAGCGGCGTGTAGCCGTTGGATTCCTTCTCGTTGATATCCAGCCCGGCTTTGACGAGCAAGGCCACGGAATGAGGCATGCCGCTCCAGGAAGCCCAGTGGAGGGCGGTGAAACCATCCTGGTCCTTGGCGTGAATATTCACACCGGGAGCATTGAGGAGCTCCTGCACATAATAAGTACGGTCTGCATCCTTGGCAAGAGAGAGCTGCGGGTTGTTGAAGTTCGTGTACACAGCCCACATGAGCGGCGTGCGGCCGGTGCTGTCCGGCGTATTCACGAAATCAGCATGCGCCTTTGTGCCATCGGCAAATTCCTTGAGGAAAATGTCGTCCTTGCCATCCTGCACGCCCCCCTTGCGGATGAGGGAGACGAGAGAGTCCGTGACCTGCACAGATTCAAAGGGCTTCATGGCCAGGTTGCAGGCGTAGCCCAGGGCCCCCATGATGCACACCAGGATGCACATATCCTTGATGATAGGAAGCCATTCGGTCTTTTGTTGTGTATCAGACATGATGAGTAAAATCAGGCGTTAGCGGTTACAGTGTTCTCTTCCTCGTCCTTTGCGAGCTCTTCTGCGGAGTCCTCCTTGGCGGTGGTTTCCTCGGGGTTATCCGACACGAAGCTGTCCTTGGTCAGAATAATGGCCAGCGGGGAAATAAGAGCCATGATGAGGTAAATAGTCCACATGAACTCGGGGGAATCCCAGAAGCCGATGTGGCCGGTATCCATCTTGGCGGCGATGCCGTCGAAGCAGAGGTAGGAAACCAGCAGACCACCCACCACGCCGTTAATCGGCTTGGCAATGAACATGGGCAGAGCGGAAAGTGACATGTAAGATGCCACCTTGTCCTTGGGGGCTACGCGGGCCACGTATTCGGAGAAACGCGGGCTGAACAGAAGCTCACCAAAGGCAAAAATGAGAATCTGCAGGAAAATGGCCACAAAGTAGGCCTGGCCGATGGTTTCAATACCGGGGATGATGAAGTAGGTCTGCGGCGGCACAGCCATGAGCAGCAGCGAGCAGGCAGAGATGCTCATACCGGTAATCATGAGCTTCACCGTGGAGAACTTGTTGAGAATCGGGATGATGAGAATCAGGCCCGTGATGATTACAAAGGGGTTCAGCGAGTTCATGAAGCCAAGCTTGAAATCGTCGCCAATGGTACGCAGGTAGTACTGCGGCATCACCAGGAACTGCAGCGTGAACACCAGACGCACACCCAGGGTGAGCACCAGGAACACGATGAGCTTCTGGAAGGCTCGCTCGCGGGCCACCTGGGCAATCAGCTGCAGCGGACGCTGGGCGGACTTTTCCGTTTTCACGATGCGTTCCTCAGGCACAGCAAAGAAGTCTTCATCAATGAAACGGGTAAAGATGAATGCAATGCAGTTGCACACCGTACCGAAGTTGATTACCCACAGCAGGCCGTCAATATCACCCTGCCACTTGAGCAGAGGGTCCACAATGGCGAAACCGGCCAGCAGAGCGCCTACATTCATGAACAGGTAATAGAAGTTGAACCCTGTCGGGCGGGCACGCAGCGTGGTGAAGCGGCGGATGGAGGTCGTGATGCAGGGGCTCATGAAAGCCGTGCCGAAAGACATCATGCCGATACCGGCCATCACAAAATAGCGCGAGTTATCCTGGCTGAGCTGCAGCACTTCCGTACCGAAATCCGCGCCCATACCCAGCACCAGACGCCCACCAATCAGCAGAATGAAGCCGATCAGGTAGGTGCGGCGCAGACCGATGATATCGCAGATGGTGCCCACGGCAAACACAAACAGGGAGACGAACAGGGTGTACATACCCACCCAGTACGGAGCGTCGGCATCGCGGAAACCACAGTATTTGTTCAGGAAAAGGGAGAATACGATGATGAGCGTGAAGTACGACAGGCCATCGAAGAACTGGATGAAGTTCGTCAGCCAGAAGTTCTTGCCGCACTCGCGGAGCACTCCGAATTCAGAGAAGTATTTGACGATGAAGTTTTGTTTGGTATCACTCATGTTTATAGTATCGGGTGGTATCAATTTCAGGCCAGAACAGCACCCTTGCTGGCATTGGTGGCCAGCTTGCGGTAACGCTTCAGCCATTTGCTGGGAATTTCCTGCATGGTGGGTTTCCATACAGCACGTCGGGCGGCGATTTCGTCATCGCTCAGCTCCACATTCATGCTGCGGGCAGGAATGTCAATGCTGATGATGTCTCCATCCTTCAGAAGTCCGATAAGACCGCCTTCTGCAGCCTCCGGAGAAACATGTCCGATGCAGGCACCGTGGGTTGCGCCGGAGAAGCGGCCATCGGTGATAAGAGCCACACAGTTACCCAGGCCCTTGCCCATAATGTAGCTGGTGGGGGCAAGCATTTCCTGCATGCCGGGACCGCCCTTGGGTCCTTCGTTGCGGATAACGACCACATCACCAGGCTTCACCTTATCAGCAAGAATGCCGGCACAGGCATCTTCCTGACTCTCAAAAATCACAGCCGGGCCACGGTGAACCATCATTTCTGGCAGCACACCGGCCTTCTTCACAATAGCGCCCTGCTCTGCAAGGTTGCCGAAGAGCACGGCCAGGCCACCATCCTTGGAATAGGCGTTATCCAGCGTGCGGATAACGGCGGGGTCCTGGGTGGAAAGGCCTTCAATCTGCTCTCCAAGGGTCTTGCCGCTCACCGTGGGAACATCAGTCTTGAGCGCTCCGGGAATCTTGTTGATTTCGGCCAGAATGGTCATGATACCGCCGGCGCGCAGCACATCGTGCATGTGGTAGCGGGAGCTGGGGGCTACCTTGCAGATGTTCGGGGTGCGCTTGGAAATCTCGTCGATGCGCTTGAGGTCATACTCAAAACCGGCTTCTGCGGCAAAGGCCAGTGTGTGCAGCACGGTGTTGGAAGAACCGCCCATGGCCATGTCGCAGGTGAATACGTTGTCGATAGCTGCCTCGGTGATGAGGTCGCGGGGCAGCGGGCCGCCCTGCCTGGCCATCTCCACAGCGCGGCGGGCTGCAGCGCGCCAGAATTCCTTGCGTTCCTCAGAAAGAGCCAGCAGCGTACCATTGCCCGGAAGCGCAAGCCCCAGCACTTCGCACAGGCAGTTCATGGAATTGGCGGTGAACATACCGCTGCAGGAACCAGCGCTCGGGCAGGCATGGCATTCCACGTAGTGCAGCTCGTCCTCGGTAATCTTGCCGGCGGTGCAGGCTGCCACGGCCTCGAACACGCTGTTGAGGTCCAGGTCTTCGCCATTGCGGCCCTTGCCCACAGCCATGGGACCACCACTGCAGAAAATGGTCGGTATGTTGCAACGCAGCGCACCCATCACCATGCCGGGCACAATCTTGTCGCAGTTCGGGATGCAGATGCAGGCATCGAAAGCATGTGCGGAAAGCATGGTCTCCACGCTGTCGGCAATCAGTTCGCGGCTGGCCAGGGAGAACTTCATGCCCTGGTGAGCCATGGCAATACCATCGCACACGCCGATGAGGTTGAATTCGATGGGGGTGCCACCGGCCTTACGCACCTCATCCTTGATAAGTTCTGCCACCTTGTTGAGGTGCACATGACCGGGAATCACTTCATTGAAAGAGTTACAAATGGCAATAAACGGCTTCTTGATGTCCTCATCCGTCATGCCTGTGGCACGCATCAGGCTACGATGCGGCGCACGCTGAATACCTGCTTTGGTACGATCTGATAACATAGCGCAGGTATTGTATCACATTTTCAAGCGTCTATCCAGCACAATTTTCCCGCGTGCGCGTATGTATGCACATGTGTGAGAAGTGTAAAAAACGCGCCAAAAATGGATTGACATCCGAGGATACAGAGTGATATAACACGCACATACGCCTGATGAACACGAGAAGAAGGGGCTTAAATTAACTTCCTAAGTGTCGAAAGAAAGGCACCAGTTTAAACTGTCTGTGTGGTTGCATAGCTTGTTTGTGCACGTACGTGTTTTAGCTTATTTATTGTACTGCAAATAAACATGTTATGCAATCACAATTCTTCTTTATGACGAATTTTAGTTTTTAATTATACCTACGCGTACCATTTATGTCAAACGAACCGCTCATATCAGTCATTATACCGGTTTACAACTCCGGGGCCTTGTTATGTAAGTCGCTCGATTCTCTGTTGAATCAGACCTTTAGTGACTGGGAAGTCATTTGTGTGGACGATGGTTCGATTGACGGCAGTGGGGATAGGCTCGATGAGTATGCCGCCCGCGATTCTCGTATCAAGGTGGTGCATCAGCCGAATGGCGGGGTCTCATCTGCTCGTAATTCCGGTCTTGCGCATGCAAGCGCTCCCTATATTACCTTGCTCGATGCCGATGATTATTTTGTTCCCACAGCGCTGGAACAACTGTATTCATGTATGCAGGCTCATGATTGTGATATCGTTTGCTGCACGATGTGCAAGGTGTTTCCCGACGGGCATTCTGAGGTTGAGCAATCTTGCTTGGGCAGTGGATTGCACAAGGCTACTCCGGCTGATATATACCGCTTTTCTATGCGTTCTGCGTGCTGTAAGCTCTATAAACGCAGCTTAATAGAGCAGGGAAAAAATCGTTTTCCTTTGCAGATTCCCATTTGTGAGGATGACGTTTTTGTGGTTTCTTACTGGTACCATGTGAAGAGCTTTTATATGCTGACTGAGCCACTTTACAATTATGTGCAGTCAGAGTCTTCCGTTTTGAAGAAGCTGGGGGAGGGAACTTTGCCGATAGATTGTTATCTGGCTACGTTGGATGTGCCGATTCTGATTTACCGATATATTCGGTCTCAGGGCGCTTCGAATAATCAGCTACGTGTATGGGGAAAGTTGCTTTTCAAGTCTCTATGCCACATCGGTTTGTGGATGCTGGGGTGTAACAGAAATAAGGAATATAGATTAGTAATCAGAGAAAAAACGAGGCATAATAAAAAAGAACTTACCCAAGATGTGTCCGTTTTCCACTCTTTCTGCATAGAAAACTATGTTCGCTTGTCCAGAACATTGAAGAAGTTCTTATGTGCGCTGGGTTGAAATATAGTTTTATAATGGCGCCGGGATTTGAGACACAGCATTAATCCCTCTTTGGCTTGTGCAATTCATCGGGCGTGTGTATAATCAAACCAACACACGCACAAGCAAAACGAACAGATACATAAGAGAGGGCGTTATAGCGCCGAGTTCAAGGAAAAAGTAGCATTGGAAGCACTTTCAGGTGCCAGGACACATGCCCAGATAGCATCAGATTATGGCATCAGCCCGGATCTGGTGAAGGATTGGAAGAAGCAGGCCAAGGAAATGCTGGAAGAATGTTTCCGACGAGGTGACCGCAAGACCGAAATGGAGAAAAAGGATGAGCCATAGCAAATCTGGAACGCCTCCTGGGAAAACGCGAGTTTGAGCTGGACTGGCTGTCAAAAAAAGCCAAGGAGTTGGGACTGTAGCGCAGCGTCGCCAACTCCTGGATACAAACGGGGATGCCCCGCCGCGCAAACGCCAATGTGAGCTGCTTGGGCTGACCGGAGGTTCTTTCTTTTAGCAACACCAGCATACGGATTACTGGTGAGAAAAGCAACCTTCCATTTTCTTTGCTCTGATTTTTGCTATTTCGCTACCCTTTTAGAAAATCTATGGGACACATGTGGTATGAATGATAATTTTCTATAAAATTAGTAGAGATATAGATTGTCTCCTTTCCTGAACAGGGGTATGAATACAGGAACATGACACACCCCCGGAAGAACCACGACACGGCCCATTTCATCATCATCTTTCTGCTGGTGAGCCTGAACCTGCGCATGGCATTCTCTGCAGCAGACCCGCTGCTGGTATCGCTCATGCGCGACCTGGGGCTGGGAATCAGCAGCAGCGGTTTATTCGGGCTGCTGCCGGTCATGGCGCTGGGCATAGCAGCCCCGCTCGGGGCGCGCCTGGTGGCATGGGTAAGACCGGGCCAACTCATCATCTACACCATGCTGGCAGCGGTGGCAGGCGTCGTCTGGCGCAGCTACGGCGGCATCCCCGGGCTCTTCGGCGGCACCATCATCATCGGCCTGGGGCTGGGAATCGCCGGGTCTGTTATCCTGGGCGTGGTCAGGCAGGTAGAAAAAGCGCACCTGCCCACCCTCATGAGCGCCTACACCGCCTGCGTAAGCCTGGGCACCGCCATAGGCTCCGGCGCAGCAAACCCAGTGGCTCACTGGCTGGGCGGCTGGCAACTGGGGCTCCTCTTCTGGGGGCTGCCCCTGCTGGTCGCTGCTGCGCTGTGGAGCGGGCTTGTGCTGCACAGCCGGAATCCCCATACCCAGCAGCACACCCTGAAAGCCCCCATTCTGCCACTGCTACGCAAACGCGCAGCCATCATGGTTTCGCTCTACTACCTCTTCCGCGTAGCCAGCGCCTGGCTGCTCATCGTGTGGCTGGCGGCTCTGCTGCGCCGCCGGGGATTAGCGGCAGATGAAGCGGGATTCGTGCTGGCGCTCGCCACCATCTGTCAGATACCCTTCGCCCTGGCAGCAGGAGCCCTCACCCGCAAGCTGGGCGGCATGGGCAGGATCATGACGCTTGCCACCATGGCAGCCATCGCAGCCTGCTGGGGCTTGCTTACAGCCCCGCTTGCCCTGTGGGTGCTCTTCGCCCCGCTGCTGGGGTTCGGCATGGGCAGCATCTTCGCACTCGGCATGACCCTCATAGCCACCACAGAACCGGACGAAGCCGGCACCATTGCCCTCTCCGGCCTGGCACAGGGAACAGGATTCATTGGCGGCGGCCTGCTGGCCTGGGCGGCAGGCATGGGAATGAATACGCCAAACCCTCCCCTTACCCTTGCCCTGCTTTACTCTCTTTTTGCCCTGACAGGGCTGTTTTTCGGGCTACAATGCAGGCAAAAAAAAGAGCTGACTTCCCATTCTCTGGGAAGCCAGCTGTAAAACAGGCCGGATAATGCCGGAAATTACTTCTTCAGCTGCTCGGGGGTGGGGGCGGTAATTTCCACTGGCACCTTGATTTCGGGCAGGTTTTCAGCTTTCACCGTGATGGTGGCCGTACCGCTTTCGCCGCGCTTGCCACGCACCACAGCCAGCAGACGCCCGTTGAAGAAGCGCTGGTTGTAATCCTGCATGCAGGTCCAGTCAGTGGGATCGCCGTTACAGAAACCGGCCAGTTCGGCAGGTCCTTCGATGCAGAAACTCACTTTGCGACTGTCGGTGGGCACCACATTACCCTGGGCATCGGTGAGGGCCAGCTCCACGTGGGCAATATCACGGGCATCGCCCAGAATGGTGCTGCGGTCCACCTTGGCGGTAACAGAAGCGGGTTCGCCGGTGGTCACGCGCTTGGCTGTGGCCCAGGGCTTACCATCCTTCTTCACCACCACTTCCACCGTGCCGGGTTCGTACACCACATCTTCCCAGGTGAAACGGAACTGATTCTTGCTCACAGCCAGAGTCTTATCTTTCTGCGTAAACGTGGGGCCATCGCCGCGACGGCGCACACCCTGGCTCTTGCCATTCACAAAAAGCTCTGCTTCATCACCGCTGGTAAACACCATCACCGGGGTAACCTGTCCTTCACGGCCTTTCCAATTCCAGTGCGGCAGAATATGGGCCATGGGCTTCTCGGCATTCCACTGGCTCTGGTAGAGGTAGTAAATATCTTTCGGGAAACCGGCAAGGTCGATGATTCCAAAGTAGGAACTCCGGCTCACCGCACGCTTGCCCATAGCTTCGTACTCGCGCATGATAGCCTCGCGCTGAGCCTTAGGCAGGTGCTTGATATTGTTCTCAATGGAAGCGTCCTGGTTGTACGGCGTGGGCTCGCCTATGTAATCGAAACCGGTCCATACATATTCACCGGCAAAATCCGGAGCCTTGGTGTGGGCATACATCTCCGTATCCGGGCAGCTTCCCCAGTGGGTACTGGCCAGGCCATAGGCGCTCACCTGGTGAGGCACCGCTCCAGGTTTGAAATAACCACCACCCACACTCCAATCCAGCGGGAAGTTGTATGTGTCGCGAGTTCCCACGCAAGAGCAGGTTTCGGAACCGTAGAAAGGCTTTTCAGGGTGCTTGAGACGGAACTGGGCATACTGGTGCGGCTTGTAATTGAATCCGTAGATATCCATGGTATCAATGAACCCATTCTTCCAGGCGTTCTGGTCATTGCAGCCTACGGTATACGGACGGGTCATGTCGTACTTACGGATTTCATCGCGCAAGCCATAACCAATACGGAAATTAAAATCATTCCACACTTTATCATGCTTGCTCATGGTCTGTTCCATGATTTCGTTGCCACCGCTCCAGGCAATGATGGAGGGGTGGTTGCGATCTCGCAACATGAAATTCTGCACGTCCTTCTTCCACCACTCATCCCAGTAGATGTGGTAGCCGTTCACTTTTTCATACTTCTGGCGCTTCCAGATATCGAACAACTCATCAATAACCAGAATACCGTGCTTATCACAAAGGTCGAGTACCTCCGGAGCGGGCGGATTGTGAGTCATGCGGATGGAATTGCACCCCATCTCCTTGAGCTTCTCAATCTTGCGCTCATAGGCGCGGGTGTGGAAAGCAGCGCCCAGCGCCCCCAGGTCATGATGTTCGCACACACCTTTGAGCTGCACACGCTTACCGTTCAGGAAGAAGCCCTCTTTGCGCCATTCAACGCTGCGCACACCAAAAGTGGTGGTGCGGGAGTCTATCTCCTTACCATTCATGGAGACCTGAGTCTGCAACTGGTAGAGATTGGGAGACTCGCAGCTCCAGAGGCGGGGATTGGGGATACGAAGCTCCTGCTCTACGACACCCTGAGTACCCGGGGCAATGGTGATGGTAGAAGAGTGCGAGGCAGTACCTTTCACCGTCTGATTGACCGTGACCTCTGCCGGAGTATCACCCGTATTGCTCACAGTGGTCTGCACCTTGACCAGAGCAGAATCTGCCGTAATTTCCGGGGTGGTCACATATGTAGGCCACTGGGTCAGGTGCACCGGGCCGGTTTTTTCCAGCCAGACATGGCGATAAATACCGGCACCCGGGTACCAGCGGGTGGAAAGCTCCAGATTACTGGCCATAACCGCCACCAGATTCTGCTGGCCGGGTTTCAGATATGGAGTGATGTCCACGCGGAAAGAATTGTAACCGTACGCCCACTCGCCGGCTTTCTGCCCGTTCACATAAATCAGCGGGCGGGACATAACACCATCGAAATCCAGATACCAGCGGTCTTTGCCGGGATTGAAATCTGCCGGGACTTCAAAATTCTTGCGGTACCAGCCCCATCCCTTCCAGGGTAGCTTGCCCGTTTCATTGGGCTCCTCCTCCAGGAAAGGGCTTTCAATAGCCCAGTCATGCGGAAGCTGCACCGGCTTGTAGCCGGTTTCATCGGCATCCACAGCGGCATGCACAAGAGCACCCGGCCCACGACGGACTTTGAGATGTTCATCATTTGCACCGGTAAACAGAATTTCGCGGATACTCATCCAGTGCGCTATGTCTGTGCCTTTGGGCACAGCAATCTCCACATTGCGAATGGCAGTGGGTTCCGGCATCACCACAAAGCTGGCAGCCTGCCCACCCTGGTTGAAGGAAAGAGAGAAGCTCTTGCTCTCATCCCAGCAATTCACTTTGATAGCTACATCAAAATTATTCGGTTTCTCCCAATAGATAAAGAAAAGTTTCACAGGATCCTTGAATCCGGGAGCCACGATGAAGATGTGTCCATTCTTCTGGTTGGGGGCACACCAGCGGGTATCCATATTGTTATCAGTGGCGAATGCTTCCGGGTGGTCGCCCTGGTGTCCTGTACTTGCAGTAGCAATACCTGCATTTGACGGGTCAAACGAACCAAAATACTTGAATTTCCAGCCGAAATCAAAGGTTTCTCTTTCGCCGGCGTAGGCACTGGTCACGCTCAGAGCCAGCAAAGGCAGCATATATTTAGCTTTCATCATAATCATGGATACGCGCTATTCTAGCATTTTATTTCAACTTGAAAAGAAAAAAGTTATCACTCAGACCCGAAGGAACGCCCTGTGGCGATACAGAAAATACAGAATAAGCCACAACAAAGTGTAGGAGAGGCATTCGTAAAGAAGCGGATTCTCGGCCCATCGGAAGAGTGGGTATACCAGACTTCCCCATAAGCTGCGCCCCCCTATACCTGGTGTATTGGTTAGCATATAGGCCAGCAGGGCATTACAACCTACCACCTGAAAAGGAAAGGCAAAATATCGCGTGCAGGGAAGCATATCAAACACCAAGTGAAAGGCCGCCAGTAGCAACAGGCACCAGCCACCGCTCCAGAGCACCATAGTGCTGGTAAACAGGTGCTTGATAAGCGGAGTATCCATCTCCAGCAGCAATGCTAAGCCCAGACACAGAATGCCGCTGAGCGCCAGTAAAACAACCGCACGGCAGCCACTCAGTCTGAACAACACGCCCCCTCCCAACACACCTATGAGTGTCATGGCTCCAAAGGCAAGAGAGGTCAGAATCCAGGTATAAGGTGTACCATCCTGCCAATGCCCCTGCAATGTACAATCAATATAATACGCCAGATTATCATTTGGCAGAAAGAGGCCACCGGGGCTACCATTGTACGGAACAAAACGCAGCAATCCCCAATATACCCCCAACAGTACAACACAGCTTGTCAGCTGCCCACGCCACTCCCACAGAAGAAGAACCACAGAACTGATGAGATACCCGGCGGCAATGGCTTGCAATGTATTGCAGAACAGACTCATCTGCTGCGTATTTCCGCTACAGAGATTTCCCTGTACCACCATACCCAGCACAAAAAGCAGGGCCACGCGGCGCAATACGCGCCACATAGTACACAACCACCCTTGCTGCCGGTAGCGCTCAAAGGCAACCGGCATGGAGCAACCCGTAATAAAAAGAAAGAGCGGCATCACCAGATCCCAGCAGGTAAAGCCACATCCCCACTCAGCATGCCTGAACTGCCCGGCCAGCCAGGCGGGCACCTCATTCCCCCACCCCTCGCGGCAGAGATGCCACAAAACGGCAGCACCGCCCGAAAGCAGCACCATATCGAACCCGCGTAAAGCATCTATACTCACAATCCTCTTTTTATCCTCGGCCATGTAGCTCAGGATACACGATTTTTCCTGCCAGATGAAGAAAAAACTCACTTACGACTTGATTTCGCTCCCCCCGATGGGTAGAATACACCCGAACCAACCAAAATCAACCATGAAAGTACTCATTACCGGCGGTGCCGGTTTCATCGGGTCTCACATTGCTGAGCATTACCAGGGCATTGCAGAGGAAGTCCGCGTGCTGGACAACCTGCGTACCGGTTACAAGAAGAATCTTGATGGTCTCAACGTTACCTTTATCGAAGGCTCCATCACCGACCGCGAGCTCGTTGCCAAGGCTGTAGAAGGCGTGGACTACATTTTCCACATGGCCGCCATGGTATCTGTTCCTGAATCCATGCAGAAGCCCCGCGAAACGGTGGATTTGAACGTGAACGGCCTGCTCACCGTGCTGGAGGAAGCCAGCAAGGCCGGCGTGAAGAAGGTGGTGCTTGCCTCCTCTGCCGCCATTTATGGTGACAACCCCATCGTTCCCAAGGTAGAAACCATGTACCCCGAGCCTAAGAGTCCCTACGGCATCACCAAGCTCGATGGTGAGTACTACATGGAGATGTTCCGCACCACCGGTCAGGTGAACACAGGATGCTGCCGTTTCTTCAATGTGTTCGGTCCCCGTCAGGACCCCAAGGGAGCCTACGCTGCAGCCGTGCCGATTTTCATGGAGAAGGCCATCAAGGGCGAGGATATCACCGTATATGGCGATGGCGAGCAGACCCGCGACTTCATCTATGTGAAGGACATCGTGGGCGGTCTCACCTTTGTGGCAGAGCACCCCGAGGTAACAGGTGTCTACAACGTGGGTTATGGTGGTCAGATTACCATTAATGACCTTGCCAACATCATCATCGACGCTGCAGGTTCCTCCTCAAAGGTTGTCCACCTGCCCGAGCGCCCCGGCGATGTGAAGCATTCCCGCTCCTGCGCCGACAAGCTCCGCAACGCCGGCTGGAAACCCAAGTACACGCTGGAAGAAGGTCTCAAGACCACTCTCGACTACTTCAAGAGCGTTACCAAGTAAACCTTCCCTTCTTCGCCGGGGTTCCGATTCACAGGGACCCCGGCTTTTTTCTTCCTCCCCATGTGTGATGATTCCCAACCCCGACTGAAAACAGCAGAGCTGGAGAAACTGGCCTCCACCCGGCTTACTGCATTGCAGGCGGCGGGGGTATCCCCTCATCCCGTGGTCAATACCACCCGCAGTCTTGCCAGAAATTTCTGGGGAAAAGCCTGGATGAAGCAACTCGCGTATTGCGAATCCGGCGGCATGTGTCTGGCTCCTGGTCGCGCACTGCTTCGCCACAGCTGCGTGCTTGATTTGCAAGTGGAGAGCGGCAGCATACGCGCCATCATCAGCGCAGAGGAGCTCTACGACGTTCACCTGAAGCTTGCCCCGCTCGACGACGAGCGGCTCTCTGCTCTTGCCACGCAATGCAGCAACCATGTCGATTCCCTGCTTTCCTTACTGGAGGGTAAGGTGGATGCTGCGCTCCTGCAGCAACTGTGCGACCCGGAAAACGGGCTGCTACCCACCCCCGGAGACTGGCAGATGAGCTGCTCCTGCCCGGATTGGTCAGAGCCCTGCCCCCATGCCGCTGCAGCCATCTACGCCGCAGGCTGCCTCATTGATACCGACCCCCGGCTGCTCTTCCTGCTGCGGGGCATTACCCCGGAAGCCTTGCTGAGCCATCCGGCCAGTACTCCGGAATTGAACCCGGAGGAGCTTTCCAGCACCTTCGGCATTGATATCGACCTGTTTTAACCCTGACTGAAACAAAGAAAAGGGAGTCTGACAAACGCCAGACTCCCTTTTCTCATTGATCTCTGCATGCGCTTCACTTCACCACTGTCAGGCTCTCGGCCTGTTCGCGGGTGAGCTCAATGCAATTCCAGGGCAAACCATACTTATTGAGCGCCTCCATGAAGGGATCGGGGTCATTCTGTTCCATATTGAACACACCCTCACCGCTCCAGGTGCCGGTAAGAATCATGCGTCCACCAATAGCGGCAGGAACACCCGTGGTGTAGGAAATCGCCTGGGAACCAACCTCCTTGAAGCACTCCTCGTGGTCACAGATATTGTAGATGTACACAGCCTTGTACTGACCATCCTTCTTACCCTGGATGACGCAACCAATGCAGGTGCGGCCATGTGTGGTCTTACCCAGGTCCCCCGGATCCGGCAGTACAGCCTTGAGGAACTGCAGCGGCACAATCTCCACCCCGTTGTACATGACCGGGTCAATGCGGGTCATGCCGACATTCTTGAGGACTGTAAGGTGGTTGATGTAGTTCGGTGAAAAGCTCATCCAGAACTGAGCACGCTTGATGGTGGGAATATGCTTCACCAGGGATTCCATCTCCTCATGGTACATGCGGTAGATTTCATACGTACCCACGCCCTCCGGGCAGGCAAAGGACTGGTGCATGCTCATGGCACCGGTCTCCTGGAATGCGCCATTCTCCCAATGACGACAGGGGGCGCTGACCTCACGGATGTTGATTTCAGGGTTGAAATTGGTGGCAAAGGCCTGGCCATGGTCACCACCATTCACATCGATGATATCCAGATACTCAATCTCATCAAAATGATGCTTGAGCGCCCAGGCGGTGTATACATTGGTCACACCCGGGTCAAAACCGGAACCCAGCAAGGCATACAGCCCGGCCTTCTTGAAACGCTCCTGGTAGGCCCACTGCCAGCTGTATTCAAACTTCGCAACATCGCGGGGCTCGTAGTTGGCGGTATCCATGTAGTCAACCCCGGCCTCAAGGCAGGCATCCATGAGAGGCAGATCCTGGTAGGGCAGCGCTACGTTCAGCACGAGGTCTGCCTTGATTTCCTTGATGAGAGCCACCGTGGCAGCCACATCATCAGCATCGACGGCGTGCGTCGTAATCGTCACCCCCTCGCGTGCAAGTACGTCTGCCGCAATGGCATCACACTTGCTCCTGGTACGCGAGGCCAGATGGATGCTCTCATACACATCTGACATCTGGGCGCACTTGTGGGCCACGACGTGCCCCACACCACCGGCTCCGATAATGAGTACTGTCTTCATTGCAGACGCAGGATGCACTACATGCGCCAGCAAGTCAAGTTTTTTACGCTGCATGCCAGGAATAATCAATGAATAACCAGACAATAAAAAGCATCCGCCTTTCTTACAAGACGGATGCGGAAAAAAGACAGAATCTGCCGGCAGATTATCCTCTGCGGCGGCGGGCCGACGAGCGACTACGGGCAACAGCGCGCTTCCGCGTGGCCTTCACCCCCTTACGGGCAACAGGTGCCTTACCCCGGGAAACCTTGGAACGAGCCATAGCCCGGCTCTTGGCACGGCCGGCTGTACGCCGACGCATGGCTTTACGGCTGGAGGCCATAGCCGAGCGAGGCACATAGGAAGGAACCGGTGTACGGGATGTACGAATAGCAGCAGCAAGAGCTTTCCGCTGGTCGGCAGCACTGTAATTACGCCCCTGCTGGGATACAAAATACTCACGATATGCGGGATCAACCTGGTTGATATTGGTGACCGCATCCGGGAAATTGGCGTATCTCACGCCCGGATCACTCTGGCAGGAAGTCAGAAAACACACCACCAGCGCAATCATGCAAAGCATAAGCTGACGAATACCGGACATCATAAATGTAACAGAAGGAAAAATTGTAGCTCCGGCGTGATGAACCAGCGACCGCGCTGACTTCCAGGTCAACACCAGACTGTACCCACCCCGCCGAAGCTATACTACCACATTTCCAGCCATACTGCCAATACTAAACTTTTCCGAACAATCATTTTTTTACGGGTATGACTTGAATTCACTCCTTTTTTGAATAAAATACCCCCGTATGAGCGAGTTTCCGACCGATTACCGAGCAGAAATATGCAAAGCACTGCAATTTTTTGCCTGTCAGCACCCGGAGCAACGCTCAACTGCCGACAAAATGCTCGACTTCATCCGCCAGACGCCGGATTGCTTTGAACGCAGCCACACAAGCGGTCACATTACCGGCTCTGCCTGGTTAGTGAATCCCCGGCGAGACCAGGTTCTGCTCACGCTCCACCACAAACTGAAGCGATGGATGCAGACAGGCGGACATGCCGATGGAGACAGCAATCCCCTGCGTGTGGCACTCAGAGAAGCTACGGAAGAGAGCGGCATTTGCGGCATCATACCCGCAAGCCCCGATATTTTTGACATCGACATCCATCTCATCCCTGCCAGACCGGACAAAGGAGAACCGGCTCACTTCCACTACGACATCCGTTACCTTCTGCAAGCTCCGCATGAGCAATTCGTCATTTCCCCTGAATCCGACGCTCTAGCCTGGTGGAGCAAAGAGGATTTCGCCACCCGCGCAGCAGAACTGGATACCTCTGTACTGCGCATGGCCCGGCGATATTTCGCCCAATGAGAGCCCTTTCTGCAATTAGGGCTGGACAAAACGTTCCCCCTGTGTCAGAGTAAGTATTACTAACTAACGCGTCTTATGAACACCTGTTCCAAATCTGTCTACATGGGCTTTCTCCGCCAGGTCATCTACCTGATTGTCATGACCATCATCGTTGTTTCTTTCTGGAAAATAGGCGATGCCTACAAGAATTCCGCTGTGATGGAAAACGGAATTTTTGAAAACATGCAGATGATTGTTCTGGCGCTCACCGCCCTTGTTTTCGGTGTAAATGCTGTGGTCAATCAGAACTATCGTCCGCTTCTACTCCTCATGAGCATGATGATGCTGGCCGCCAGCATCCGCGAGCAGGATGCTTTCTTCGATGAGCTGGTTCCGGCAATCGGCTGGAAATGGGCCTGGATTTTCCCGCTTATCGGCATCGCCAACTGCATCCGCAAGCGCAGTCTGCTGAAGGAACAGATTACCCACTTCCTCAGTTCCCACTGCTTCCACATGTTGATGACTGCCGCCATCATCATGATTCCCATTGCCCAGTGTCTGGGGCATCGCAGTTTCCTGGTCGACCTGATGAACAACGACATGTACGATGCCGTCCTCATCCGCCGCATTCTGGAGGAAACCGTGGAATTGATAGCCTACTTCATGATTTTGCTCGCCGCTGTGGAAAGCTTCTTCAGTTTCCGGCAGACGAGGAATTAAGTCTTTTTCCCATCATAAACTCAGAAAGAGGGCGTTTCCGGAATGGAACCGCCCTCTTTCTGATTGTAGAAGAATTGTTATCAATCCATCTCCCACGCGATGGTCCGGGAATAAGTCTCGCCAGGGCGCAGCACAATAGACGGGAAATGCGGATGATGCGGAGAATCCGGATAATTCTGGGCTTCCAGCGCCACACCGCCGCGCTTGAGCGGCAGATAATCCCCGGTATAAACCTGCAGACCAGGAGCATCCGTCAGTACCCGCAGCGTACGCAGGCCGTTAGTCAGCACAGCAGCCAGCTTCACCCCGGCAACGGCAGGCAGTACATAGTTATCATCATATCCGCCCGCAATGGCATCGGGAGCATTGCGTTCACCCAGCGCAACAGGGCGGCGTAAATCGTAGAGAGTCCCTTCCACCGGGGCAATGACGCCCGTCGGGATATTAGCCACCATAGGAGTATAGGCAGAGGCATTCACCTGCAGGCAATGAGCGTCCACAGTACCGGCACCGCTCAGATTCCAGTACGCGTGATTGGTCAGATTCAGCAGAGTCGGAGCGTCGGTACAGGCCTGCATCTCAAGAATCAGGCGGCGCCCCTCCACGGAATAGACCGCACGAACCTTTACCTCACCGGGGTAGTTTTCCTGACCATCGGGAGAGACAAGGGACAGCGCCAGGCGGGTCTCAGAAACTTCTTCCACCATCCAGGGCATATCAGAAAAGCCCGTGAGACCGCCATGCAGATGGTTCGGTCCATTGTTGACTGCCAGGGTGTACTCCTTGCCGTCCAGCTCAAAAGAGCCGCCCGCAATGCGGTTGGCTACGCGTCCGCAGATACTGCCGCAGTAACAAGTATCCGCAGCAACATCTTCCAGAGTCTTCGGGCCGTACAGGCAATCTGTCCCCTGGTATTCAAACGAGAGAACACGCGCACCAGCATTTGTGATACGCACCTTGATTTCCGGTGTCGCCAGTGTATAGATATCGGTATTCATAAAAATGTAATCAGCGGCGTTCCTCCCACGCCGTCACGATGTTGTTCTGGAACATGACCCAGGCATTCTCCTGCGGCACGTAGGCCGTAGATGTGCCCAGCCCCGCCCCATGCCAGAACGAATCACACCCTAACCCCACAGAAACAGTATCAACCATGACAGGCTGGTAGGTGGCATACACCCATTTCTCATAACTCACACCATTCTGCTGGCCTGTGACGGGCGGCGTATTCGGCTTGCCCCAGGCAAGAAAAACAGCATCCTTGCTCATACCTTCACAGATACGCCCCTGCTGCACCAGAACCTTATGCTCCGTACTGAGCATGTTATACATGACGGGGTTCTGGCTGATACGGGTGGAGGGAGTCACCGTCTGGCACGCCCCAAGAAGAAACGTAGCCACCCCCGGAATCAATAACTGAAGGGTGCGGAGTAATCTCATATCGGCATGACAATACCACCGAATTTCATGCTTGCCAAGCAAAAAAAACGATGGTAGAGTATCGGGCAACTGATATGAAGCTGACTCATTTTCTTTTTACCACCCTGACGGCTCCGATTGCTCTCTGCACCGCAGCTCTTGCCGCACCTGAAACCATTTCTGCCTACCTTCCCTGCAACGGAACAGCCATGCAGGGATCTGTTGTCCGACCGGTTCGCACGCAGCAATTTGCTGAGCTGCACCAGGCAGTCGTTCAGCGTTTTGCTGCACTTCCTAAGGAAAAGCAGGAAGCCATTAACAAGAAAGGCTCGCCCGATCACCTCATGGAGTACGACGCTGACCTGTGGCCGGACAAGGCAGAATATGAAACATACGCTGCAGCATGGAAGAACACCCAGCTGGCCCGTCTGGCAGATGTGTACGTGGGCATGAAGGATGACGGCAACAACATTTACAGCGTTATTTCCGGCACAAAGGATACCAAGGGAGGCATTATGCCCCTTACCATCGGTTCTCTGCGTTATGATGCAGGCAAGAATGTCTGGATTTCCAATAATGGTGAGCTGACCGGCAAGGAATTCTCTGCAGATGCCAGCTATGATTTCGGTGCCCAGACCGGCAACGAATGGACCATGGAAAAAAAGGATTCCCTCTCCACCCTTCGTGAAATGCTGCGCCTCACCAAGACTACGGATGGCAAGGCAGTATACCTCTTCTATTCGCTGATAGAGCGTTCCTCTATCAGCGGCCGAGTCATTGCCAACCACGGCTACGCCATCATCTTCCCGATTACAACCGCCAGCGCCCGCGCCACCCGCCCCGGCCAGAAGTAACGGAGTTTCCTCTCATCCTTATCCATTCCAACGGGAGCCAGGCAGCACAACAGCTACGGGCTCCCGTTTCACGCTCAATACCACCACCATGAGAATCATTGCAGGAGCAGCAAAGGGGCTTCCCATCCGCGTACCGCAAGGTGAGGTCCGCCCCACCCAGGATCGCGTGCGCGAGGCCTTGTTCAACATTCTTGGACCCACCATCCAGGGGGCACGTGTGCTTGACCTGTTCTGCGGTTCCGGCTCGGTGGGCATTGAAGCTCTGAGCAGGGGTGCAGCCTCGGCCCGCATGGTGGATACCGCGCGACCCTCCTGTGCCATGGCCCGCCAGAATCTCGAGCGCTCGCGCCTGAGCGGTGGCAGCGTGGTTCAGAGCGACTGCCTGCAGTTTGTCAAGCGCGACACCGGGCGTTACGACTACATCTTCGCAGACCCTCCATACGCCAAAGCTATCGGCGACCGCGACATGATTGCCGAACTGATGACAGACCGCCTGCACGAACTGCTGGCAGAGGGCGGCTACTTCATAGCCGAAGCCCAGGAGGGCTACGGCGTCGGTGATTCCCACAGCCGGGAATTCCCGGGCTGGAAACTCGTTGATTCCCGCTACTACGGCAAGAATGTCATTCTCTTCTATCAGGTTGAAACTGTATGAAACGGCTCATCTTCCTCCTTATCTACAATCTGCTGCTGCCGGTATTCCTGATTATATCCATACCCGGCTACCTCATCAAGATGAAGAAGCGCGGTGGTTTCGGCACCGGCCTCTCCGAGCGTTTCGGCATTTACCGCAAACCGGCCTCTGCTGAGCCGAAAGGCGGGCTCTACGTACATGCTGTCAGTGTGGGAGAGACTTTCATTGCGCTCAAATTCATTCGCGAATGGAGCAAGACGCACAATGAACCGGTCATCCTCTCCACCAGCACCGCCACCGGCCACCAGGTTGCGCGTGAAGCAGCCCTGCCCAATGTGCGGCCTCTGTACTCCCCCCTTGATGTACCCGGACTGCCGGGCCGCTGCCTGAAGCGCTTTGCACCGAAGGCCGTTGTCCTCATTGAGGCTGAATTATGGCCGAATTTTGCGGAATCCTGCCACCGCCGCCACATCCCCATGGTAATGGTCAACGCCCGTCTCTCGCCCCGCAGTGAAGGGCGCTATGCCAAGGTGCGGGGCATCACCCGCCTTTTGTTTGAAAGACTGAGTGCTCTGGGGGCCCAGAACGACAACGACAAAGGCCGCTTTGCCCGCATCGGCGTGAACCCGGATATCATTACGGCACCGGGCAGCATCAAATTTGATGTCATGGGTGATGCACCACAAAGCCTTCGCGACGATTTCCGCGCTATTCTCGATACGCTCCGCAATGGGAAACCCACAGTACTGGCAGCCAGCACCCACGCCGGGGAAGAAGCCCTTATTGCCACAGCCATACGTGAGGCTGGAGCATTCCCGCTCATTGTCCCCCGCCACGCAGAACGCCGCGAACAGGTGGTAAGCGATTTGAAAGCCGCAGGTTTTGCCCCCCTGCTCCGCACCGCCGGTGAACTCCCCGCCCTGCTCCCGGACAACGCCTGCTACGTGGCAGACACTACCGGTGAGCTCAGAGACTGGACCGCCCTGGCAGATGCCGTGGTTATCGGCAAGAGCTTCCTGGCCAGGGGCGGTCAGAACCCGGTAGAGGCCATCGCTGCCCGCAAGCCCGTCATCATCGGCCCGGATATGACCAACTTTGCGGACCTGGTGAATCTGCTCAGGCAGGAAGATGCTATTCTATGCAGCGAAGCTCCGCAACTGGCAGAAACCATCCGGCTGGCCCTTAATGACAAAGAGGCCTCCATCTCCCGTTGCGAGCGTGCCTATGCAGCCCTGCATGTACACTCCGGCGCTACTCGCCGCAGCGTGGAGCTGGTGGAAAGCTTCTACAAGAAGGCATGAACTTTGATTATAACAGCCTGGTGCAGAAGGTAGACGCTTATCTGCGCCGCAAGCGGACCGGCAGCCGCCTGTGGACTCTGCTGCTGCCCGAAAGTCTCTTCACCCCGGATTTGTGGCTCTGGGAACCCCGCCGCGTAGCCCGCGGGGCCGCATGGGGAACCAGCTGGGCTCTTGCTCCAGTGCCCATGCAGATACTGCTGGCGGTTCTCTGCTCCATGCGGACGCGCAGCAACATACCCGTCACTGTACTCTCCTGCTGCATTTCCTTTCCCGGCTACCAGGTGATAGCATGGCCGCTGCAATGGTATGTGGGAGCTATGCTGCTTGACAGCATGGGAATGGGAAGCGGTATTGACATGGAGTTAATACGGCAGGCCGCTTATGCAGCCGCTGATGGTTGGAACGCTGTCATGGAGGTTCTGAAGCATGTCCATCTTCTTACCATCTGCATTGAATTGCTCGTGGGCTGCCTTGTCACCTGCGCCCTGATGGCGGCCTGCACGTACAGCCTGGTTCTGCTGCTCTGGCGGCATAAATAAAGGCATGAAAACTATTTCATGTTAACCCGCCAACAGGCAGTTTTTTAGCTTGCAATCAACAGGCAGCAACCGTATACTTCCCTGCATGGAATGGAACGACCGCTTCATGTCTCTGTTCAGGGAGTCCGTAGAACGCTATCTTCTTAACCCGCAAGCACCTGCGGATCGTTTCTACCTGCCCGAAGAGCAGGATTTCCTCAAGACCATCGGCTACCAGCCCGCCGAAATGTACGGCTACGTGCGCGAATATGCCGAAAAGGGGGCCCCAAGTCCCAGCACCACCCTGCTCATTGCAGCGGTGCGGCGGCATTACTTCCTGAACGCAATGCGCGGCATGTCCGGCAATGCCCGCCCCATCACCGCAGCTGACCTCCCCCCGGAAACGGATGAATTCCAGGAAATTCCCTATCTGCCGCGAATCATCCGCAAGGCCGAAGCCAAAATATTCGGCATACTGGATCCCAACATCATGTATGGAGATGAAAAAGACCGGGAATTTCTTCGCACGCATGGTAATTTCCATCTTGCCGATTTCCTGCAGCTGGCCGCAGCTGCCCGCAGTGACCGGCAGCGTCTTGTAAGCGCCGTACTCAATGCCATGCGCCAGAATCACGATTCCCAGCCTGACGATACTCCTGCCAACTAAGCCGCTTATGCCGCAGAATGACCAGCATGTGAGCACGGAATCCCAGCGTCTGGCTCTGGAGGCCATGTCTGCCCAGCTGGTGCATAAACTCAATGCCATGATACGCGAGCAGGAGGACCGGGCCCGAATCTTCGCTTCCCAGCATCCCAACAGCATCTCTCTGCCCGCGGACATCTATCAGCAGATGCCTGCCCCCTGCACGCCCCAGCCTGCAGCCAGACCCGCTGTACCACCGCCTCCTGCACACCTCAATCAACACGCAGAAGCCCCGGCTGAAACAGCGGAGCCGATACTCAAACCCCAGCGCAGATCTGCTAAGAAAGCAGAAAGTCCGGAGGAAGGCAGCAACTTCGGCCTCATGATGATTATCTTCTCCATTCTGGGCATCATCATGCTGCTGCGTTCCTGTTCCTGATACACCTCCCCTTTTCACACCATTCTCACCACTATGACCCGAAACACGATTCTGGCAATTGCACTGGGCGGCTGCACGCTCGGACTTCTTAATTCCTGCCGGCAGGGAGAAGAGACTCCTGCATCCTCCCAGGATTCGGCGCCGACCGTAAAAGTATTCAACATCCGCCACCAGGAAGTTACCGATTATGGCGAATGGTTCGGCTACCTGAGAGGTGTGCAGGACACAGACATCCACCCCCGCATCTCCGGCTTCCTCATTTCGCAGGAATACATGGAGGGCACACGGGTAAAGGCAGGTGATGTTCTCTTCCGTATCGACCCCAAACTCTTCGAAGCAGAACTGGAGCGTTGCAAGGCCAATCTGCTGGCTGCACAGGCCAGTCTTACCGCAGCAGAGGCCACAGCCGCGAAAGCAGCTCTGGATGTAAAACGCTACACCCAGCTGGTGCAATCCGGCTCCGTATCGGAGAAAGACCTGACTGATGCCCAGCAGACCCTCAAGGCCGCCAATGCCAAGGTAGAGGCTGCCAAGGCCCAGATTGGCCAGCAGGAAGCCGCGGTTAGCAAGGCTCAGATTAACCTGGACTACACCATCATCCGCGCCCCATACGATGGCATCATCGGCACCTCCTCTGTCTCCATCGGTGATCTGGTGAGTCCTTCCACCAAGCTGGCGAACATCACCTCCATCGATCCCATCCGGGTTGATTTTTCCATCAATGGTGACCATCTCATCAACATCTTCAGCAAATACGGCAACATTGGCACCAACAGTGAAACAGCCCCTGCTGCCCCGAACTTCCAGCTGCTCATGGAAGACGGAACCATGCTGCCCCACCAGGGTACTCTGGTGGCCATGGACAGCGTTCTGACGGCATCCGGGCTGGTCAATGTTGAAGGTACCATCCCCAACCCGGACAACGTGCTGCGAGGCGGTATGCCGGTGAGAGTCAGAATTCCGCTCCATACAGCCAAGGCCATGCTTGTGCCCAAGGCCGCCATCCGCAATGTGCTGCTCAACAGCTTCATTGTGGTGATGGACAAGCAGAATGTACCCCACATGGTTCCCGTTCACATTGGCGGCGAATACAAGCTCAGGGTAGAGGAAAGCACCGGCTATCATTCCACACAAAGCATGGTGGCCGTCCAGGACTACGGCAAACTATCGCTCACGGATAAACTCAAGGAGCTGGGCTATGAGAACCCGGCAGATGCCCCCGTGGTGACCGATACGGAAAACGCCCTGTATGCAGTCAACGTATCATCGGCAAACAGCCGCCTGGCCAAGGGTGAAGCACCCACCACCATCAAGACGGAAGCCTTCTCCTTCAGGCCTGTGGCCAATCCTGCTCTGGTGGCAGCAGCAGAACAAGCAGAAAACCCGGAAACAGCCCCGGTAAATCCGGATGCAAAACCCACCCTGCCCCCCTTCCCGGTGAAAATCAGCAAAATGCTGCAACAGGATGTAGCCGAGACCGGCACCTGGTATGGCTCTCTGCGCGGCGTGGATGAAACCGACATCCGCCCGCAGGTAAGCGGATTCCTGCTCCAACAGCATTTCAAAGACGGCTCCCTCGTCAAAAAGGGTGATGTACTCTTCACTATTGATCCGGCTCCCTACGAAGCCGCTCTGAAGGAAGCACAGGCAAACCTTACAGCGGCCCGCGCCTCTCGAGAGCAGGCAGAAGCCCAGCTCACCATGAGCAGACAGAACCTTGAGCGCTACATCAAGCTCCGCGAAAACACCCCCGGCGCCGTCTCTGATAAGGTAGTGACCGACAGCGAAACACTCGTGGCAACCAACGAGGCCGCCTTACGCAGTGCAGAAGCAGCCATCGCCCAGATGCAGGCTGCGGTTCACCAGGCAGAAATCAACCTGGGATACACCACCATTGAAGCACCGTTTGATGGGCGCATCGGCATTCACAAGCCCTCAATTGGTGCGCTGGTCTCCCCCTCCGACCCGGAACCGCTCGTCACGCTCTCCTCGGTCAACCCCATCCGCGTTGATTTTGGCATGAGTGGGCGTGCTGCCCGGCAGGGCTTCACCAACCACCGCGTACGGAAGGCCTCGCCTGACAACGGCCAGAAGCAGGAATTTGACATCATCCTGGATGACAATGTACTCTACCCCAGAAAAGGATACATTGTAACCGCCAACAACACCCTCAATACCAGCACAGGCACCCTGGATGTAGTTGGCCATGTGGAAAATGATGAAGCCATGCTTCGCAGCGGAATGGCCGTGACCGTGCGCGCCAAGATGAATCCCATACCGCATGCATGCCTTGTGCCGGCACGCGCACCGCTCAACGCCAAGGGTATGGACTTGATTGTCATTCTCAAGCCCGACAACACACCCCAGATGATCCCCATCACCAAGGGGCCACTCATTAAGCTGAAGCTTGATAACGGAGAAGGCAAGGAATACCTGCAACCCATGCAGGTCATTGAACCTGACCGCAGTGTCATGACCGGCGTTCTGCTGGCCAAGACGAAGGCACCCAGTCTCGAATCCGTCATCCTGGGCGGAGCCAAGGTGCAGAACTGGGGAGAAATGATTCTCAAGAAAGCCGGCGTGAGCAGCTTCCGGGAACTGCTGGAAAAGCAAGCCGGCCATCCCCTGCCCGATTCCGCCCTGCAGGAAGCAGGCGTAAGTAACTGGGGAGATCTGCTGCTGCGGATCAAGGCCGCTCCGGATTTCCGAGCACTCGTACTACGGGAGGCCGGAGCCAAGGACGAGTTGGACCTGATAGCCTACGCAGAGGGCTGTAAATCGCTCATGGAACTTGCTGTAAAGAAGATGGGCTTTGCCCAGGTATCTGATGTGCCGGTTGTGGTGGAAGGTTCGATTATGGCCGCTCAGGTCTATGCCGCCAACGAGGCGGCCAAAGCCCCGGTCAACAAGCTGACCCCGGGCCCATTCATCTATGAACCCACCAAAACGGTGACCCCCTCCGTCACGGCTGAGCCGGTCAAGGAAATTCCCCAGTACAACTAACCCGAACCCTTTGCAAGAATTATGTCTCCTTTCTTCATCAAACATCCGATTATCGCCGGTGTAATCGCCGTGGTAACCACACTGCTGGGCATCATCAGCATGCTGGCGCTGCCCATTGCCCAGTATCCGGATATTGCCCCTGTCACCATTCAGATGGCCGCAGCCTATCCCGGTGCCAATGCCACAGAAGTAGCAGAATCCGTTGCCACGCCCATCGAGCTGCAGCTTTCCGGTGTAGAGAAGATGGATTACATGAACTCCACCTCCTCCAACAATGGTTCATGCAGCATCAACGTGATTTTCGAAGCTGGTTCCAACCCTAACACAGACCAGCAGAACACCTACATGCGTTACAGCCAGGCCACCAGCCAGCTGCCCAGCATGGTATCCCAGATGGGCATCACCATCAAGCAGTCTTCCGGTCTGCCGCTCATGCTTTACGCACTGGATTCCCCACAGGGGTTCTTTGAACCGGTGAGTCTCACCGGCTACGCCTTCCTGAACCTTGTAGACCCGCTCAAGCGTGTCGAAGGCGTGGGTGACGTGCAGGTATTCGGTGCCCGATTCGCCATCCGTATCTGGCTGGATACCGACAAAATGGCCCAGAAGGGCATTTCTGTGCAAGAGGTATACAATGCCGTCAGCACGCAGAACGCCATCAACCCCGGTGGTGCCGTGGGCGCAGAACCCATGCCCGACGGCCAGGAGTTCACCTACACTATCCGCAACCAGGGGCGCATGAGTTCGGTGGATGAATTCAACTCCATCATCGTACGCCAGAAAGGCACGCAGGCGGTCTACCTCAAGGATATTGCCCAGATTGAGCTCGGCGCCCAGAGCTACTCCCTGGCCAGCCGCATTAACGGCCGCCCCGGTACAGCCATTGCCATTTACCAGGCGGCTGGCTCCAACGCTATTGAAACAGTCGGCAGAGTCAAAGCGCTGCTGGAGGAAAAGGCCAAGGTCATGCCGGAAGGTATGCGCGGCTTCGTGGCTCTTGACACCACGACCACGGTGCGTGACTCCATCTCTGAAATTGCCCACACTCTTGTAGAAGCCATGCTGCTGGTGGCTTTGGTGGTATTCCTCTTCCTGCAGGGCTGGCGTGCCACACTCATTCCGCTCATCGCCGTGCCGGTTTCGCTGATTACCACCTTCATTTTCTTCCCGATGCTGGGCTTCAGCCTCAACACCATCTGTCTGCTCGGCATGGTGCTGGCCATTGGTCTGGTGGTAGACGACGCCATCGTGGTGGTAGAAGCAGTAGAAGCCCACATGGAGAACGGCATGACCCCCCGCCAGGCCACCTTTGCGGCCATGAAAGAAGTAAGTGGCCCGGTGGTGGCCATTGCCCTGGTGCTTGCGGCGGTTTTCCTTCCCACGGCATTGCTGCCGGGTATCACGGGCACGCTGTTCCAGCAATTTGCAGTGACCATCGCCGTTTCCATGCTCATTTCAGCATTCAACGCCCTGACTCTCTCGCCAGCGCTCTCCGCACTCATGCTGCAATCTCGGAAAGAGCATCGTTCCCTGCTCACCCCGCTGTACGACTTGTTTAACCGCTGCTACGAAGCCGTAGCCGAAATCTTCTCCCGAGCCTGTCACTGGCTCTGCAAGCACCTGACCATATCCATGGCGCTGCTCGCAGGTATCACCGCCTGCATCATTCCTGTTTCCAATAAGGTGCCGGGCGGCTTCCTGCCGGCAGAAGACCAGGGTTTCCTCATCGGCGGTGTTATCATGAAACCTGGTGTTTCCCTGCAGCGCCTTACCGAGCAGGTCAAGCCTGTGGAAAAGGTGCTCATGGAAGAGCCCACCACGGATTTCGCGGTGTCCATCATCGGTATGAACCTCGTGCTGGGTGTGCAGACGACCAATGCGCTCTCTTTCTTCGCCTGTCTCAAGCCCTATGCTGAACGCCCGGTAATGGAAAACGGGGAAATCCCCACGGCTGATGATGTACAAAAGCGCGTGCAGGCCAAACTGGCCATGTGCGGCGTGGATGGCGTAAGCTTCCTGGTCAGCCCGCCAGCCATTCCCGGTGTGGGTGTGGGCAACGATATCACCTTTGCCCTGGAAGACCTGGACGGCCTTGGTGTAGCCCCCCTCTACGAGCAGGCCCAGAAGCTGGAAGCAGCCCTCATGAAGCACCCGGCCATTGCCAAGGCATCAGACATGATGCTGCCGCAGGTTCCCCAGAAGAGCATTGCTATCGACAAGGAAAAATGCCTGGCGCAGGGAGTTGACTACGCCGCGGCAAACTCTCTGCTGCAATGCTTCAATGGTTCCTCCTTCGTGAACTACTACACCCAGTTCGGCCAGCAATGGCAGGTCTATATGCAGGCTGCCGGTGTAAGCAGAACCGACACAGAGCAGATTGCCAATTTCTATGTCAGCAACGCCAGGGGTGACTCTGTGCCCCTCAGCACCCTTGTCACCATCAACGACATTGCCGATACTGAGTTCGTATGGCGTAACAACAACTACAATGCCGCCAAGATTTCTGTCACTCCGGCAGCCGGTTACTCCACAGCCCAGGCCATGAAGGCCATTGAGCAGACCTTTGCTGAGAACATGGACACCACCAAGTACGCCATGGAATACGTGGATATGAGCTTCCAGGAAAAGAAGGTTCAGGATGGGCTCGGGCTGGGCTCCATCTTTACACTCTCTGCGGTGTTCGCCTTCCTTATCATGGCCGCCCTCTATGAAAAATGGACTCTGCCCATCGCTATTTTCATGACGGTACCCATTGCGGTGCTGGGGGCTTTCCTCGGCCTGCTGCTTACCCACATCGACCTCAACATGTATGCCCAGATTGGTCTGGTGATGCTGGTGGGTCTGGCGGCCAAGAACGCCATTCTCATTGTGGAGTTCGCGGTACTGCAGATGGAGCGCGGGCAGGAACTGGTGGAAGCTGCCGTAACGGCCGCCCGCATGCGTCTGCGCCCGATTCTGATGACCTCCTTTGCTTTCATTCTGGGTTGTGTGCCGCTGGTTACAGCCGAAGGTTCCGGTGCGCTGGCACGCAACTCCATCGGCGTAGTGGTTGTCATCGGCATGACCATCGCCACCGCGCTGGGCGTCTTCTTCATCCCCTGCTCATTCGTCTTCATCATGAAGCTGTTCCGTTCCCGCATCACCAAGGGCCACCACGGCCCTGACCCGGATGAAGTGACGGCTTACGCCCTCCTCGAAGCACAGGAGGAAGACGGAGCCAAGGCATAATACTATATATTTTCCCGGCAAAACGCCATGCCCCCAGGTGAAACACCTGGGGGCATTTTGCTGCGTCACTCCGCTGCTGCAGAAAAGACAACCGGCATTTCCTGCGGAAATGCCGGTGTAAAGTCTGATTGGAATTTCAGAGACTTGAAATCAGTCCTTGGAAACCTTCTTAGCCATCTGAACAGGTGCTACATTCTTGCTGTTCTTGGCGATTTCCTTCTGGCGCTTGATGTAAGCGGTACGACGACGACGCTTCGTCTCTTTACGATGCTGTTGACCCATGGTGGTTCTGAATTAGGTTTGTAGGGCAGGCAAACAGACCCGCCCGGGTTGAATAAGTGGTTTCTAAATACAGCTTTTAGCGGACAAAAGCAAGGCAAAAGTGTGTGTTCATTCCCATTTATTGCCAGAATGGCAGAAAAAAAGCGTTCCTCCGGCTAAATCCAGGCGTACAACGGCTGCCAGGAAATCGTGGCGGCACCGCGTTTCTTCCAGAATTCAACACACAAAAGCTTGACTTACCTCAACCTTGCGTGTAGTATGGTATGCGAACAGGGCGTTGCCGAATCAGCTCCCCGCCTGGAACCATCAAATTTTTCTTCCTATGTCGAACCAACCGAATCTTCTGGCGCAGGTGCGCCAGCATCTCATCAGCCACGGCGAAGCCTACCAGTGGATTACCATGGGCGCCGAGAACGAAAAAATCGGCCTGGCCTATCTTCCGGTCACCAATACCGAAATTCCCTGTTCCTTCATGTTCACTGAGCTGAAGAACCCCTGCAGCCTCGTGTTTGATGTGAACTTTGCTTATCGTATTGCCCCGGCAGACCGCGCCGAAGTCAGCATGCTGCTGCTCACCCTCAACGCCAACCTGCCGGAGGGCCAGCTGCTCATCGATATGGACAACGGGCTTGTCTACTATCGCCTCAAGTATATTGTAACAGACTACAACATCAGCAGCGAAGAAATCCTTGCCCAGATTAAGCACATGGAAGATGTCGGCATCGGCATGGCCCACACCTATCCCCGCATCATCATGCAGGAATTCCCCCTCTATTGATTTCCCCCCTTAACACATACATACCAATATGACCATCACCAAACCCTTAGAAGGAAAAGTCGGCATCGTGACCGGCGTAGCCAACCACCGCAGTATCGCTTTCGGCATTGCCAAGGCATGGCATGAAGCCGGTGCGAAGCTCATTTTCAATTACCAGGGCGAACGCCTCAAGGATGGTGTCATCAAGCTGGTCAAGGAACACTTCGGTGAAGATACTCCCGTATGCGCCCTTGACGTGAGCGATGACCAGTCCATTGCCGATTTCTTCACCTTTGTTGGCGAACACACCGACCACGTGGACATGCTCCTGCACGCCATTGCTTTTGCACCGAAGGCACCCGGTACGCTCGAAGGACACTTCTCCGACATTCCGCGCGATGCCTTCAACCTCTCGCTGCAGATTTCTGCCTACTCGCTCATTGCCCTTTCCCGTGCAGTGGCTCCGTTCATGGTCAATGGCGGCTCCATCACAGCCCTTACCTACTACGCCAGCCAGAAGGTTGTGCCGAACTACAACCTTATGGCCGTTTCCAAGGCAGCCCTTGAAACCTGCTGCAAGTACCTTGCCTATGACCTGGGTCGCCGAGAAGCACCCATCCGCGTGAACTGCATTTCTGCTGGCCCCGTGCAGACCCTGGCCGCCCGAGGCGTATCCGGCTTCACCGGTATGTTCAAGGTATACGAAGAAAAGAGCCCGCTGCAGCGCTCCTGCACGCTCGAGGAACTTGGTGCTACTGCCACCTATCTCGCCAGCGATGGCGCAGCCTCCATGACCGGCCAGATTCTCTATGTGGACGGCGGCTATGAAATCGTCGGCATGTAATAAGTTGCCGGCAAAATCCCTCCCCATCAAATCTTTCAGCCCCGGTATTCCGGGGCTGATTTTTTATTGCAACGGCAGGCAGAGGTCAACAACATCCAGCATGCGACCAAACTTGCAGCCCACTCTGGGGAAATGAGACACTTGTTCAAACCCCCAGCGCCGGTGAAAATCAATGCTCCGGGTATTTTCCTGCGTGATACAGGCAATCAGCACCACGGCCCCCGCCTCGCGGCACTGTTGCACCAACGGGGCCATCAGCATTGCACCCAATCCCTGCCCACAATGCTCAGGATGCAGATAGATTGATACCTCCCATGTATGGCAGTAGGCTGCACGCTCCTTCCACGCATGAGCACAGGCATACCCCAGAACCTGCCCCCCGGCGTCCTCACACACCAGATAGGGGTACCCGGCAACAATCCGCTTAATCCGGGCTCGCATCTGCGCCACACTGAGCGGTTCCGTTTCAAAAGACACAACCGTTTCCTGCACGTAATGATTGTAAATGGCAGCAATAGCTGCCGCATCACTGGAACAGACTGATCGAATTTTCATTTTCTTTTCCCTTGAAAAAGCAGAAAAGCCTGAGGCATTTACCTCAGGCCTTTCCAGAGCATCCCCACGCGGATTCGAACCGCGGTTCTATGACTGAGAATCATATGTCCTAACCCCTAGACGATGGGGACATTCATGATGCTCGCAGCTTGACTGCGCGCGCATTATACACACGCTCCCATGCGGCGTCAAGACTAATCTGTAAAAAAACACCAGTTTTGTCACTTTTTTATTCTTTTGCCCCATATGCAGCAGAAAAAACTTGCGGACCCGCGCATGATGCGCTAGTATCACCCCAGCACGCCACCGTGCCTGCAACACTCCGGATGGGTGGCAGAGCGGTTGAATGCAGCGGTCTTGAAAACCGCCGAAGGTTAATCCCTTCCGTGGGTTCGAATCCCACCCCATCCGTCATCAAAAAAGCAAGAAAACCTACAAAACATTGTTTTTTGTAGGTTTTCTTGCATAATAGGCGCAGGTAAACTTACGACCCCCTGTTACAATTATTTTACAAGAAAAATTACAAGAAAAACGGGAGGGTAATATGGGGTCTCAATTTTACAATGGTCGCCTGTCAATAAACAAGGAGAAAGCGTCACCATTCTGGATGGTCTCCTATGCCGCTTGACCGCTTCCCGCACGGCTGGTACAATGCCTGCGTAATGGGGTGCTTCCCCTGCATTGGATTGACAACCGCGCCGGTGAAAGCTTGCGCGGGCGTTTCTTTTAACAGCGTGAGTAAAGATAAAAAGAATTGTCATACAAAGCATAAGGTGTTAGAATAACCCTCTATGAAAACATACCTCTCTCTACTCCTATTGCTTCCGGCCCTGTTTCTGACCTCCTGCTCCACCTTTGCCGAAGGAAAAACCAAAGTATCCATCAAGGCAAGCGAGCCCAATGCCATCCTGAGAGTCAACGACGAAATCGTCGGACAAGGAACAGCAGAACTCAATTTATCCAACCGGTACGATTATAACATCACCGCAGAACAGGGAGACCGCGTAGCGCGCGCCATCATAAACCGGGAACTCTCAAGTTGCGGAAGGCTCGACCTTATCGGCACGTGCATAATAGGCATTCCGGTAATAGGGCTGCTCTCAAGCGGCTGCTGGAGGCTCGAACGCGACGCCGTCTACCTTCAGCTGCCACCGGAAAAGCAATAACTAAGCAGCACATGAGCGTGCCTAACTCCAAATTTCCCCAAAGAAGGCCAAATCCCAGAAAGAAAGTTCTTGCCAGGGGTCATTACAAGAATGCTACAAGCCGCATCTTAACGACAGAATATCTGTTCCTCTAATCCAACCCCATCCCGTACAGAAACACCCGCGCAGTTATCTTGCTGCGCGGGTGTTTCTGCATTATCGGACAAAAGAGCCGGAAATATGCATTTTGAAGCTTGTCAGGAGCATGTCTAAACGATATAATGAAAGAATAAGGAGAAAAATTTTCTACACTCCTGCTTTGCTCTCCACTTCTACAGTTATGAAACCTCTGTTCAAATCCATCCTGGCCCCCCTGGTCTGCTCTCTTTTTGCCCTCCTCTCCGCTCACCAGACAGCCCAGGCGGTAGTCATCTACCCGCAGCCGCAGCACAACGGCATGCGTTCCGTCACCACAAAGGTAAACAACGTGCAGATTTTCTACCGGAAGCCCGATTCCAAGGGTGGCATGTGGGACCGACTGCCCGACATCCCTGAAGGTTATGCCATCGACATCACTCCGGGATTACTGACCATTTATGCCAACGATGAAATGGGCGTATACTATGCCCGGCAATCCATCATCCAGATGCTCTACAACGTGCCGAATGCCACCCTGGCCCATAACGATGTTTTCTTCGACAAATCCCTGCGCGAAGTTACACGGCTGGGAGAGCTGCCCATGGGCATTCTCGTAGACTGGCCCGACCTTCCCTGGCGCGGCGTGGTGGAAGGGTATTATGGCGCGCCCTGGAGCTTCGAATCCCGCTGCTCCATTTTCCGTTTCATGGGGCGTAACAAGATGAATCTGTACATATACGCCCCCAAGGACGACCCCTACCACCACGGCAACGGATGCTACAAGCCCTACCCGGCTCAGAAAGCAGCAGAACTCCGCGATCTGGTGAAATATGCCCGTCAGAACGGAGTTCGCTTCGTGTGGGCGATTCACCCGGCCAATACAGTACGCTGGAGCGAGAATGAAGGCCGTACCCAGCTGGATGCGCTCTGCACAAAACTGCAGCAGATGTACGACCTCGGGGTGCGGGATTTCGGCGTGCTTGTAGATGACTCCAGCGGAGAAATCGGCAAGGCCGAGCGCCAGGTACAGCTGACCAACTACATCCTGGAAAACTTCATCCGCAAGCATCCGGATGTGAATCAGACCCTCATCATGTGCCCGACCGGCTACAACCGCAGCTGGACCAACGAGACCTTCCTCAAGACACTCGGCAGCGGGCTGGATAAGAGCGTTCCTGTGATGTGGACGGGTGATACGGTGGTGCATGACATCACCCTCGCCGGCCAGAAGTGGGTCAACGAGCACGTTCAACGTCCTACCTTCATCTGGTGGAACTGGCCGTGTAATGACTTCAAGCGCAGCCGCCTCTCCATGGGCCGCACCTATGGGCTCGATACAGACCCCGAAATGAAAAACCAGATGAGCGGCTTTGTAGCAAATCCCATGGAACACGCGGAGGCCAGCAAAGTAGGCCTTTTCGGCGTAGCCAACTACACCTGGAACATCGATGCCTTTGAATCCAGAACCACCTGGGAGGCCGGCATGGTGCGGCTCTACCCGCTCCACCGCGAAGCCATGCGTGTCTTCTGCGCTCACAACTCCTACCTGCTGCCGAACGGGCATGGCTATTTCCGTGAGGAATCTGTCGATATCGCCCCCACCGCCCAGGCCTTTATCGACAGCATTGCAGCCGATGCCCCGGATATGAAGGCCGGCCACCTGCTGCAGCTCGAATTCGACCGCATGGTAAGCGCCGCCCGTGAACTCAAGCACACCCAGAACCCCGTGGCCGGACTCTGCCAGGAAATCCGCCCCTGGCTCGACCAATTCGAACTGGTCGGTGTGGCAGGTGCCTCCATCATGACTGCCTTTGAAACAAAGGATGACTACCTCTTCCACTACTTCTTCGACACCGTGCAGGCGCTCTACGACATGCGCTCTACCCTGCGAAATGAATGGTCTGCCAGCGGCGTGCGGAAGATAGACGATGTGGAGGTGGCCGCCTACGCCATGACCCCCGTGCTGAATGCCGCATTCTCCTATCTCAACGCCCGGGTGTATGCAGAGCTCTCCGGGCAGAAGCGCGCGGTGCCGAAGTTCACCGCATCCTGCGGAAACACGCGTTCCGAAGCCCCCAGAATCATGGACGGCCGTTCTTCTACCTTCTGGTCCAACGATGCCTTCCAGAAGGAAGGACAATGGTACTGCCTTGACCACGGCTCCCCCATCAGCATCAACAACATCTGCCTCATCATGGGTGGGTCGCGCCAGAAAGACTACCCGGAATGCGTTCAATTCGAAATCTCAGACGACGCCACCACCTGGACCCCCGTCGGCTCTCCCCAGTACGGCAATATGGCCATCCTTAACCTTTCAAAGTCTCCTCTGCGTGCCCGCTATGTGCGATTCCGCATTGTCACGCCCCGTCCCAATTGGCTCTCCATCTGCGAATTTGCGGTAAACCGCACCCTGCCGCCTTACGTGGATACAAATGTGGAAAGCCCGAATCTCACGGCATACAGCAACACCTCAGATATCGGCATCAACCGCGTCATGGAGGTATTCTCTCTGGAACCGCAGGATTTCATCACCCTGGAGCTGCCCACCCCCATCTGCCCCGAATGGGTACAGATTAACCTGGAGAATGAGCAGCTTGCTGAATGGGGAGAAATTTCGCTCACGCTGGAATCAGGTAGAACCATTCAGTTGAAAAAAGCCGTAGAAAACAAGCGTTTCTACATCAAGAAGGAAGAGCTGCCCAGGGAGCGGATTACATCCATGAGAGTAACCAATACCAGCAGCAGCGCGCAGGAAGTCAAACTCACCCTGTTCAACATCGGCATCACCCCAGATGCCTTTGATACAGATACCCGCTGCATCTATGACGCAGATATCGCCACCGCCTACCTCTGCTCCAAAGCCGCGCTTGATATCACCCTCCCCGTACCGCATGGTGCCACCGAAGTCATCACCATCGGTAACCTGGAATGTGAGGTGACCGGTGCCAGCCTCATCAAGGCTGGTGAGCATATTCGCCGCTACAAGGTCACCCCCGGGTGCAGCAAGGTGCGCCTCACGCACCCGAAACAGGACTACCGCTTCCTGAATGAGGTAATCATCAAGTAAACAGCCCGATGCACATACGCGCTTATGCCAGCCGCGATGCTGAACTGCTGGCCGATATCTGGCTGGCAGCATCGCTGCAAGCGCATCCTTTTGTTCCGGCTGCATACTGGCAGGGTAACCGGGCCCGCATGGTAGCAGAATACCTGCCTCAGAGTGAAAACTACGTACTGGAAGACTCCTCCGGAAGCCTCTGCGGGTTCATCTCCATGCTGGGCAGGCACATTGCCGCCCTCTTTATAGCACCCGCAGCCCAAGGCAAAGGATACGGAACAGCCCTGCTCCGGCATGTGCAACAGCTGCACGATGAACTGACCCTGCGCGTCTACGCGCTCAATACGGATTCCGTGCATTTCTACCAATACCACGGGTTCTGCACCACCCACAGCAGAACAGACCCCGCCACCGGGGCTGTAGAGCTCAGCATGCACTGGCAGAAGAACTAGAAACGCACAGCAGCCTGCAAGCTGCTGTGCGTTCTGTTAAACTCGTTGTAACCCGGTTTTACAGGGACATACCATATTCCTTCCTGCTGGATGCCTTCGCGTAAGCAGCCTCAGCCTCCGGCAGATTGGCACGCATTGCTGCGATACGGTCATCATCGCAGGGATGCGTGCTCATCCAGCCATCCAGGAAGCCAGCATTCGAGCCCTTCGTAAAACGGGACCAGAATTCGATTGCAGCACTCGGCTTATACCCGGCCTTGGCCATCAGAATCATACCAATCTTATCGGCTTCATACTCATGCTTGCGGCTGAACGGCAGCATCACCCCCAGTTCGGTAGCCTTCTGGTAGGCAGATGCAGCAGCGGTGGACTCGGCGTTGGATGCCAGAATCGATGAGCCCAGCGACTGCAATTTCTCCCACGAGGCCTGCTCTCCACTGTGGCGAGCCAGGGCATGTGCCACTTCGTGAGACACCACAAAGGCAAGCTCGGCCTCATTCTTCATCAGATCCATCAGCCCGGAATATACGGCAATCTTACCGCCAGGAAGGCAGAATGCATTCTGAGTGCTGGATTGAAAGACCGTATATTCCCAATCGTACGCCGTATATTCTGTAGCCTTGACAATGGCCGCACCGCAACGCCTCAGCGCAGCATTGTACGTAGTATTGGAAGAAGTGCCGAACTTGGCCTTATATTGCTTGTATGCCGTAAGGCCCATCGACTTTTCCTCTTCCAGCGAAGTGAGAATGAACTGAGAACGCCCGGTCAGCGGCACCGTACGGCAACTGGAAAGACCGGCAGAAACTGCAGCAAGCAGACAAAGAGCTAAAAAATAAAACGACTTTTTCACGGCAGAATAAAAATGTATCAGCAGGCGTATTCTATCCATTTCCCTGCCCCCGTGCAAGCAAAAACCTGATTGGGGCCCCGCGCGGAAAAGAAAGCCACCCTGGCATTTCTGAAAACACCAGGGCGGCTGCAAAAGCTCTCTGCTGCTTGCTTTAGTAGGCGCGGGCCCAGAGCACGCGGCGGGTCGTCGGGCGGCCGGTCAGAATGCAGGGAGCAGACTCGGCAGCGCAACCCATTTCACCCTGCGGAATGCAGCGGATGGAAATACGCAGGCTCTTGGCAAGCGTTTCTTCCTCCTCAGGGCTGCCATCCCACGGGCAGAGCAGCCAGTCGGCATCGCCCTCGCCGTTGAAATTGGCCTTGAGGTCTTCGAGGCTGTTGCAGGGGCGGATGTGGCTGTCGCGGAAGCTGCGCTGGCGCTGCAGCAGCGTGTTCTGAATATCCTCGAGCATATCCACGGCCTTTTCCACAAGCTCGTCTTCGGAAATGAAGCTCTTCTCGTTGCTGGCCTGATCACGGCGGCAGAGGCACACCGAGCCCTTCTCCAGATCACGCGGGCCGATTTCGATTCGCATGGGTACCCCCTTCTTAATCCACTCCCACTTCTTGGTACCGCCATTGATGTCGCGGGTATCAACCTGAACACGCAGGGGCATACCATGGAAGCTCATGGCGCTGAGCTTATCTGCCAGGGCCTGGCAATGGGCCACGATGGCATCCTTCGTATCTGCCTTAGGCGTTACAGGAATGATGACAATCTGTTTCGGGGCAACACGGGGCGGGCATACCAGGCCGTCATCATCGGAATGAGCCATGATGAGCGTACCAATCATGCGGGTGGAAACGCCCCAGGAGGTGGTCCAGGCAAACTGGCGCTCGTTGTTGCGGCCGGCAAAGGAAATATTCTGGGCCTTTGCAAAATTCTGCCCCAGGAAATGGGAGGTACCAGCCTGAATAGCCTTGCGGTCCTGCACCATGGCTTCAACCGTAAAGGTACGTACAGCACCGGGGAATCGCTCATGCTCGGTCTTTTCGCCAGGAATCACATCAACCGCCAGCACATCGCGCTGGAATTCCTCATATACCTTATGCATAAGGGCTGTTTCCTCCTCAGCCTCCTCGCGGGTTTCATGGGCGGTATGGCCTTCCTGCCACAGGAATTCTGCCGTACGCAGGAAGATACGGGGGCGCATTTCCCAGCGCATCACATTGCACCACTGGTTCACCTTGATGGGAAGCTCGCGGTATGATTCGAGCCAGCGGGAGAAAGCAGCACCAATCACGGTTTCCGAAGTGGGACGGATTACGTATTTATCCGTCAGCTCGCCGGAGGGAATCATGCGGGTCTTGCCGGTCTCGGGGTCCTTGACAGCCTCAAGGCGGTGGTGGGTCACAACGGCGCATTCGGTGGCAAAACCTTCAGCATGCTCGGCTTCTTTTTCCAGGTAGGAAACGGGGATGAGCATGGGGAAATAGGCATTCGTGTGGCCGGTACGCTTGAAATCGGCGTCGAGCTGCTGCTGAATAAGCTCCCAGATGGC
>JAEIGA010000907.1_pt1 | contig 44154 bp, 39 predicted proteins | sample 9270691 | NCBI WGS metagenome assembly JAEIGA01 (sample SAMN17057246, study PRJNA624740) | gut metagenome | biome: biome; isolation source: fecal sample | host: Bos grunniens | place: China: Xizang | collected 2019
CATTAACTAACGTTTCTTCTTTCCAATCAGTTACACCTTTAAAATCACCAACCCAACTTAATTTACTTATAGGTAAAATATCACCATTATAATTTGAATTATGACCATCAACATAGTTTTTATAACATCCTGGAAAAGGTGGTACGGTAGGTCCATTATTACCTGATTTTATTAATTCAGTAGGTACATCAGTGAAATCTGTATAAATACCCAATAATTTGGGGTCTCTTTTTTTTCCATTTATATCATCATATATACCATTTACACAATTAGTTAATGTATGAATAAATGTTTCTATATGACAAAATACCGTTTTAAAATATGAATAAATATATGGAGACATACCTAATAAATTTGTAATTTTAATTAAATCACCATTATTAATTTTTTTCTTATATTCATCATATTTTTTTCTATACTCTTCTATCACATCATCAATAATACCCCAACCTTTTAAATAAATACATCCACAATATTTAGGTACCTTATTTGTTGAATTATTTTCTAAACCTGTTAATTTTTCATATAATTGGTCAGCTTCATTTTCATTTAACCCTATTGATGGTTTATACATTAACTCATAATTAGATTCTTTATCTTTAGACAAAAGGTTAAATGTATGATTTTGTAAAGTACTAGTACTAACTACATAATTATTAGTATTAATATTATCACTATTAAATACTAAATTATTTTCAGTATCATGAGTAAACGTTTCAGTTAAACAACCTTCATATTCACCCATATTAAATTCAGTACCATTCAAAGATATAATACCTATGTTAATTTGTTCATTATAATTATAAACATCTTTATAATTATTTAATGATTGATATAAATTATTATAAGCATTAGATAATCGTTCATTTACTCTTATATTACCACTATCATTTAAAAGAAAAATTTTAACATCTCGATTTTCTCTTTTATTTAAAATATCCATAATATCTATAACATTAGTATCTGGATTACTCTCTCTAAGAGCTTCTATTAATTCTTTATACCCATCTTTAATTTTATTTAATAAACTACTTTTACTAGTCCATTCTTTAACAACATCATCCCAATTTGTTGATAATTCTAAATATTCATTTATTTCATCATCACTAATATTATCAACAGAAGCACTTTTTATCTTTTTGAAAAAATCTATTAATAACACAGGTTTTTCAATAACCCCATCATTATCAATTTGCCATTCTTTACTGTTTACGTGTTTCTTCCAATATTCTCTACCAACTTTAGTATATGGTGCTGCTAATATATATTGAAAAGGTAAATCGGCTAAAAATCCATATTCGTAACCTATAAATTCACAAGTGATATTAAAATTACCTGTATTACTATCAAATCGAGCATTAAATTTACTACATGTTAATTGATATACTACATCTTTACCATAAAATCCTTTTACATGTAATTTATATCTTGGATATGGAAAAGTCATAAATCCACTATAAATATTATCTATAGCATTTCCATCACTATCTTTTTCCATATTACTATTAGATATATTACCGTTCGGATGTATAGCTTCTTCTCTTCCAAATAAACCACCCCCACGAATATCTACCATATTAATAACTACTGTAGGTACAAAACGATTAACATATGATATATCAATACTTTCTACTTGTAATCCTTCAACTATATTATGTTTTTCAATACTGTTAAAATGTATGTCAGTATAACTAGTTGATAAATAATTATATTCCTTACTTTCTCCTTGGAAAAAAGAAACCCACCCCTGTTTACCATCATTCAAATCATACATTATACTTGCATCACCACTTTGGTTTTTACCTCCATTACCATGTTTTAACCTACTAACCCTTTCAACAATTAAATTACAATAGATAGTATAATCTGTATAATCTGGTGTTAAAGGTTCGCCATTAATTTTTTCAAAATCATTAGGTTCAACATATACTATACGGTTAAACTCTTTTACATTATCAGTCATTATTAAAATTCTTTCTTATTTAAATAATTATTACATGATTCTTCATAGCGATTTAACGCACTTTCTTTTGGATATGGTATTCTTAATGTAACACCATCTTCAATACTAAACTCATATCCTCCTAACGATGGATTTGCTTGTAATATTAACCAACCTAAATTCGCATCACCATAATACTTATATGATAAAGAATCCATTCTCATCTTATGTTTATCATAAACAATATATAAATCACTCTCACTTATAGGAATTTCCATAAATGGTATTTGAGGTTGGATTAAACCGTTGAAAATAAATTTATTATATCTATTGTAATATTCACTCATCTTTAATTATAATATAGTTTAACATATAATATAAATAGTTTTTATTCAAAAACAAAAAGGTGATGAATTAATCACCACCTTAATTTGTTAATTTATAATTCTTTAATTAAATCTGTATTATTTTCATTATACATTTGAGGTTTATAAACATAAGATTTATCTAAATCTATTTTATTATTACCTGCACCACCCATAGTCTCATAGTTTGTATCTTGATAAACCATTCTATCAGCTCTATTATCATAGAATGATGTATTAGCGTAATAATTGAATGATAATGCATTTTGTAATCTACGTACAGGTCCTGTTATATCACCACCTCCAATAAATTTGAAATTAATTGAAACATCACATAACATTGGTTGTACTCCATTACCTTCTGTATTTAAATCCCATTGTAATTCACCTGATACACTAAAATCGTAATTTATAGAATCAATTATTATCATTTGATAATAAAAATCACCTAATCTTAAAACACAATACGGTGGTCTACCAAATGCTAAATTATTAGCTGTAGTACCATATTTATCTCCGTCAGATTTAGTAATAGTTGAACCTTGTCTAACACATTGATTTAAAAATGTTAACCTACCATTAAATCCTTCTGGTGTCATAGAGTGAAATATTGGATTAAAATACTTAATTTTATCCTTTAATTGTTGATATATAGTTGGATGGTCTTCCATATAATGTTTATAAAAATAATATTCTTGGTCATACCTCAATTTATTTTTTTCTTTCTCTCTAGCATTAGCTTTATGTGTAATATTATCATTTTCATCTAAATTACATTCATTTACTAAAATACCATCTCCTCTATCTACCCATATATTATTACAACCTTTATCATAATTTTCATCTTTTTTCTCATTTACTAAAGTGTTATACTGTTCTTCTGTTATACATGTTTTATATGTATTACCATTTTCATTTGATATATGTTTTACAGATTTTAATAAATGGTATAATCCAATACCAGCTTTTACTTTATCTTCATCTATATACTTGTATGAACTACTAACACCAAATAGATTATCCATCATATTTTTAAAATCACTGTTAGTAGATTTTATTTCATCAAATACAGTTGAAGCTACTTGAATTAAATTTGCTTCAGTATTAACATTTTCTACAGTAAATTTAGTAGAAAATTCTTCTGCAAACATATCCCACCATTTACCCGTACCTAAATCTTCTTTTTCATATTTTGTGTATACATATTCAAACCCATTATAATAACTAGGTATATTATCACATGAAATAAACCTTATTTGCTCTTGTATTAATTTATCTATTACATCAAATGCTAATACTTCGTACCAATCGTTCCCATCCCATCCTATTGATGTAATTTTAGAAATACACTCAGATTTTTCATAATCATATTCTTTTTTACATTTATAGAATTTATCTTCATAAACACAAACATCATCTAAACAAAAATCAGTATAACCATCAAAATTACTATAATTCCTAAAACAATTTGATATTAATTCTATATTTGTAGTTAACTCACCATTAAAAACCACTGCTAAATAATCACCTTCACCTGACTTTATTATATAAAAATCATTATTATTTAATTGTAAATCATCTATATTATAATCATATGTTAATTTACAAGTATATCCATTTTTCAATAATGGTTGTACTTCTTCTGTTGTTAATGATGATATTAAATCCCATTCACTATCAATAAATTCAAATTCTTTATATTTTTCATGGAAATTAATTTTTGATGTATAATATTTATTATCACTTCCATTCAATACAATATCACCCATACAAATTTCATGAATTTTGGAAATATCAAATTCATCATAAACCCAACCTTGACTAATCTCTGAATATTCAATTAATGAAATATTATCATTTTTTCCTAGAAATAAATCATCATCTAAAATATCATTAATTTGAGTTTCTGATATAATAATATCTTTATTTTCATCCACTTCCTCTTCAGGTACTGTATTATGAACATCAACATAATGTTTTCCAGCTTCTTTTTGATAATAATCCCAAATAATATCTTTTCCGTCTTGATTTTGTCCTTTTACTTCTGAACGAAGATATTTAAATCCATAATAATTTTTATAATCACCACTTATATTACCACTACGTTTTGTTGTATCTAACTCATTTTTTTGATTTTCAACATCATCTGCACTCACTTCAACATTATTATTTATATCAACTGTTTTAGATGATGAAAATCTTAATGTAATATAAGCATGTCTATTAAATTTAGCAGCTAAACTATTAACTTTATCATTTGTATCCTCAGGTACTTTACTTTTACTACCAGTATGTGAAATGTTTTCATCTACTTTATCAGTTTTTAACATTTCTTTTACCCAATTAGCAATAACTTGTCCACGTTGTTCTGCTAAAAATTTATTTTTCTGAGAGGTACCAGCATTAGAAGCACAACCACTTGAACTTATACTAACTAATTTATTATTTGATATAATTTCTCTTAACTTATCAATTCTTTCATTATTACTTTCATTTAATAATGTTTCATTATTTAATAAAACACTTGCTACTTCAGCAAAAGTATATAAATCACTATCATCTGATATTGATACACATTCTTTTATCTTTTCTAAACTACTATTTAGTTTAAATGACTTTGTGTCTTTATAATATTCTTCTTTTTGTAATTTTTGAGTAATAGTATTTTTTTCGTTAATATTATCAAGACCATATTTTTCTGTTTTTGGATTAATATATGAATCTATTCTATAATACCATATTTTATTTTTAGATTCAATATATTCATTTGTTTTATCACTTCCATATATGAAATTCCCTGTATTATTCGCTATATCTGATATACCTTTGTTAGTCATCTCATAACCATTACCACTATACTGTAAATTAACAGTATCTAATGGTAAATCCATATATCCATTATTTTTTTGTGCTCCTTGACCTAACAATAAGTAAGTGATAGCATCCACTTCACTGTTTTTCTTGTCAATATTATCATAATAACCTGAATAATTATTCGGAAAAAATACATAAAAATTTACTTCAACATCTTCTGGTTTTTCAGGTTGTTCTATTTCTTGTTGTTCTTCTTTTTTCTTTTTAACTTCTTGTGGTTTTAATTTAACAATTTCATCATATTCATCAGTTAAAGGTGTTGGCTTTACTTCTAAATTATCACAACCTGCAAAATAACGATGATAATCATTATCAGTATTATCATTATCATACCAACTAGCATAATCTATTGATGATGGATGGTCAACTAATAATGTAAATCTTAATGTACCACTTCTATCACTATTAACATATGTATATACAGGTTCACCTCTTCCAATAAATTCATTAGGATTCCACTTAGCACTATTTGTTTCTGTAATATTTAAATTATATGGTGGAAACCACATAATTCTACCACCAAATGGTCCACGTTGTTCCCATGATAGAGCTTGTTCAAATGAATATGGGTCATAATCTTTCCAAGCTAAATTTTCAATAGAAAACATACAATTTTTAGTGTGTAAATTTTGTGAACCACCTCCTCTAAATTGAGGTGCAAATTTTAAACTACCAGTTGAATAATCTAAAACTGTATTTTCTTTAATTCTTTCTTGATTATGTTTACTTTTCCATCCATAATTATAATTTTCACCCTTTTCTATTAAATTAGGATTATAAGCTTTATTTCCTTCGTCATTATCATCCCATTGAAAATCTTTACCCCAATTTTGTATTTTCTCATTAAATTCTTTATTTCGCATTGTTTTGGCTAAATTATCATATTGATAATGATGTGTCCAAACCCTACAATATGGATTATCATAACCATTTATTTTATAGTCATTTATACCCTTTTCAGCATTCTTAGTTAATAAATTTCTACCGTGTGATTCACCATATTTGGAACCTATTTGTCCTGGATATGTTACTCTACCATCTGTATGAAATTTTGAAATAATAGTATTAATTTTATTAGCATTAAATAATTTTTTAGTTTTAAATAAAATAGAATCACTATCACTTAATTTACCTGTAAATCTTACATCATTAACATTAATAGTAGTTATATCACTTTGACTTGGTTCAAAATCAAAATAATTATTTACTTGTGTACCATCTATATTTGTAGTTCTTGTTGTTAAGAAACCACGTTTTTCATCTTCATTAATAGTACTAGCAAATTCATTATAATTATGATTATAAGTATATGAAGGCATAGGAATAAGCATACTCGGATTACTACTATCCCCATTAATATAAGCATTTTCACCTAAACCACTTCTTGTTAATGCTTTTTGAACATCTTTCCTCATCATATTATATCTCATAAAATGATGATTCATTAAGTTTTTATCTTTAAAAATATTAATATCAACATCTATTAAAGATTCTATTATATTAGCATATAATGAACTAGAAAAGTTTTGTATACTATTAACTAACGATTGGTCACTTAACATACCAATCACTGTATTACCTATTTGATTAATATAATCTACAGTTGTATTATTACTCATTTAATTATATATTATGATATTCTGTTATTTTTCCATTTTGTGTAGAATCTAAAGCCTTTAATAATATTCTTATTAAATCTCTAGATTGTACTGGGTCTCTCTTAATAATTTCAACTAAATTAATATTAGAATTATTTTGTGATAAATCTAATCTACCATTTAATGATATATTTAACGGTAATGAACCTATATTTTTACCATTTTGATTGTTATACATTTCTTGTATCATCGCAATCACACCATTAAATAACTTGTCTATAGGACCATTTGGTTTTACAGCTAAATATTCATCAGCTACATGTGTTTTTACAACACCATCATTAATTGATTTAACATGTGAAGCATTTGTTATTAAACCACCGTTTAATGAACCAACACCATCATCATGTGTAGGACGATAAGAACCATCTGAAAACATTTTTAAAACTTCATACATATTCTTATCATTTTTATATCTATTTAATAATTCATTTCTTCTTTTATCTTCATCACCTTCTTTTGATACTGATAAAGTTGCAATATCGTGCATTAATTGTGACACATTATCTACACCATTTTGTTTAGCTAAAATAGCCATTAAACCTAGTTCAGCTTCACTTAACATAGTTAATTCAGAAACACCATTTTTCACATGACTATAATAATCTTTTAAACCTTGAGCATTATTAGTATCATTAAAAGTTTTAATTAATCTTTCAGTATTTAAAACACTAACATCTGTTTGATGTTTTAAATTATCATCTAAACCACTATATATACCTTTATTATTATATAAACTTTTTTGAGCTTCCAACAGTTTAATACTATTTTCACCCATTGTTTGCCATAACTGAACACCTGTTTGTAATTGTAATTGAGATAATTGTGCTTCCTCAATTTCAACCATACTTCTAGTATTTTTTGCTATATCAACTAATGAATCACTTTCATTATCAGGTAATAAATCACCTAACCCACCAGGTCTTAATGATGTAATATCTTTTTCACCTGTTGTTGTTTGAACATAAAATTTACCATTTTTATATTTAGCTCGATTACCTATTGCAAGTCTATCTTCTTCAGAAAAACCTAAATCTCTTAAAGCATAATCAACCCTATCTTGTATAATACTTTGTCTTCGTTGATTTTTTATATCTTCAACTGATTGCCCTGTAATTTCACTTAAAGCACTTATTCTTCTTAACTCCAAACTATTAAAGCGTACGTCACCTGTTTGTTCATTAAACATACCACCAATATCACGAAACATTGCAGCGTTCCTTTGAGCAAATGCAGCGAAATCATTACCAGCTTCATACATCATAGCAAATGGGTCAGAAAACATTGCAGCAGCACCACCTAAAACTTGTAACCTAGCTGAAGTCTCTAAAACATCACTAATATTATTACTCATCATTTTATCTACAAATGATGTTGTACTTTGAAGATTAAATCTAGTTTGTTCAGCCCATTTAGTTAATTTAGCCATGTTCTCAACACCACCTTTAAAATTATACTTTTGAGCTATTTTTAAATTTTGCATTAATTCTTTAGAAAATTTAGATGTTGATAACCCCATCTTAGTAATTATTTTATACATATCTTCCATTATATTATAACCAGTATCAATAGATAAATTAAATAAATTCATTTCACCCATTAAAGTACTAACTTCACCTTGACTCATACCATAAAGTCTTGACATTGCTTCTGTTTTTTCATATTCATTAACATTTAACATTTTAGCCCTACCAGAATTTACTATATAACTATTTTGCATATCCATCAATTGTTGTGCTGATAAATTAAAATTTTCAGCTAATCTTGGTGCTAAACTACGCATATATGAACTATATTCATCACCACTAAAACCAAAACCTAAACCACCACGTTTATACGTTGTATCTAAATCACGCATTTTATCAACAACACCATTAGCGATATTAGCTAAATCATCCGCAATACCTTTAAACCTATCACTAACAGATTTTACATTATCCATTAAACCTTGATAAATCTCATTTTGTTGTTTTAATTGTTCAATATTTAATTCTTCTTTCTTAATTTGCATTTCAGCCACCCCATTAGCAGCATTAAGAATAATACCACCAACAGTTTCAACTACACCACCAAACGCCCCTAAAACACTTGATAGAGTACCTACAACACCATCTTTAATCCCTTTGCGTGATTCTAATTCAGTTTCTCTTGAAGCAATTTCATATTCTAATTCAGCTGATTTTTGTTTAGTAACATAATCAATATAAGCATTAGCTTCACTTCTAGCTGCTTGAGATATGTTTCTAGCAGCTACAGTAGCTGTTTCTTGCATAAATGAAGAAAAAGTTGACATCATTGATTGTGTTGCAGCTTGTCTCATTTCTAAATCAGCTCTGAAAAGTTTTTGACCTCTTTCATAAGCATTTTTAGTTTCACGTAAATTTTCTCTACGCATTACTAAAGTAATATTATGAATATTAGAAACAGCACCAACTAAACCTGAACCAATTTTATTAATTTTCTCAGTAATTAAATTATTTCTGTAATCTCTTTCTTCAGCATTTAATCTAATTCTATTCGGTTTATCTAATTGATTTTTTACTTTTTTTAATTCATTTAAAATATCTTCATAATCAGAACTCTTTTTTTTACCTTGTTTTTCTAAAGTATGTAAAATATTCTGTAAATCTTTAGCTTTATTATAGTTTCTAACTTCTTCATTATTAACGTTATTATTACCTAACGTTCCAACTAAATTACTTATTTCATTAATTAAATTTTGTATATCTTGTTGTGTAATATCAGCCATTTTAAATAAAAATTAATACTATATAATATAAATAGAAAAAGGTGATATTTTTATCAAATACCACCTTGAAATTACCTCATTCTTTTCATTCTATCGTTTTCAACTTCAATAACCCTATTATGAATTTTTACTAATTCTCTTCTATACATTACAGGCATATCATATAACTCATTAAATGGTATTTTTAAATTTTTATGAACCATATATAATTCAGTATTTAAATTTTCTTCATACCCATCATATATTAATGAAAATAGTTTCTCCGATTGATAGAAAGGTATTAAAAGAGCCACCTCCTAGGGACTCTGGGATTGGAACTGTTATATTTAAATTAACTCCAGGTATATTTTTTTCTACGTATTTACGATAATTTAATGCTTCTTTAGCTCTCATATTATCAATATAATTTTTAATATATTCTCTATCAGTGTTACCATTAACCGACATTGTATAAGCAAACATTTTATCAGTTAAATAGGTTGAATATACTTGATTTTTAACATTATCAAAATCAAGATTAATATTTAATACCCAATTTTTAATTAAATTAATAGATTCAACAATTTCATCTTTATCTTTTCTATCTAATGCTTGAATTAAATTTGATGATTTAGTTAAATTATCAAGTATATTATTACGATTAATTAACTCACCTATGTTAATATTTTTTTCAATCAAATCTTTTTCTTCTTGATATGTTAAAACTTTAAATTTAAGTACATCACCTTTATCTGTTTTGTATTCAAAATAACCATTTTCATCTCCTTTAAGGTTGAACTCTAAATAATCAATATCACTTAAATTAATAGTTACTTCAATTTCATCACCATTATATGGTGCAATAACTGGATATTCACTACCATAAGCCGTTGCTCTCAACCATATCGCAATAGCGTCTCTATCACCTTTACATAAATCATTAACACGTATTGATTTATCTAAAATTTTACGTTCCAAAATAGTATTAATCATACTACCATTTTCATACATATTTCTTGATGTAATTAAATTCTCATCTGCAGCAGTTAAATACGCAACTGGTAAATAAGATTTCTTATGAGCATAACATTCACCTTTAGATGGCAGTGGAATTATATCATATTGTATATAACTTGGTATATCTCTTGGGTCAAAATCTTTACATTGAATATCATTAATAATCTTTTTATTCATATTATTCTCAACATGAACAACTTTTTCCTTTATGATTGATTGTTCTTCATTTTTAACCTCATTTTCAATTACTTGAATAGTTTCTTTTGAAGTATCTGTTTTACTATTCTTTTCGGAACTTGTTAAATTTTTTAACTTATCCTTTAAATTTTGTAAAGTACTTTTTTCTTTTTTAGTTACCTGTGCCATAACTTTTTTACCATTTTTAAGTTTTGTTAAATCTTTTGTATGAATTTCTTCATCATCTTTACCTTGACGTTTTAATCTATCATAATATTCTTTTACTACTGATGGTTTAACTGTGTTATATTCTAAAGATTGTAATTCATGTTCATTACTACCTAAACTTTTTTCAATTAAAGAATTATTATCGTCAATAGCATTTTTTATGTATTGAATATTCTTATCCATCTCATTATCATCTTTATATTTCTCTTCAAACCATTCTAAAGTTTCATTAAGAAGTTCTTGGCTAGCTTTCATTTGTAAGAGTTGTTTATCTCTAATTTTATGTTTTTCTTCCAACTCTTTTTTCTTTTTTTCTTTTTCTTCCTTTGTCATTTTATCACTCATTACTTAAAAATATTATTTCATCAACTAAAAAAGCAAAAGTATGATTATTTACAATATCAATCATTTTAGATTTACGTAATATTGCAGTACTTTTACTATTTGGAAATTCCAATCTTAAATCTCTTTCACTATATGCTTGTAGTTTTTCTTCAGGTGATAAATTACTACAATTAATTTTTATAGTTTCTCTTATCCATGCTTTAATTTCTGGTTCTAAATCATCATCTTTATCATATAATGGTAATTGTAAATCAACTATAAACATTTCACCACTTTGATAATATTCAATTAAAGTATCTATATTTAATGGTTGATTATCCATATCATTAACAAATGATTTTGTATCACTATAATACATTTTCATCTGTCGATAAGTATTTCTTTCCTTTTCTTCGTTATTATTTGATAAATTATTATATAATCTATGAATATTCCGTTGAATTATTGGATTATATTTCATATATGTATCAACCATTTTTTTAGTATACTCCTGTAATGTCATTTCTCTATCACTATCAAAATCACATGCTGGGTCACTATAATAATACGGTATTTTTAATATTGCTTCCATTATTTATTATAAATTATTATTCTTTTTAATATAAAAATTTTTAATAAAAAAATCAATTAATTTAATAATGTAATATGAGATTTTTTTATCTGTTCTTTTAATACTTCTAAAACTTTTTTAGGGTTTTTACGAATGTCCTCCTCCCATATTCTTAATATGGGAATACAATGTAAATCACACCATCTAGTTTTTACAAAATCATTTAATTTATTTTTCTTTTGTGTTGAATTTAATTTTTTCTCGTTAAAAAAACGAGGGTCTGAATGCCTTTAGTTTTGTCACCAATAACTACCATCAACTTCAATAATAAAAGCTATTGGTACATTCTGCCCATCTTGTTTTATACTATTTACACCATGTTTGTTTTCCATTATAAATGGAACTTCAGTATAAGCAGTAACAGCAAAATCAAAATATTTTTTAATATCTTTTGCTTCATATTCATAGATATACTTTAAACCAAGTTTGTCTAAAAAATTATGAGCAAAATCAGCTTCTAATTTTGATATACCATATTTTTTATTATTCTGAACTTGAGGGTAGTTACTACTGACATCCTTTTTTTCTTGTTCTTTTATTCTTTTTTCAACACTTTCCAAAATAACTTTTTTATTAACATTTCGAATAGGTTGTGTTTTTTTCATTAAAAAAATATTTTATTTTTTATTAACTATTTATATAATATAATTATAATTAAATAAACTAGTTTAAAAAATTATGAATAAAAATTATAAAAACACAAAAGCACTCATTAATGAAATGCATTCAATGTTAAATACAAAACCCAAACGTATGTTAACAATTGAAAGTTTAGTATTTGGTGAAGATGGTGATGAAATGATGGGAGATATTGATGGTTTACAAGATGGAAATAACCAACAACCAGATGAAAATCCTGTAGTAATGAATGATAAACAAAATCCTTTAGATGAAGACCCAGCAATTACTAAATTAATTACTGGTATTAGAGTTCAAACACTTCAAGGTTTAACTAAATTAGCTCAAAATCCAGAATCTGCTCAATATGAATTATTAAAAAAGATATTTCTTTTAATAGATAAAGCAGTTGAAGATAAAGTTGATGTTGAAAAATAATATTTTCAATATATTTATAAAAAATATAAAAATTTGAATAATCAATTTAAAATTATATAAAATAAAATGGGTGATTTATTAGTAAAAGCTCCAATAGAATATGAATTGTTGCGTAAAAATAGATTCGTATTAAGATTCCCTTCTGACTTAGGTATTCAAGAATGGTGGGTAAGTTCAGTTGGTCGTCCATCATATAGTAGTAATAAAACAGAAATTCCATTCATTAATACTAAAAATTATGTTATTGGTCAATATAGTTGGGATGAAATTACTATGACTTTAAGAGAACCTATAGGACCTTCAGCTTCTCAAGCTGTAATGGAATGGGTACGTCTACACTCTGAATCAGTTACTGGTCGTCAAGGTTATGCTGTTTCATATAAACGTGACTTAGTCCTACAAATGTTAGACCCAACAGGAACTGTTGTTTCTCAATGGATTCTCAAAGAAGCTATGATTGTTTCTGCTAAATTCTCTGACCTTGGATATGATGGAGATGATTTAGCAACTGTAGATTTAACAATACAACCTTTTTATTGTATTTTATCTAACTAAAATAAAAATCCTCTCAACTAAAAAATTGAGAGGATTTTTTTATTTAAAATTCTTTTCTGAAAATTTTTTCCAATTTTCTGAATCCATTACCGTTATCAACATCATTATATTTTTCAACTTCTACACAACCAACTTCACCTACCGATTGTGCTTTTTGTGCTTTTTTCATTGCTGCTCTTATAGCTTCTTCGTCAGATGAAAAAATTGCTGGACTTGAAACATCACCACCATTTTTATAAAATATATTTACTCGATGTGTCGGTTGTTTACTAAAATCATCATTTGGAAAAAAATTTAAATCATCTTTTGAAAAAAAACTTAAATTTTCTTTACAATCTTCTTTTAAAACTTGTTCTACTGATTCTTTAACTATTTTATGTAAATCTGATTCTGTTAATCTTATAATTTTCTTCATTTTAATTTATTAAAATTAATAATTAATTATTTTTTAATAAAAAAGAGTCCAAATTAATGAACTCTTTTTATTATTTTATTGAAAATCAACACCTTGAGGTGTGATAGCCAAATTAATTGTGATATATTCCAACATTTGAGTTGGTTTAATATGTATAATTGCTGGCAATTCCAATCTATCACGAGCTTCTGCACTATCATCAACTTCTATTTTATAATCGGTAATACCACGATTTTTCAAAATTGGGTCAAGTACAGTTTTAACGCTAGATTTAAAAGTATCAACCATTGTAGCATCGTTCGGGTCATACAATAAACCAACACAAGCATTTTGTAATAGATTTTTCAAACGTATTAACAATCGACGTTTAGAAATACGATTCATAATACCATCATGATATTGTAAGTTTTTATCACCCCAAATTCTATCACCTTCTTTTGCAAATGAATTAATGAAATTAATACGTCCTTCATACAAGGTATCTTGTTCATTTAATTTCAATTTACGTTTAGGTTCAACACCACTAATGTTACCACGATTCCATCCAGCTGTTGCATACCAAGGGAATGCTACATTATCTGTATACGCCATATTACGTACAACATCACGTGTTACAGGTAAATAAATATATTGGTTATTAGATTCATCCCAATATTTTTCCCATGGATAATATGTACAAGCATAATTTGTATCAATATCACTATTTTCCAAATTATAAACTACATCTTCAGGTGTATACATTTCAGATTTACTATCACCAGCACCAAATGGTTTATCAGGTGTTGTAAGAATATATAGAACATCACCACGGTCTTCTTCTATCATATTAATAACATCATGTGTTAATAATGTTTGATTTACATAGTCAATACCAGGAGTTGCTAATAAGTTCAATGAAACAGTTTTTGGGTTATCTAGTTGTTTAATAGCAGCTAAGTAAGCATAGTAGTCTGAATTAATAATTTTTTCTTTAGAAGTAAAGCCATATTCTTCAGCATTTTTTAAAACACTAAACATAGTACCTTGACCACTTTGTTTACTCATACATCCTTTATATTTATTATAACGGAAATCATCACTATTTGAACGAGAAGTTCTATAATAATCCCAACCGTCCCAACCACCGTAGAAACAAGTTGTAAATTTACGAGCTTTTTTATCTTCATAAATAGTATTTTCCATAACAGCATCTATACCAATTCTTGGTTCAATACCATTATCATCAAGTGTTTCATGTTTAGAAACTGTTACCCAATTATATCCTGTAACACCATCAACACTAACTATTTGTTTATTATAATCAGCATCTTCTAAATAGTAAGCACCATTTTCCATATTAACAGGTTTACCATTCAAAATACGAGCATCTAAGTGGAAACAAGGAGTTAAATAATCAGGGTCTTCATTATATGCTTCATAACCTTTATAAGATAATACATCTTCATCAATACCTATAAGGTCTGACATTCCAAAATATTGTTTCTTAATATTAATCTCATCATCAATAGTTGTATTATATTTAAAATATGGAGCTTTTACAAGACTAGATAAACTTTCATCTTTATCATTCATATTGTAAATACCAAAACCATGATAATTACGAACTGGGAATCCTAAGAAACCACAAGGTATTGACATAGCAGTTTCATCATCTTCATTAATTTCAACTGTTACATAAGTTGATTGAGAAACATAAGCATTGTCATAAGTTCCTATTTTTAATCCTAAATAATTACTTTCACCAGGTTTTAAACTACATTTGCTATAACGTTCTAAAATATTAGGATTTAAATCTGTATCATAAAATTCACGAATCAAAACATCGAAAGTTTCATTTTCAGTATCTATATTTTCAATAGATACTTTAACTTCTGTATTAGCACTAGCACCATCTGAAATTGTATGGAAACGGAATAATTTATGTAAATTAATATTTTCACCATCACCTTTTAATTCAGATACAAACCATGGTGTACTAGCATATCTATATGCTTCTTTATAATTATTAAAATCTAATGTAATAGGTACTACATCACCTTCATTAGCACCATCATTTAAATTAAAATCTACCAATACATAGTAAGATTCATCAGCTAAATTTTTAACACAATTTCCTAAAATATTATCATTAATTTCAACATCATCATGATAATTATAGAATGTTAAAAATTCATTCTTTTGAGGTCCTTCAGTAATTAATGTACCATCACTATTTCTATATTCACCATAGAAATATTCTACTTTATTGGTATTTTTATTAGTCCATTTAATAACAGTATAAATATGACCTACAGAACCTATAGTTTCTGTCCAAGTCATTCCTTTATCAGTTGTAATTCTAACTTTTATACCTTCAGCATTATTGTATAATTTAGACTCATTATGAGTATACAAATAACGTTTACCAACTTCTTTTTTTGTTGGATTAGGTTTAGTAATAAAATCCTCAACTGGTTCAAAATCAGGAATTATATTAACTACTGGATAACAAATTAATTCTGAATTAATTGCATTAATTTCATTAGCATAAATCATTTGTTGTAAAGCTACATCATATAACTCTTCAACATAAACTTCACTTTGACCAATTTCAGGATTTGTACCTAAAACTTTTATTATATAATTCTTATCTTCAGGATTTAAAGATACTGAATATTTGTTTTGGTAAGTAGTTGGTACACCACAAAGTTGACAACCTTCATTATAGTCTACTACGATATCGAATTTACCATAATTCAAAGTATCAATATTAAAATCTCCAGTAACTGTATTATATCCAGGTAGACAATCATCACCTAATTCTAATGTACTAGTAGGTTTTAATGTTACATTTTTAGCATAATATTCAATACCATCACAAGTATATATTGGATTACCACATTCATCAAAACCATTTTGTATAGATTTTTTATGTTCACCACGAGAACGTAAAACAGCTATAACAACATTATTATAATTAGCATATTCATCTTCTACTGAAAATTTAACAGCACTTTCAGATATTTCATATTTATAAAATAATCCTGTTCCATTAACACCACGTTTAGCTTCTCCTTGACTATCATTCAAAGTATAACCATATTGGTAAATTCTGAAATCTGATAAATTACGCATAGCAGTTTCACGATATTCATCATTTATAGAAAATCTTAATTCTTCTTCTATGACAGATTTAACTTTTTCAAATATTTCATTTAAAGGAATTATAACATAATTATATATACCTTGAACTACACCATTTTCATCTGTAACAGTATAACGTTTAACTAAATCAAATGAATAATAATCACTTTGATTATGACCATAGGTACTATATTCACCTGATAAATCAAAATTATAATTCAATAAAATTTTATTACATTTATCATTGATGTTTAATGAAGATATGTTTAGTTCTATAATTATATTACCATCAGTTAATTCTTCTTCCTTATTATCACCAACTTCAAATGTTAAGAATCCACCTATTGATGCAAAAGATTTTTTTAATTCAGCATAAGTACCAAATTCTTTAACTAACCCTTCAGGTAATTTAGTGAAATTTTCTTCACCTAAATCATCAAATCTAACAATTTTATAATTATCAATAATGTTTCCATCTAAAACATATACTGTGTCAGGTATAGTATTTTCATTATAACTACTAGATGGTATTCCATTTGGTGTTTTAAAACATAAATCATTATAACTACCTAACTCATTAATCAATATTGATTTTGATTGAGGATTAATTTTACTATATACTTCATCTTTTGTTAATGAAATTACATTTTCATCTTCATCAAATGATTGTTCATATACATAACCATTTTTAGTTGTGTATTTTGTTGCAGTAATAACCCAAGCAGGACCAGCATTAACACCTGATAATCCTAGAGTTCTAACAACTTCTAATTGATTAGATTGTTTTAGATATTCTTGAGCTATATAAGGTAACTCATATTTTGGATATTTAGAACCACGAAATTTCTCAGTACTAGTACCTCCAAAATATGTTTGAAACTCTTTCCAATTCTCTATAGATATCGGTTGAAAAGCAGGACCTTTTAATGTTTCACCAGCTAAACCTAATGTAGTAATACCCATAGATTTAGAAGCATAAGGTACTTCTATTTCTTTAAAGTAAACACCAGGTGTAACATGTGTACGATTTGTTCTACTTTTTTTATTCATCTTGTACATTATTTAATCTTTTTATTTATGTTTATAAATAGTTTATAAAAATCAAAAAGCAGTTATAAGATTACCAATAACTTATCTGCTAACTGAATAGAAACCATTAAATCCTCATTTTTCTGCAATTCATCCATAGTTAAGTCATGATTATCTAAATCAACTTCTGAATTTAAAATTACATCATATAATTTTTTTTCATTTTCGGTTAAAATTGTATCTGTATTTTTAAGATTTGGAATTAAATCTATTAATCTTTCAAGTACATAATTATCAATATATTGTACCTCTTTAATTAACTTCTTTAATTTTAAAGCTGTATTAATTGGTAATTTACAATTTTGTTTATCCAATTCATCTAACAATGGACATAAACTTAAAATATCTTTTACGTGAACATTTTTTATCATAACTAAAAAAAATTGACCTTTGTAATAATTAATAATCTAAGATAATAATAAGTATATAATAATATAAGCTTATATAATAAAAAAATTTATTTATATAAATTTTTTATTTTATAGATAATATTATCTAAGATAATAAAATTCTTTAATGTTATAATATAATCTAAGACTATATTAAAAAATTTTCCAAAAATTTTAATAAAAATAAAACGATAACCTATTACATAAAGTAATAAATTATCGTTTTTAAGTAATTTTATACGTTTTAAGAGATTTTTTATCAAAGTTAGTATAATTTATCCTCTACACATATTTTAATCGTTTATAATAGAATTTTACCACTAAAAATAATACTAGAAACTTTAGATGGGGATGGTTTAGTTATTAAAATTGTAATTTCATCATTTTTATTAACAGAAAAATTACGTATATCAGGTATGATATCTCCATTGATTAAAACTTTAATATTGTTAGCATTTATTTTTTCTTTAATTGAAAAAATAATATTATCATCTAATGAAAATGTTACTTTTCTGATATGTGATTGTAATGTTATATTAAGTTCTACTTTTGTATCATCATTCTCATCAATATAATCCATATCAACATAAGTTTGAGGTAAATGATTTTTCAATCCCATATCAATAGTAGTTCTTTTTGGTTTTAATTCAACTTTAATATCATTTTTTGGTATAACATAACCTAATAAAGTCATTGAAACTGATTGATTATAAAATTTACGATTTTCAACTTCGTATTGACTTTCATCACTAATAGTATCTAATTTAATAGGCATATAATGACCTTTTACTTGTACATAACATTGAATTGATTGAAATAATTGTAGAATTCTCGTATTAAATTCATTAATTAATTCAATTTTAGAGGTTATAAGGTTGAGTGTATATTTAATATCAACTGTAATAGGTTGTGACATACTTGTAACTTCATAACATTCAATACCTGTATCATCTAATATTTCCCTCATTCGTACAGTAAATCTATTTGAACCTGGAATATTACATAGATTATTATGTAAGCTACCATTTTGAGGGTTAATCTCTCTATTAATGGTTTTAAAATTCATTAATAAATTACCATCTTCATCAGTATGTTCCCATGTTTGAGAATATTCGCTAAAACGTTGATTACTAAATAATTTAAATGTAGGTATCTTTTTATCAAAATCATCAACCAGATTAATATTATTATTAAAGAAGTTAATGACCTCGTTATCAATATCATCATATTCAATTGGTTCAGGTATAATTTTATTATATTCAAGAATTTGTTCTTGATTTAATAATCTTTGCCCATCACCAAATTGTCTATTTTTTAATCTTATTCGTTTCATTATTGTAATAAATTTTTAATTTCATCATCTGTAACTGGTGTAGCCTCAATAACTCTATACCCACTCTTATATGCACCAACCATATGTAGGTTGCTAATATTAACTTTACCATCATTAACAACTACCCAGTAGTACATTCTACCATCATCAACCATAACACCAATATAATCTCCACGTTTTATATCAAAATCATACATATCAAAAGATTTAAGTGTTACATAAGCTTTTAAATTACCATGTAAAGAATAAACACCTCTTCCAGTTCTTTTATCATAAGTTTCTAACTTTGAATCTTGAATTTCATATAAACATGGAATTTCTACTGGAGGTAAAAAATGAATTTGTTTATTAGATTCAATATAAACATCATTAACTTGAGTTGTTATTCTATCTACTTGATAAACAACAATTGTTTGATTAGTATCCTCTTCAAGATAACCTTGAACTAAATCCATTTCAAAACAAAAATCTTTCTCACTATAAAATAGGTTATTACGAGAAACTGGTGTTTTATAATTATTCGACATAAAAGTTAAATTTTATTTAAATAAATACTTGATTTTGTGAAATTTTTTCATATATATTGGTTATATATAAGAATAATAGAAATTATTAAAAATGAGAGATAATGCAAAGTCAAGTTGCTAAAGCATATGAAATTTTAGATAAATACAATGGATTAAATAATCAAATAAATTATTATAAATCACTTTTAAGAAGTAAAAACTTGATATTGAGTGAATTTGATTCTTCTTATATTATAAGAAATCACGATTATGAACCTCAAATCGTGAATAAAATAGTTAAAATTTCTTCAGAATTAGGTAATAAATTACAAGAAAAATATTTACTTGATTTTATTCCTGAAAAAATTCATATATCAAGAATTATTGGTGAAATGGGAGGTAGTTATCATTGTTATGTTCAATATCGAAAATCTGTTGAACATCAATTGATGTATATATCAAAAAAGCATATTTTAACAAAACTATTTGATGTGAATTATATGGATTTAGATATAAATTTTGATTATTTTGATAATCTTCCAAGTGCACGAGGAAGAAAATTAAAAGAACATCAAAAAATTGCTGCAAAATTTCTTGTAGCAAATAAGAAATGTATTTTAGCAGACTCTATGGGTCTTGGAAAAAGTGTTTCATCAATTATAGGTGCTCTGGCAGGTGGTTATAAGAATATTTTAATTATTACAACAGCTTCATTAAAAAGTGGTTGGAAAAAAGATTTATTATTCTATGAAGAAGAGGAAAATATAAATATTGTTAATGGTTCAACATGGACACCAGGTAGTAAATTTACGCTTATTAATTATGATATAATCACTAATTTTTATAAAGTTCCAATGGAACCTGTTTATACTTATGAAGAAGTATTAAATAAAGATGGTGAAGTAGTAGAAAGAATGAAAGTACCTGTAATGGTAGTTGATAAAAGAACTGGTAAATCAACACCTAAAATGCAAAGGTCTCGTAAAAAAGCAGATATTCAAAAATCATTACAAAATTCACCACTGTTTTTACAGAACTATGATTGTGTTATTATAGATGAAGCACAAAAATTATCTAATAAAGGTTCAAATAGATATACAGCTATATCTGATTTTTTAACCAAGTCACAACCAAAAGCAATATTTCTATTAACAGGAACTCCTTTAACTAACAACCCAATAAATTTGTATAATATTTTAAAATTAATAGACGCTGATGTTACTCATGATTATAGATATTATATGAAACGTTACTGTGGAGGTATAGAGCATACAAAAAGAGATGGTTCTAAATTTTGGACTTATGATGGTACAATGTATTTAGATGAACTACGTGAAAAAATAAAAGATGTTTATATTAGAAGATTAGCTAGTGAAACTGGTGAAATGGTTGATAAAGTAATATCAAGAAGATATTATGATTTAACTTTAATTCAAGAATCTGAATATAAACGTTTATGGGAAGAGTATCAAAAAGCTCAAGAAGAAGAAAAACAAGAAGAAACTGAACAATATCGTCAATTGGTTGAAGGTATGTTGATTAGACAATATCTAGCTAAAGAAATGACTGAACATACTATTAAATTAACTGATGAATTATTAGAAGATGGTGAAAAGGTTGTTATAATGACAAATTTTCAAGAAGAAATGGAAATATTAGCAAATTATTATGGTAAACGTTGTGTTACTTATAACGGCAAAATGTCTACTAAACAAAAAGATAAGGCACAAGATGAATTTATGAATAATAAGAAAGTGCAAGTATTTATTGGTCAAATAGTTGCGAGTGGTGTTGGTTTATCTCTTCCTGTATCAAGAAAATTAGTTTTCAATTCTTTCAGTTGGAGTGCAGCTGATAATAAGCAAGCTGAAGACCGTGTATATAGGTTAACTCAAACTGAAGATGTTGAAATTATTTATCAATTATTCAATAATACATGGGCACAACAAATGTTTGATAAAGTATTATATAAAGATTATTTATCCAATCAAATTATAAAATCTGAAATTAATAAATAATATTTTTTTATAAAAAAAAAAATGAATAAGAAAAGAAATAGACGATATTGTCCATATTGTGGTACCGAATTTACAGTAGAAAAAGATAATTTACTTAGGAATGTTAATGTAACACAAATCGATGATGAAAATACAAGTTTTCAAACAGAATTTTATACTTGTAGAGATTGTGGAAAAGATTTTGCTTTAGATGAAATTATTAATGATGAAGATATTGAAGAAAAATATAAAGTAGAATTATTACGTAATAATCGCTTTACAGTTAAATTTCCTGAAGAATTAAAAAAATTTAATATCACAGGACAAAGTGTTACAAGTGTTGAAAATTTTCCTAATAAAAATTTAGTACAAGTAAATATTCGTGTTGTTTATAATCATAATACAGAATTTCCATATCCAATGATAAGAGATGTTTGTAGTTGTTTTATGAATCTATTAAATAAAGAATATAATATTCTTGAAATTAATTACATAGATAGATGTGGAGATACATGTATGGTAGAAAGTTATAATAATATTAAACTTTCGGAAATAAAAAGAAGTTCAATATTAACATATGATAATGATAAGTTTATAACTTTTGGTTTAACATTTTCATATGACTTTATTGATTATGAAGATAAAGAATAGTTAAAAAATACTAATTATGAGTATAGAAAATTATGAAACTGAACAAGAATTTTATGTTGTTTATGTAAAGCATATTGGTGTTGATATTGATTATAAAAATATATATCATATATTCTGTTCAAATAAACCTGAAGAAGTTTTTGCTGAAGGATGGGGTGAAGTACCAGCTTGTAATGTTAATCGTGTATTAATGGATATAAATGATGATATGTATCAACATATTGTTGAAGTAAAAACAGTATTGCAATTAGATTTAGCTCAAGATTGTTGTTGTTTTTCAATGCAAGATGCAAGAGATAATATTTTAGCATTAGCTTATGAAAATATTGATTATGCTGAAACTTATCCAGAACCTAGAATAGTAATTCATTTTGGGGATTTAATTGATGATATCGAACTATTTTTTGCTAAAAGAAATATATCTGTTTTATATATAAAATAATATAAGATGAAAGAATTTTTTAATTCTTTCATTTTTTTTTATATATTTGTGAAAAAAAAGAAATTATTAATGGTTTCATTTGATGAAATAATAATAAATAATTAAAAATTTGTAAAATGGTAAGAAGAACAAGTAGAGAATTACTAGAGATACTTAATAAGAAGTACTCAACACCTTATTACAGATATAAGTCAATTACAGAAATTTGTGATAAAGTGATTGTTAAATCAGGTGATTTAACTGATGAAATTATTAAAGAAATTGTAGACTATTTAGATTGGTGGGAGATTTCGAAAGATAGAATCTTATCAGAAGATTTGATAAGAGAATTTGCTAATAAAGTTAATTGGGATTATATTTCAGCATATCAAAAACTTTCAGAAGACTTTATCAGAGAATTTCAGGACAAAGTTAATTGGGATTATATTTCAGCAAATCAACAACTTTCAGAATCTTTTATAAGAGAATTTAAAGATAAAGTGAATTGGGAAAATATTTCACGATTTCAAAAATTATCAGAATCTTTTATAAGAGAATTTCAAGATAAAGTGGATTGGGATAATATTTCATATTGTCCTAACTTATCAGAAGATTTCATAAGAAAAATTGTTGATAAAGTTGACTGGAGTGTTATTTCAAACAGTCAAAAACTATCTGATAATTTTATTCGTGAATTTCACGATAAAGTGAATTGGTTTTGGATTTCAAAATCTCAAAAACTCTCAGAATCTTTTATTCGTGAATTTCAAGATAGGGTTAATTGGAAATGTATTTCAGAACAACAAACACTATCTGAAGATTTTATCAGAGAATTTCAAGATAAGGTTGATTGGAGACATATTTCACTTTGTCAAAAACTATCTGAATCTTTTATAAGGGAATTTGCAGATAAAGTTGATTGGGGATGTATTTCAATACATCAAAAACTCTCAGAAGACTTCATACGAGAATTTGAAAATGAAGTTGGTTGGTGTTCTATTTCAACATATCAAAAACTCTCTGAAAATTTTATTAGGGAATTTGATAATAAAGTAATTTGGGTTGCTATTTCACGCAGTCAAAAATTATCTGAAGATTTTATTCGAGAATTTAAAGATAAAGTTAATTGGTATTTTATTACAAAATTTCAAAGATTAACTAATAACTTTATAAGAGAAAATAAAGATTATATTAATTGGCGTAAGGTTTGTAAATATCAAAAATTCTCAGAAGATTTTATTCGAGAAATGCAGGATTATGTTGATTGGAAACATATTTCTCAATTTCAAGAATTATCAGAAGATTTCATAATAGAGTTTAAAGATTATCTTTATACTGAGGATATTGGTTTAATTTGGTTGTATAAGGATAAAGAGTTTTTAAAACAACAGATTGTTCAAACTGGTTTATATGAATGTCATGACGATTACTTTATTGCATATAAAGGTATAAGAAGTGATAGATATAGTACTTTTAATTTTCAATATCAATACCTTAAAGGTGAAAGGTATGAGGATGTATGTGATACAACTGATACTGAAAATAGTTTTGGTTTAAGTGTATGGACAGAATCAAAAGCAAGAGTATTTAGTAAAGATTTAGTAGTTCGAGTTAAAGTGAATTATGAAGATGTTGGAAGAATTATTCATAATAGTAATAAAATTCGTGTAAGAAAATTCACTGTTATAGATTAATATATGTAAATAAAATTTATTGTTTAATTAAAATTAATTTTAATATGTTGTTAAATATTTTAACGTGGTATTTGATAGGTTGTGTTTGTGCGGCACTATTGTTAATAGTTTATGATGTGATGTATTGTTCGCACTTTCATTTGAAAAAGGTAACATGGTGGGAGTTTTGTTTTATTCCAACCTCATGGTTTATGGCATTCTTAATAATATTTCTATTTATATTAGAAATATTTAATGGATTTCCGCATTTTGGTTCGGATAAATAAAAAACAAAAGGAGATAGCTTTTAATTAAGTTACCTCCTTTTTTTATTATCGTTCTACTTGATAATTATTTAATGCTTTTGCGATAGATGCAATTTGGGAATTAAATTGTTTACTCATACCAGATTTATTTCCACCGTTTTTTAAGTAATTATTCCAATATTTTTGGAAATTGTTAAAAGCTGTTACCATATCTTTATAAGCACTATCACGTTGAGCGGATTGCCAATCATTTTTCATATTTTGAACTTTATTATTAACAGCTTCTTTACCTTTATTAATAGTATTATTAACAGCTCCAGCAGCTTTTTGATAAGCATTATTAGCAGCGTTTCCAACTTTATTCATACTATTTTGAACATTTGTTTTAGCTTTATCTGCACGTCTTCCCAAGAAACCACCTAGTGTATTAAAAACACCTTCATCACAGTTTTCGTTTAGAATTTTATTTACTGATTCGCTTATTATATGTTGAAGGTCTTCTTCATTTAATTTAATGATTTGTTTCATATTTAAAATTATTTTGAAAATTTATTATATTTTTTTATAAATATTTTGGTTTTTGGAAAAAAAATATTATATTATTTTTAATAAATTAATAAAAATATAAATTTTAAAATTATGAGTAATGAATTAATAAAAATTTCACACGCCTTTAGTATTGAAGGAAAAAATTACTGTTTAAAACAGTATAGTATTATTGATGTTGTAACAAAAATATTGCCAAAATTTTATTTTGATGATATTAAAAATTTGACTTATGAACAAATAGTTGCAATTACAACAATGTATAACTGTGGATTTGAAATGATTCCAGGTTTTTATGGGCAACGTTTAGGTTCAGGTACGGTATTAAGTCCTATGTATAATTGGTTTACAATGACAGGGTTTGATAAAAAAGGTAAACACCATCATATTGTTGTTTATTTAAATTATACTTCAACTGAAACAGGTATTAAATTGTATATGGATTATCGATTAGTAGGTAGTTTTAATTATATTAAAGATTTAATGCAGTATACATGTATAATGTCAATTATACCAACAAAATTTGAAACTTATTATGTTAATCCTATTCTTGAAAATTATTTAACAGATTTTGAATCAAATGGTATGACTTTTGATGATGTTTATGGGAAAGATGATGTTATTTTTGCATTAAATACACCATCAACGATTTATAGTATTGATTATGATAAATTGGTTGAATTTGAAATAGATGAAAATGAAGATATTGAAATTATAAGATATCAACAACCTCCTCTATTAAATGATGAGAATATTAATGAATAAATAATCAAGCACTCTAATTAAGAGTGCTTTTTTTATTTTTTAATATTACCATCCATTATATTAATATATAATGGTTCTTGTATTGGTACAATTAATTCGCCTTTAGGGAATGTTAGTCCGTCAGCCACTATTTTATCATTAAAATTTATATGGAAGTGTCCTATAAAAGTACCTGTCTCATTAGTATCACGTTTTTTCCAAGTATATTGTAAAAAATAACGTTCATCACAACAACTCTCTTCATCATATACTATTTCAGCTTTAGCTTTAGCAATTTTTTTTATACCAGTTTCTATATTTGTCATAGTAAAAGTTACAGAATTAGTATTTTGTATTGCAAGATAAAATTTATGGAAATCAGTTCTTCCATCTTGTATTAATTCACATCTTAAAAGAGGTAATTCACTATTTTTATTAATAAAAAAATTTTGACTCATAATATTAAATTAATGTTATTAATAAATATTTATAATTATATAAAACTTAATTAATATAAGATGGTTATAGATGATGAAATAAAAGATTTGTTTGATTTGGTTAGAAAAAAATTGGGTGCTCCTATTAGAGAAGTAGAATTAACCGATGAACAATTATGTGCTTTATTAACTATTGCAATAGGAAATTATACTAGTGAAATACATAAATATGTTATTGAATCTAATTGGTTATCATTTTATGGTAAAACAGGATTAAAATCAATGTCAACTCAAGATTGGGCTTGGTCATTAAGTGTTAGAACATTTGATATGGCTAAATCTTTCTCATATTATTTTTCAAAAGAAATTGGTTTACAACAAAGAGGACCATGGGAATTAAAAAAAGATTATTTTGAGATAGAACCAGGTAGACAAGTTTATGTTATTCCTGCTAATCGTGAAATAAATAAAGTTTTATATTTTACTAATCCAACGACTGATTCAGCATTATTTGCTAATTATGGAGGTATTACTGCTGGATTTGGAGGTGGAGTTGTTGGTCAATTAGGTTTAGGTTGTGGACCTGCTTTTGCTGGCATGGCTGGGGCTGGATTTGGTGGTATGTATGCAATGCCTTTGTATGATGTTGCATTAGCTTCAGTAGACATGAAAGAAAAAAATAAATTTTTAGGTTGTGATTTAGTTTATAAAGTTACTGCTGGTCCTGAAGGTACTCGTTTAATACATTTAGAGTCAGTACCTGGAGGTAAATTTGAAAGAATGGGTGGTTTTGGACGAAAACATGATTTATATTGTTGGTATACTTATTATGATACTAGTCAAGCTACTTCTGATGAATGTAATGATTTATTAGCTAATGGTGGATTATTAAGTGGTAGTAATGGTGATGTTTTATTATCACCAGACCAAGTACCTCTTGGTAAAATGGATTATAGATTTTTAAATGAACAAGCTAAAAATGTTGTTCGTCAATTATTAGTTGCAGAATCTGCTGAAACATTAGGTTTAGTTCGTGGTAAATTCTCAGGTAGTATTAATATGATTAATAGTCCTTTAACAATGGATTATAATATGTTAATAAGTTTAGGACAAAGAGAAAAAGATAATGCTATGCAATCATTAAAAGAATGGTTAGATAAATTATCACCATATAATCAAATGGAAAAAGAAGCTCAATTAGTTGAATCATTAATAAGAGTTAAAAGAGGTGTTCCGTTAGGAATTACAGTAAAATAGATTAATATCAAAAATTAAAAACCAATCTAATTTTAGGTTGGTTTTTTTGTTATATTTTTATATATTATTAGAAAATAAATTAAGAAAATAATATGGTATTAGCAATAGATATTAATGATGTAATAAGAGATAATATTTGGCAATTTCATCATATTTACAATAAATATGTTGGAACGGTAGATATTGAATATGAAGATGTTAACTCTTTTAACATGATGGAGGTATATCCATTTAATAGTGAAGAAGAATTATATAGGTTTAAATATGAAGAATATCCGTATGAATTATATGGGCGTGCCGAATGTTGTGATAAAAATTTACCTTATATGTTAAATGATTGGTTAGAAAAAACTTTAAGAAATTTAGATGAAGAAAATATACCTCATGTTATTTTCTTTTCACCGTTTGAGATGGGTTTAACAATACAATCTACATTTGCTTTTTTATCAGGCAAAGGGTTTAGACCTAGAGAAGTATATTTTCCAACTAATTCATTAACAATATATGATAGAGCTGATATAGTTATAACAGCTCAACCTAGTTTAATAGACGAATGTCCAGAAGATAAATATGTTATAAAGATTAATAAACCTTATAATAAAGAATATGAGTCTTTATATAGTTTTGATTCAATGATGGGTATTATTAATGATAAAGATGAAACAATTATAAAAATTTTAGAGAATAGAATTAATAAAGATAAAAATAAATCTGAAAATGGAGATGAACGGAAATTATTTGTCTATTAGTGGAAAATATTATGCCATTGATTTAAACAAAATAATAGAATTTATTGGTAATTCAACAACCACTGTTCAAAATATACATCAAGAATATGGTTATGGTGATGAATTGGATATTGAAAATGGTGAAATGAAATTAGTTAAAAAAGAAATTTCTGAATCAAAAGAAAATGTTAATGAAGTTGTAATTAGTAATAGATATAATCTAGTAACTACTTTATTAAATTTAATTTTAATAGTTTCTAATATCAATGAAAAACATTGAAAATTTAGTTTATAGTCCGTAGAACTACAGGGTGAACTACAACACCCAAGACACCATTAGCAAATGCCTTTGGCTTACATTTACGTAAAATATTATAACTACCGTTTACATCCGCATTTATTAATGTGCCTTGGGCACTTTTAAATAATCCTCGATGTATACGTTTACCTAAATAAACATCATGTTTTTCGATGGTTTCACCATCTAAAAAACTACATTTACTAGTATAGGACTCCTTAACAATTTCTACATTTATACCTACCATAGCACATTTATAGATTAACTTGTTAATTAAACTCTCAAACGGTATTTGAACGAAATTCTGATTGTTAACCTTACCGATATTAATGTCTTGTTTCCATCCATCATTTTTTCCTATTATTAAGATATTGATTCCTTTGGAAACTAATTGATTCACTATATATCTGCTTGATTTATGTATGAAATCGTCCATCTTACATTTACGTTTAAAGTGTAACCTACGTAGTCTTCTACTAGTTTTTAAACCGTTTTGTAACTCTAAGATACTTTTATAATACGCAACTTGTTTATTATAATAATGATTGTAACTCTTTATAGATTTACCACTAATTGCAATAGGTGTATCACCTATAATATTTGTGGTTAAAGTAACAAAGTTATTAACACCTAAATCTATAGCAGCATATTTATTATTATCTGATAATAGATTACAACTAGGTACTTCATAAACAACCTCAGCAACGAAATATCCACAGCGTGGTATGATACGTACTTCTTTAATATCCCGATATTGTTGTTTGGTTTTAAAGTTAAACTCTAAACCACTAGGATGTATAACACCATTTTTCTCACATTCTTTTTTAGAGAATGCTTGATTAGTATAGGTTAAAACAAATCTACCATCTATTTTATCTTTATAATAAGGTAGTTTAGGTCTACCTGTGAATGAATTAGGATTAACTGCATAGGCTTTTATAGCCTTAAAAAAGGATTTAAATACAGTATCTACCTGTTTCATTACTTGTTGTGATACTTTAGTTGGTAAAGCTATGTAATCAGGTTGTTTAGAATCTTGAAACTGTTTTTGTAGAGTTGCATAAGATAAGTATTTTTTATTTTCGAAGTAATATTGTCGAACAGCATATACAGTGCTATTATATAAGTTTTTAGCTTTAAATGTAGCACTATCTAATTCCCTATAGTAGGGATTATTAGGAGTTATAATATGTTGTTCTACTAAGTACATCTATCTTATGTATTATGTTCTATATAATATAAATAGTCTGAAAAGAAAAAAAAAATATATTTTTTTCTTACACTACAAATTCAGAAAAGATTCAATGTTTTTTCAGTATTTTACTTGAAAAATATAAAGTTTTTATGATACGTTACACTTTTTTTTTGTAAATTTTATAAATATTTGTTAAATTAATTTTAAAATAAATTAATTAAATAATTAATAGATGGCAACTAATAAAGAAGTTATAAATCGAATTGAAAAAGAAATTGAAAAATTAACAACAAAAGATTTTACGTTATTTTTCTTTACTATAGATAGTAAAAATGTTCCTAGTGGAAGCTTAGTTTATACTTATGAATTGGCGTTAAGTATGAAAAAATTGGGGTATAATGTAAAAATGTTATATCAAATTGATAATGAATTAACTGAACGTGAAATAGAGAAACGTATTGATAAAGGTACATATAATCCAATGGATAATCAAGTATTTTGTGGTGTCGGAGATTGGATGGGAGAAGAATATAGAGAACTTGAACACATTAATATAAATAAAGAAGGTGCTTGGGTTGTTGCTCCATCAGATTTTCTATTTATTCCTGAAGTATTTTCAAGTTTAATGTCACAAACTTATGTACATAAAATACCATGTCAAAGATATGTACTATTACAAAATTTTGATTATGTTACAGATTTTATACCATTTGGTGCTCAATGGATTAATTATGGTATAAGAGATTGTATTGCTACAACAGAATTGCAAGCTAATCTTATTAAAGATGTTATGCCTTATGTTAGAACAACAGTTATAAATCCATATATACCAGAATATTTTAGAAAACCTATTAAACCTAAAAATCTGATAGTTAATATTATATCTAAAAAACAAAGTGATGTTAATAAATTAATGAAAACTTTCTATTGGAAATATCCAATGTATCGCTTTATTTCATTTAAAGATTTAAGAGGTATGAATCGTGAACATTATGCTGAACAATTAAAGGAAGGTGCAATTACTATATGGATTGATAATGATACTCCTTTTGGTTATGGTGCATTAGAAGCTATGCGTTGTGGTAATTTAGTTATTGGTAAATTACCTGAAAATATCCAAGAATGGATGGTTGATGAAAATAATAATCTATTGGATAATGTTATTTGGTTTGATAATATGGAACAATTACCTGAAATTTTATCAAAAGTTATTGGTAGTTGGATGCAAGATGAAATTCCAAATGAAATTATAGAAGCAATGGAGAAAACTAACCAACTATATACTAAAAGTGAGTGGGATAGTAATGTTGAAAATTTTGTTAATAATATTGTTAATAAAAGAATACAAGAATTAACTATCTTTAAAAATAATGTTACTAATAACGAAGAAGAAATAGAAGGAGAAGAAAAATAATGAAAGATATAACTATATTAATACCTTTAACAGAACAATCAACAAATATGTCTGAAACACAAGTTGGATATATGAATGATTGTATGGCTAATATTGCAGAATGCCGTAATTATTACGATGGAAATTTATTTGTGAAATTTATATTTCCTGAAAAAGATTCACCATATGATAGTACAGTAAATGATGAACCTGAATATTTACATAATCCTGGTGAAACAGATTATTGTTCACAAATAAATTTTGGTGTTGAACATGTTGAAACAGAATATTTTACTATTATGGAAATGGATGATAAATTTAACCCAAAATGGTTTAAAATGTTTAATGATTATTTAAACACAAATGAAGATGTTAGTATATTTTTACCAATTAATGTTGTTTTAAATAAGAAAACCGAAGAACGTGAATTTGTAAATGATGTAATATGGGCAGCTTCATTTTCTAATGAAATAGGTTTTATTGATTTTGATTGTTTACAACATTCAGCTTCTTTTAATTTGACTGGTGGTATTTTTAAAACTAGTGATTGGTTAGGTTATAAACCGTCTATTGAAGTTGCTTTTAATTACGAATATTTATTAAGAGCAACTAATAAATCACAAAAAGTTTTTGTTATACCAAAAGAAGGTTATTACCATAACATTTTTGGTGAAAATACTTTATCTCAAAGATATTTGAATGAATTTAGTGAAGATGATACTATGAAATTGTATGAATTAGCTAAACGTGAATATGGTTTCGATGAAGACAGAAACAGTACTATAATAGAAACTAAAAAAGAAACTCTATCTTAATCAATGAAAGAAGATATAAAACAAGAAGTGACTGAAATTGTTAATGGTAATGTATTAGGTGATATTGATAATACACCTGATACGAAACCATTACCAAAAAAAAGGGGGAGAAAACCAAACCCTAATAAAAAAGCTATGTACTTTTCTGATTATGAGGAAGAAATGTTTAGAAGATATTGTACATCTACTGATAATATAGAGCGTAATAAAATATTTTCTGAAATTCTATATCCTGTATTTACTACAATGGTTGAATCTATTATACGAAGATATGGTTTGTTTACTCCAGGTGAAGAATTTGAAGATACTTTTAATGATGCAATGTCTCATTTAATTTCAAAAGTTGATAAATTTAACCCTGATAAAAATACTAAAGCATATTCTTATTGTGGTACAATATGTAAAAATTATGTTTTACATAAACGACAAAAAACACAAGAAAGTGTACAGAGAAATTTATCTTATGATTTGGTTTATACAGATGTTAATCCAGACACAAGAGTTACACAACCAGATGTAATGATTGATAATACTTTACATCAAGAGTTAATTAAGAAAGTTGTAGTTGAAATACAAGATATGATAGATAATTATAAAAAATATGAATTAACTCAAAATGATGTAAAAGTAGGTATTGCATTAGTTGATATTTTGGAAAATTGGGATGATATTTTTTCACAAATGGAAAGTAAAAAATATAATAAAAGTCAGATTGATTTATTTATTAAAGATTCAACAATGCTTAATACAAAACAAATCTATGAATCTAAGAAAAAATTCTCTAATGTGTATTTTGCTGTTAAAGAATTATTTTTACAAACTTACTAATTATATTATATAGTAAATTATTTATAATGAAGAGTTTAAAAAGATATAAATTAAAGTTAGATTCTAAACCTAAAATAGAGGAGTTATTACAAGAAATTTACAATGAAGCTTGTATGAATATAGAAGAAGCTCAACGTGAAATTAATAGAATTAGTGTTTCAACTAACTTAAATGAAGAAGTTATAGATGGTAAAGCAAAATATGCTAAAGCTATTAATGATTTTATAACAACAAAAGATAAAGCGATAGCAAGAAAATTTGAAATAGCTAAACTATTAACTGAAGTCGTTAAATTTAATGGTAATGTGCAACAAGCTTTTAATGAAGGGGATATACCTGATAATTGGGAAGGACTAGTAGAAAGAGAAATTAATATAATTGAAGAAAATAAAGCGAAAGAATATAAATTAAAATAACATGGCAGATATACAAAGAAACAGCAATAATATTTTATCATACATTAATTCATTAATATCAGCACTACAGTTCGATTATAATAACAATAATGTAAATGTTAATTTATTTCAACTTAGAGGTGATATTATTGGATTTATTGTAGAGTTTTTTAAGGAAACTAAAGGTTATGATTGGTTAATAGAAAAAATAGCTAATTATTTAACTGTTGCTGTTCCTGCTTTAGAATATAGTTCTAAAATTATTTTTTTAAGTTATATTGAAACTATGTTATCATGTTCAGTAAAACCTATTATTACTGAAAAAATGATACGAGAAGGTGTTTATTTTGATTTACAAAAAATTGATTTATTAAATAAATTAAATTTTCAACCATCAGTTAATACTTTGGATGAAAATAATCCAGGTAGATATTTGTATTTTGATACGGAAAATTTAGGTAAAATATCTGAATTAAAAAATGCAACTGATTTTGATGCTTTTCTATGGTATGTAAAAAATACACCAGGTGTGAGACATACATGGAGAAAAGAAAAAGACCGTGATAAAGATAAAATTATAAAATCATATGGTGAATTATCGGTATTTAAGTTAATTAAAAGTAGTCAAAGTGGTACTGATTTTAATTTTGATAATATTATATATTGTAAACAGAAAAATAACCAATATGTAACATTGACTGGGAAAGTTGTTGAAAATATTGAAGATTATCACATAGAGGAAACAATTTTTAATCAATTTAATAGACAACCTAAATCTAATGGTATAATTACATTAGAATATAATGCTAAATCATCTAATTTATCGACTTACAATCATAAAGAACAATTATATGTAGAAGAACCTACACAAAATTGTTTACATGTATTTTTTGGTTGTGCTGAAGGTGTTAATATTGAAACTTCCGCAACTAATGTTGATATATTAAGAGGTGAATTAAATGATGTTGAAGAAAAAATTTCTAAGATAGAAAATATTAAAGAACAGTTAAAAATAATTATACCTCAATTACAATCAAATGGCGTTTATTTAATTAAAGAATATCGAAATGAAGGAAAATCATTATATGATATTAATGAATTAAAGGAAAAATGTGAAAAAGAAATTAAATTAGCAACAGATATAGTAGCTTTTATTGATAATAAAGGAACTTTTCAAAATGAGGGTAATTTAGAAAAATATACTTTTGAATTATTAGATGGTGTTGATGTTTTTGATACAAAAGGTAAAGAAATATCTCATACTGTTGAGTTTCCTGACACATCATTGGTTGAATTATATAGAAGTCGTAATGAATTAGTTGCACAGATTAATGAGTTAACGACAACAGATAAAGTTGTATATCCTGATGAATCATCAAATTATTATTTAAATCATCCATTACTTGAATTTAATTATGATTTAATTTTCTCAATGGATTGGTTTAATGATAAAGTTTTAGCAGCACAATTAGTAGACGCTTTAACAAATTGTTTTAAATTTAATCCATTTGTTGGTTCTTTAAGTTTTAATAGTCAAATAGTTGAAACAATGGTTGGTGATTTGATTAAAAAAATGATAAAGAATGAAGATGTTATTATTAATGATTGTTTCTTTAATTTTAGTAATGATGAATATAATTCAATGTTAGAAAAAACAGAATTATTACGCATGGGGATAAACACGCATGATGGTAATAATATTTATTCTAATTTAACACCTGAATCTTTATTAAAAGATTTAAATACTATATCAAGTAATTCAACAAAAGAAGAAATTTCGACTGCTATTGAAAGTACTATCTTTAATGCAGTTTCAACAATGAAACTAAAATCTGAAACTAATATTGATACAGAAGTTGATGTTGATTTAGGTCGAATTATTGAAATATTAATTGAAAAATTAATATATGTAATTGTTGCTACTATATTAGCACCTAAAATTTATATGATAATAATGATTAATTTAAAAGTTTTAGGTTTTACAAAAACTCCTGGGTTTGACATTACTAATTTTCTCGCTTATTTAGGTACTATGATACGAGATATTATTGCTGAATTATTTAATACGATTATTGAGTATTTTAAAGATTTAATGATGGATGTAATTAACGAGTTATTAAAGATGTTAAAACCTATGTTTTTAAAAGAACAATTTGAACACTATCAAAATTTAATTACTAATGGTATAGAATGTTTACGTAGTAATCCTGTTGACTGGGTACAAGATGCAGTTAACTATGCAGATATTACTGATGAACAATTATCAACTAATAATGAATGTTAATTTAAAGTTTTATGATATTAAGTAAAATAGTAACACAAATAACTGCTGCTATGAAAGTATTAAGACCTCCTTTTCCTGAGGTTCCACCATTATTAATGTTATGTGATATTAAGAAGAGGTCGGGTATATCAGCACTTGCTATATCAACGGCAATCATAGCAAGATTACCTGAAATAGGAATTCCTAATGGTGTAAATACTGATGGTAGTGAAAATATTATTAACAAATTGATTATTGTAATGGTAGAAGAAATTGTTAAAGAATGGAAAGAACAAGGTATAGCACTTAATGTAATACCACCTGCAAGTATAAATGTATCAGGTACTGTTATGACAGCGTTAGGTCCTCTACCATTTACTGGAAGTAATACTAATCCAGTTAATGTGCGTGGAGGTGTTGGATAAAAATTTAATTAATTTAACATACTATGGAAAAATTAACAACAGAAGAATTAAATATAAAATTGAATGAAGTAAAAGCTGAATTTGATGAATATAAAAATATAATTAAACAAGCTTATACTGAAATGACTAATTGTGCTGATATGTATGAGTTAATTACAAAAGAATTAAAGAAAAGAGGTGTAACAAATGAATAGTGGTGATTATATTTTACTAGAAGGGGTTGTAGTTAGTAATATAGATGATTATGGTGGTAATCGAATTAAAGTTCGATTAGGTAATGTTTATGATGGTGATAAAAGTGATGAAAAATTACCATACTGTTCACCATTATTACCTAAATTAATTCATATAATACCTAAAGTTGGTGAGTTAGTTATAATAGTATTACAGAAAAACGGTAGTGGTGATAGTAATAGATTTTATATAGGACCTTTATTATCTCAACCGTATTATTATAAACATGAATTAGCTGATACAGCGGTAACTTTATTAAAAAATAGTAAAAAGAAACCTGAACCACATCCAAATCAAAATCCTGAAAATGTAGGAACTTTACCTGAATTAAATGATATTGCAATTTTAGGTAGAGATAATAATGATATTATCTTTAAAGATGATGAAATTAGAATACGTTGTGGACAAAAGAAAAATGTTGACGGCAGTTTTAATAAACGTTTAAATTTTAATGAAGTTTCACCAGCATTTATCCAAATGAGATGGTCTCAAAGACAAGACCCAATAACTAAAGAGAAATATGATAGTAGTATTAATATTTATGCGGATAAAATTAATTTATTATCACGCAACGGTGATAAAAGTTTTGGAACCATTGATAAACAAGACATGATTTCTGATGAAATGATAGATGAAATATTGAAGAATGCACATCCAGCTGTATATGGTGATTATTTAGTTAATTTATTAAGAAAGATATTAACTGTATTAAGTACACATACACATCCATATGCTATGTTACCACCAGCACAAGATGGTAATATGACATCATTAACGAACACAAATTTAAATGATTTATTATCTAAAGCTGTAAAATTAAATTAATTTATTTATGAAAATATTTATAAAAAAAAGATTTGACATTTAAAATGAAAAAAATAATACGATTAAATAAACAAAGTTTAAATAATATTATAAATGAAAGTGTTAAAAGAATTTTAACAGAACATTATGATATTATTAATAATGTAGAATACTGTCAAGATATTATAAAACAACAGTGGCAAAATCCTGAAAATTATTGGTTTATTTCAATAATGAAGCGAGGTAAAGATAATCATAATATGATTGTAAATAATAATGATATTGTAAATAATTATAATGATATCTTAATAGGTTATGCTATTGTAAAAGGTAATACAGTTGAAGAAACTATACAATCATTGTTATATCCAACTATACATTATTATAATAATAATGGTATTATAGAATGCCCAAAAAATCAAATTTTAGGTAATGTTATTGAATTATGTAATCAAACAAATGCTCGTGCATATTTCACTCAACGTCTCGATAATTTCACTAAAGTTAAAAATACTGAATATAAACCAAATAGATTTACACCTAAATATATAAGAGATATTTCTGATTTATATGATGATAAATCTGAAAAAATTAAATTTATGTATAAAACAATACATAATAAAACGCAAAAGAAAGATATACAATTGGTAGACTGTGATATTGACGATGAAAATATTGCACTTGAAATTAGTAATATTTTAAAAGATAATGGAATTGAAAAAGTAAAAATATTACCAAGCCATAATGGATATCATATATTCTTTAATGCTCAAGAATTATATAAAAGAGATATAAAATTAAAGGATTTTAATAATCATATTAATAATATTTTATTGAAAAAATATGGTGAGCAAACGAAAAACAATCCTTATGTTAAAATAGAACCAAGTACTTTTTCAAATATTCTATTATATTCTGCGGCAGGTAGAAAAAATAAATAATTAAAATATTTATTAAATATAATAAAATTTTAATTTTGAAAATCAATGTCAAAATCTAAAAAACATTTTAATTATGAACCATACATAAAGAGTTTATTAGACTTTATGTCAAAACATATAAATATTAAACCTTATCCTATTATAAAAATTTCTAATAAAAATCAAGGAGAACATAATGTATTAGCTTATACCGCACATTATGCACCTGATAGTAAAACGGTGACTTTATTTATTCGTCATAGATTTGTTAAAGATGTATTACGTAGTTTTGCTCATGAACTAATTCATCATTATCAAAACTTAGAAGGTAGATTAAATGAAGGTGATTATACAGGACAAGAAATTATTAATGATGATAAGTTAATGAAATTAGAAGAAGAAGCTTATTTAAAAGGTAATATATTATTTAGAAGTTGGACTGAATCTTTGAAAAATAAATTGGAAAATAAAGTAGAAGATAAACCAACAGAACATATGAAAAAATTAATTAAATTAAGTGAAACACAATTAAAACAATTAATTAATAAATAATAAATAAAAAAGAGACTATTGGAAATTTTAATTCAGTAGTCTCTTTTTATGTTTTTATTATTATAAATTAAACTTCTATATCTTGTTTATTATTTAATATATAAAATTCACACATATCATGATGTATTATTTCTTCCATATTATGAATTAATTTAATATCAATATGGTAATTTCCTGGAACCAATTCATTAGTGTTAATTAAGAAATAATTTTCATTATATCCACAGTCGATAGGCATCCAATTAATAACATCAATCTCACCTTCACCAGCTTTAGAATATAATCTATATTGTAATTTATAAATATTCTTCTCTTGTCGTGTAGTATAAGCTATTTTACAACTAACGTTAATTTTTCTAATATCACCTTGAACTATTTGTTCTTTATGATTAATACCGTGTATAGTAGGAACTATTTTTTCTTGTTTTTTAGTTTCATATGGTAAACCAAAAGTAAAGTAATTATTATAATCTTTAGTTGTAAAATATAATTCAACATTCGGAATAGATTTACCTTTGTATTTTAAATTACTCCAAATATCATAATACATTGTTTCAACTTCATATTGATTGGAATCAAAATAAACCTCAACATAATATACGCCTTTAGTAGCTTGTTTAACTGCTATTTCAGACCCATTAATTTCACAGTTTGGTAATTCATCTAAATTTACCAATTCCCCACCTACATAACTGTAAAAATATAATTTATTATCTTTATTTAAATAGAAATTAGTTCTATCATCTTGGATATTATCATTATAAATTGTTTCAATACACGGATGAAAAAATGTATGTGTATGTTGAGTGAAAAAACCTATATAATGTAAACAATCATCATCAAATGATTCAATATCAGGATGAAAAGATACCCCAATACCATAATTAGGTTGGTTACCTAAAATTAAATCATTAACATAGTCAGTTATATCTATTTCAATAGACTCATTACCAACATCAAAATGTTGCTTACCAATTATATTATTTAAAATTTCAGATTCATTATAAACCCCACCAACATCCCAAGTAGTTGAATTAGTTGAATTATACCAATTACAACCTTCTGTATTAAATATTTTGTTAATAGTATCATATCCATCTAAAACAAAATCAAATCCTGTACCCATATCCCAATCTTGATTTAATTTAAAAAATATCAAATCAAAAGATTGTGCTCGCTTAGCATTATTATATTTATTTCTTAAACCTCTATAAGGTGTTGATAAACCACCAACATTTTGCATTTTTAGTACATGCTTTAATTTAGAAATATTTGGATATACTTTATTATTTACTAATTTTTGTAAATTAGTTATATCAAAATGTAGTAAACCCCTTGATATGGATTTACCATAATAGAGTTCCATTATGGGATTCATACCAAGGTTAACTTCACTACCTTTTATTATTGTATTACTTTTATTAAAAAATGTTCTTGTTACTAATGACATAATATTATTGTATATTTATTAAAAATTAACGATATGGATAAGATGTGTCAATACCAAAATTTTGATTAGTGGTCAATGGTGTTACTAATATATGAGATATACCCTCGTGGTCAATTCTATGAACATAAAAAGTTATACCACCTTTACAATCCCAATAATCTAATGAATGTATTACAGAATTTGGTAAATCACTACGAAAAGTTACTTTACTAAAACTCCAAAATGATAATAATATCCCTTTTTCATTTTCAATATTTAAAAATATTTCAGTTATTTCAGTGTTAAATGGTATAAAATTTGTTTCAAAACAATTATAACTAGTTGTACTACCATATGTGTTAGTTCCTGTTCTATTATTATATATATATGATGTAATTGAAGAACCTATAGCACCTGGTTTACCTTTAACACCAGGTATACCTTTCTTACCATTAGAACCTGTATCGCCTGTAGCACCTTTTACAGAACTAGCATTACCTTGTTTACCTGTTGGTCCATTCGCACCTTTTACAGAACTAGCACCACCTTGAGAACCTGTATCGCCTGTAGCACCTTTTACAGAACTAGCACCACCTTGAGAACCTGTATCACCTGTAAGACCTTTTACAGAACTAGCTGCACCTTGTTTACCTGTTGGTCCATTCGCACCTTTTACAGAACTAGCACCACCTTGAGAACCTGTATCACCTGTAGCACCTTTTACAGAACTAGGACTACCTTGAGAACCTGTATCGCCTGTAGCACCTATTACGGAACTAGCATTACCTTGCTTACCTGTAGGTCCGTTAGCACCTTTTACAGAACTAGCACCACCTTGAGTACCAGTGTCACCTGTAGCACCTTTTACAGAACTAGGACTACCTTGAGAACCTGTATCGCCTGTAGCACCTATTACAGAACTAGCATTACCTTGTTTACCTGTTGGTCCGTTAGCACCTTTTACAGAACTAACACCACCTTGAGTACCAGTATCGCCTGTAGCACCTTTTACAGAACTAGCTGCACCTTGAGAACCTGTATCGCCTGTAGCACCTATTACGGAACTAGCATTACCTTGCTTACCTGTAGGTCCATTCGCACCTTTTACAGAACTAGCACCACCTTGAGAACCTGTATCGCCTGTAGCACCTTTTACAGTATTAGCACTACCTTGAGAACCAGTTTTACCTTTTACTGAACTACTAGACCCTTTTACACCTTGACTACCTATATTTCCTTGAGTACCTTGTACTGTGGATAATGTTTTAGAAGTGTTGTTACCTAAAGTGTATGTTATAGTTGTACCTGAAGCTGACATTGACTTAATATAAGACTTCACGCCTAAATTAGTTAAAGCTCCATCCGCTGTAGTAGCTCCTGTACCCCCATTCTCGATAGATAGGGGGTTTAATATATTTAATTCTGTTATACTAGTTTTTCCTAAAATAGCCATCTTTGTTTTATATTATATATCTTATATTATAAGTATTAACAAAATATAAAAATAAATTTATTAATACCGTTTAATATCCAACATCATTATTATCATATAAATTTGTTATTTCTGATGTATTTGCCCAGTCAGCACCATTATGGTGTACGAAACAACAAACATGATTAGGTTGTATGTCAGTGGACGTATATTGTACATGCATATCAACTCCAGATGCTTCTCTATAAACTGAACAAGGTGTTCCTGTCCAATTGAAAATATATAGAATATAGCAATAATTATAATTATTGTCATAAGCTAATTGATTTTGAAAATCAATAGTAATTTGTGGTACATCAGCATCAATAATGAGAGTAGCTATATTCATACAATGGTTTGAAGCTCTAATTTCAATTGTTATATAATCACCAAATTCAGAAACATAATAAGTTAAATGATTTATTTCACCATTTAATAAAAAATTAGCATTTCTACCTGCAGACCCTTGAGTACCTTGTGACCCTTGAGTACCTTGTGTTGTGTTAGCAGTACCTTGACTACCAGTAGCACCTTGTTTTCCTCTTGGTCCTTGAGCTGTACTAGCAGTACCTGTACTACCTTGAGCACCTCTTGCACCAGTACCGCCTTGACTACCTGTACTACCTTGAGCACCTCTTGCACCAGTACCGCCTTGACTACCTGTAGCACCTTGTTTTCCTCTTGGTCCTTGAGCTGTACTAGCAGTACCTGTACTACCTTGAGCACCTCTTGCACCAGTACCGCCTTGACTACCTGTAGCACCTTGAGCACCTCTAGCACCAGTAGTACCTGTAGCACCTTGAGCACCTCTTGTACCTTGACTACCTATATTTCCTTGAGTACCTTGTACTGTGGATAATGTTTTAGAAGTGTTGTTACCTAAAGTGTATGTTATAGCTGTGCCTGAAGCTGATAAAGTTTTAACATAGGCTTTCACACCTAAGTTAGTTAAAGCTTCATCTGCTGTAGTAGCTCCTGTACCCCCATTCTCAATAGATAGGGGGTTTAATATATTTAACTCTGTTATACTAGTTTTTCCTAAAATAACCATTTGTATGTTTTATTATTTAAAACCTAATTATTTTTTAAAGTTGAATATTATTACCTATTGTAGTACCTAAACTGTATGTATAAGATAATGGTATAAGAGTGACATATCCTTCAATACGAATACATTGAAATGCTGCCATTTTGTTTACATCTATAAGGAAACTATCATAAAGATAATAATGACATCCATTAAAAGTAACTTTTAATTTACCATTAAAAGCGTTATATATAGTTATGTATGTAATAACATTAGTTTGAAGATTAAGGTCGAAAGTTGCTCTACTTAGTGAATCGTTAATATATGAATGTGTTTCAATACCATAATCAACACTACAATTGGTTACAGTATTATTAGGCATACACATTAATGTTGATTTATTATAAGCTACATATCCACCTATACAACTACCTGTAGCACCTTGTTTACCTTGTTTACCTTGAGTACCTTGAGTACCTTGAGCACCTTGAGTACCTTTCGCTCCTTGGAAACCTGGGGCACCTTGTGGACCTTGACCACCTACAGCACCTTGATAACCACCAGGACCTGTAGCACCTTTAGGACCTTTAGCTCCTTGATAACCACCAGAGCCTTGAGCACCTTTAGTACCTTTCGCTCCTTGGAAACCTGGGGCACCTTGTGGACCTTGACCACCTACAGCACCTTGATAACCACTAGGACCTGTAGCACCCTTAGGACCTTTAGCTCCTTGATAACCACCAGAGCCTTGAGCACCTACCCCACCTTGGAAACCTGTAGCACCTTGTGAACCAGTTTTACCTACAATTCCTTTTGCTCCTTGTATGTTAGATAATGTTTGAGAAGTACCGTCGCCTAAAGTGTATGTTATAGTTGTACCTGAAGCTGACATTGACTTAATATAAGACTTCACGCCTAAATTAGTTAAAGCTCCATCCGCTGTAGTAGCTCCTGTACCCCCATTCTCGATAGATA
>JAEIGA010000908.1_pt1 | contig 44153 bp, 64 predicted proteins | sample 9270691 | NCBI WGS metagenome assembly JAEIGA01 (sample SAMN17057246, study PRJNA624740) | gut metagenome | biome: biome; isolation source: fecal sample | host: Bos grunniens | place: China: Xizang | collected 2019
AAACCTCCTTATATAATTCGATTATTGTCATCATCAGAGTATTCATTTCTTACTTTATTCTTTATTCTCTGCTCGGTTTTTATACCCTCGATAAAATCTTCAAGGTCATAGCAACCATAATCATCCCATATGTAAACAATGTAATTGATACAGGGGATAAGCAAGAGTGTAGCCAGGGCATAGACAGCCCACCAGCTTGCCAAGTGGAGAAGCCAGATTATTAGCAGCGCAATGCCACCCGCGGCCGCAGATAAAAGTGCGACTATTGGATACTTTTTCATTTATTTAACAACCTTTCCATAAGAGGGCTGACAGGACGTTCCAGCTCCTCTTTATCGTATTCTGGTTTATTATACCAACGATTCCATATATGGTCTATTTCTTCGAAATCGTAGTAAAACTGCTCAACACAAGGGGCTTCGATGCGGTCGGCGTGGAAATGTCCGAAACACCAGACTTTCCAATCGATTTGATCCGCTACGTTATCAAGCCACTCTTCCATTGATTTATCAACTGTGCTTTGGTCTATAAAAGGCAGAAAGATATCGGTTGGTTCAAACATTTTAGGACAAGTGTGAGAAAGAATAAAGTCAAACTCTCTACTGGAATGAAGATCCAGAATAAATGTTCTTTCTGCTTCACTTAACTGCTCATATTCGAACCAGCCTGAATATCCTGTGTGCTTAGCCTGAGCCAAACGATGCCATTTATCCACGGAGTAAGCTCCACCAATTACAAGACAATAATGGTCTTTAAACTGATAAGCGCCTCCGTCAAAAAGGTATCTGATAAGAGGAAATTCTTCTTCGACACGAACAAAGTTTTTAACATCGTCATCATATACGGGAGCGTATCCAAGAAACTCTGGTCGCTCTTCGTGATTGCCGCGAACGCAGTAGATTGTATAGCCATATCCAGATATTATTCTTTTATTCTTCTGGTCGGACTTATTCAGCCAATAATTAATTCCAGCATCACCAAGGATTACGATTGCGGTTTCCTCGGGTATAAGATCGGGGCGCTCCGCTTTGATGCGGTCAAGTCGAGCCGGCACTCTTCCATGTGTATCGCCTGTAATTATAAAATTCTTAATCATTACATTTTTCCACCCCTAAAAATGAGGTTGTTAGGATCATTCTGCTGAATATAAGACTTCATCACAGAAGCGCAAAGACAACAATTCTTTTCTTTATCCCACCACATACAATTTTCATCCATACAATAGACTCTGCTATTCTGAGATCTTAAAGGGCAATACATCATTTTAATTCCTCCGATACTGAAATTTTCATAATATTAAACTGAACGCTTTCCAGAAGTGCTCTCATCTCAGGCACTTCTTCATCTTCCTTGCCTTCGCAGAATGCGTCAGCAATAGCGACAACATGGTCGCGAACCTTGAGTGCTTCAACCTGCGCTTCCGCTAGTGAGAATCTATCCAAGAGTTTGTAATCCATAATTCTATCTCTTTTGGAATCAGTTGGACGCAAGCAGCTTTCATAACTCTCACCATTGATATATCTTTCAAGGTAATCATCAACTCTGATAAGATGTGATACCTGTTTGCCGTCATAGCCATACTTATCAACGATGTCAGCTTTTGAGGGGTATCTGTGCTCCATTGCGTGGAACTTTTCAAGGGCGACACCCTTCATTGATTTAACGGCGCGATGAACGTTCATATGGGCAATGCCTTCTCGATTATCAAGAAGTCTATTCCATTCTGCTTCGTATATGGGATTTACAATTTTGAAAGGAGTAAAAAGAATTTCAAGGAAATTCAAATTCTGCTTTCTGAAAGTTTCCATATATAGACGAATATCTTTAAAGTCGATATGCTCGTCATTTTCTCTGACATGAGTAGTACTCACAGGTTTTCTATTCATCGCAATATCTTCAAACGAGGGAATGACAATCAACTTAGTGTCAACATCACTACCTTCATAATCCAGGCCGTAGTTCTGACTACCCTGGAGAAAAATACCGACAATTCGGTTTGCGGGAAAATGTTCAAGAGCTTCTTCATAATGCTCTTTTAATCTTTTCATAATCTTCTCTTCACGAGTCATTAATTATCATTCCTTTCTTGATTATTTATCCTCATCGTCATAACAATGAAATCTTTCCTTAGGGTCTTTCTTCATTTTTTCCATACATCCACCTTTTAAAAGGATTGCTTCTGTGGGTTTAAGGGTTCCATATAAAGTAGCATACCATTCGGGATAATGAAATCGAATGTAAGCAGGGTCATATACACAGTCAAGATATCCACGAGGACAGGCTGGAGTATATCCGGCCATACAGCGATAACATCTTACTTCACCATCTACCACAGAAAAATCTTCGGAGACACCAGTTTCTCCACACAGCTCACAAGTTCTGATATATTTTTTAGTTTTTGTCTGATCTTCGAGATAATATATACAATCTGTCGCATCTCCGTCTTCTGGTCGACCATTAAGTGCGCTACATAGATCTTCGTGAATACAATTTTCACATTTACGCTTTATCATACAATACCAAACTCCTTTGCTATTTCAGTAATGGTTTCTTTATCCAAGAGATAATGATATTCTCCGTCTTGATAAGACTCAATATCATAAGCTTCCATAAGAGCTTCATAGAATGTTTTTTCAACACGAGCTACTGTTCTATCAGCAAGCCATTCTTTACATTCAACGGGATTATCTTGGATTGTTCGATAATCACAAATATAACGATGTAAACATTCTTTACAATATTTAGCCATTAAACTTCCCTCCAACCATTTTTCTGGATTATAGCTCTCATATTAGCTACGCCGACCGGATTCATAGAATGAATATGAATTGGATAGTTGCGGCCGGTCTCTTCAAGCCAATCAAGAAGTTTTATATAATCGCCACCATAGCAAGCATAGTCTCCAGCATCGTGGTCAATGTCAATTACTTCAACAAGATCAACGAGATTGTTATCAAAATCAATATAATCACCATATATTTCGATATATCTTATTGCGTCATTCACTGTTTTCAGCCATACATAACCTTTAGGGGCGGGTCGCACATCATCTATCCAAAGTTTCATATTCACACCTCAAACTTTCTCGTTCTGAATTCTATTCGACATACATCGGTCAAGTCATATTTTTGACCGTAGCAATCTACAACTGTATTATTTACAATGGAACATAACATTCCAATAGGTTTATCTTTTTTATATAAGCTAAAAAATGTATCATAGTCAGCTTTATTTTCTTCGCAAAGCTGATAGATTCTTGCAGTCGAGCCATTGATTTTTCGATACTGTTTAGGAGTTGTATCTAACACTTCGACAAGACCGCGTCTAGCAAGGGCGCCGAGGGTGGCCGCCGCAAGCCCTATTTCTCTTGCTGTCTTGAACTCTTCTGGAATTTTATCAAGATTAGTTAAAGGGGTAGCCATTTTCTTTCCACTCCGTTATTACATCGTTAATAATGCGTTCTTCATCTTCGCCGCTACATACTTCTTCATCGTGCATTCTTGCACGAACTTCAGTGGCGATTTCATAAGCTGCGTCTTCGCAGATGTCGCTGTGATTTTCCATAATAAATTCCGCAGTGCAGCAAGCTTCGTAGTAATAAATTACATCAATTACTTTTGGAATATCCAAACCATACATTTGTTCTTTATCAAAGAGCATTTATTACCCTCCTTACCCTATTGTAAGCATAAGCTCTCCATTTTTCTCATCCTGCTCATATACTGTATAAGTATAGTCAGTATAATCAAAGCGGTCATATGTGCGACGCTCTACCGGAGATCTTTTATCCAGACTAAAAGAAGCACCAGGCCTACAGCCGCATCTTTCCATATCCTGTTGCCAAGCAACTACTTTTGTGTCATCGGGTATTTCTGCCAGTATTTTCTTTAATTCACCAACTGAATAAACTCTCATAAGCCTTTTACTCCTTTTCTTTTTTATTACATATATATTATATCATATTTTTTAAAAAAAATCAAAAAAGAAAAAACGGGGAGAGATTTCTCTCTCCCCGCGGGATTATCAGTTATCGTTCTTCAGACCGCCAAGAATTTCCTGGAGTGAGGAATCGATAGGCATTCCGCGAAGAAGTCTATCGGTTGTCTCAACAACGCCTTCACCATTTGCGATAGCATAGGGTGACATATGTTCGGCAAGTGCGGCCATAAGATCGCATTTACCGCCAGTTTCAAGTGCGGCGATGAGGTCGGGTGTGATTGAACCCATGATCTGCTTAACAGTTTCTGCGTAGGCAGCCTGCTTCGCAGCTTCGATCTCAGCGAGTGAAGCCTCGTGAGCTTCCTTCTGAGCGAGTTCCGCAGCCTCTCTCTGAAGAGTAGCAGCGTGATTTGCGTTCACTCTGTTGATAGTAGCCTCGTTGATTGCGTCAAGCATAGGCTGCATATCTTTTTCAGCCTGTTTCTTAGCAAGTTCTTCTGCTTCCTGCTGACGAGCTATCTGAGCCTGGATTTCAAGCTTGTAGGTAGCTTCTTTCTGCTGAAGCTCCATCTTGTTAAGAAGAGTCTGTGTACGAAGTTCCTGTTTCTTCTGCTCAGCAACCTGAAGTGCTTCAGCAATTTCAGCCTCTCTCTCTGCGTCGGCAAGTTCGAGAGTCTTGCGAATCATTTCGTGCTGCTTATCAAGAAGCATTGCTTCAATTGATCTTTCAACGTCAAGGCCGAGAACTTCAACGTCGTGAATGAACATACCGTTCTCTGAGAAGAATCTGTGGCCGTCGTGAGCAGCTTTTTCGCTACCATCATTCTCGGCTTTGATACCAAGAGTCACATTTCTTACAATGTCAGAGTAATTCTGATAGAAATCAGAAATTGTGTAGTTCTTAACTTCTCTCTTGAGAAGAGAACGAACTCTGTCGCAGAGATACTTGACATAGTTGTCAACAGCAAACCACTTATCCATATGCTTCTCGTCGAAGTCTACGCAATAGCTTACGCGGATTGCGGCCTTTACGAAATCCTTGGTCTCAACACGGATAGTGTCAGAAACCTTGTTATTTTCGTGGCGAAGATATGCTGTCTTGATAAGTTTGTCTGTTGTCTTGGGATTGCCAGTGCTGAGTTCAAGTGACTCAAGAGTCTGGTCATAATCGAGAAGAACGGTCTGCGGGCCGCAGATAACTTCTCTTGTGCCGTCCTTTGAAATTACATTGATAGCATAGCCAGTCCATACATCGATGCTTACAACACCGTCAAGCTTATTATCAAGCGTAATGGTTCTGGGCTTGGTGTATGAAGTTCCTCTGGAAATATTAGCATTAGCCTCCAGATTAGCCAGAGTAGAGCCAGTGCTATTGGAACAGCTGTATGCTGTAAGAGAGTCAAGGTTAACCTGACTCATTGACTTTTCGACATATTTCTCATTTAAGCCTACGTTGTACTCCATAACGGCTCTGTTTCCGGGGAACCAGAGTTCGCACTGCGACTGAGTAAGCTTACGCTTAACAACAACTTCGGTTCTGGGGTCAGGAAGATACATAGCAGGACCTTTTACGGTCTTGATTTCGCCGGACATTCTATCCATAATATAGCGACCTTCACCCTCGGGAATTGCGATTGCGTGATGAAGAAGCTTGTTATCATATGAGATAATTGCGTGTTCGGGTCTGGGGTAGTAGATCATCTGATCGTTGCCTGTGATGAAGAGCTCTTCACCTACGGGGTGAACAACTTTCTTGTCATCAGTATATTCTGCGATAACCTTTACATAGATACCTGAAATCTTAGAAAGCTCGATAGCTCTGAAGATATAACCACCTTTGGGGCTGGTTACGAATGTTTCAGTAGGCTTGGGGAACACAACCTTGGGGCCGTGAACATATCTCTTATTACCGTCTTCATCCTTAAGGATGCAGTATTCAAGTCTTTCAAGAGTAACAGCTTCGCGCACATAACCCTTGCTGTCATCATTGTCAATAGGAATTACTTCGATACCTGTAGGAGGAATGTAGAAAGAAACCTCTGTGCCCTTGATTACAAGAATCTGGCCGTTTACATATGTATTTTTGGTTTCAATTTTCTTGCCCTCTGCATTGAGCATTTCACCCTGACTCTGGCTTGCACTTTCTGCTTCGTATACACGAGCAAGAAGATACTGGTTTGAACGAAGAGCGTGGCCTCGAACAACCTTAGCCATCTGCCCGGGATAAAGAGCAAAGCTTACCGGGCCGCGCACATTTACCTTGCGTCCAACGTGAACATCTTCGGGAAGGTTATTTGCGCCGGGCTTAGGGTGTTTATTACCATCAACGGGGTTCTTGAGAATGATATACCAGTTTTCAGGAGCTGTTGCGAAAAGATTAATCGCACTGTCATAAGAGCATCTTTCAAAGCTCTTGGAATAAGTGTTGAATCGAACGAGCTTATCAGAGTTTGACAAACTTGTCTTTGAGGGTCCAACCCAACATACTACGTGACCTTTCGTTTCGTCGAGTACATAAGCATACTCGTTGATGGAAAGGACTAGGTCTTTCTGAAGTTCTGACATAGTTCTTAATACCTCACTTTTTTATTTCTTATTTTTTATTACATATATATTATAATATATTTTTTTAAAAAAATCAATAAAACAAAAAAAACGGGAACTCTATAAAAGAGTTCCCGTAGGTATTATTCAACGATTTCAGTCCAGCCATAATAGCCTGGTTCCCAAACGTTATTATCCGCAGTAGATTCCCATTTTTTGCCATTGTGAGAAACCTTATCTCCCAAAGCATATGCGCCTTCCGCGCCCAATGGTTGTATCCATGCTGGATATTCTTCTTTTGGATTTCCAATTTGATGCCACATATTTACAGCATTTGGAGTCCAATTTTCTTGACTATCGTGTTCGATGTCGCACATATATAGAAGTTCTTCTTCATTTTCATTTGTATATTTTCTGATTTGACCGACAGTATAATGAACATCACTTTGCCACTCTTCAAAAGCTTCTGGAAACTTGATGATATTTTCTTCAGCTATTGTTCCTGACTCAGCCATTCCAACAAACATAATTCTTGACATATCAAAAGTTTTTTCTTGCTGAGATAAAAGTGCCATAGTGCGACTACGTTCTCTAATAATTTGACTGTTTATAGGTTTAAATTTAAACATATTGGCACCTCCTTATACAATACAGCAACATGGAGCGAGGTATCTTGCTGCATTGCCAGTTCCATTAACATTGCTTTGACCAATTGTTCCTCCACTATTAACTGTACTTATTCTACACTCTTGTGCACTAGATATTGCAGCTGTTGCACTTGTTGCGGAAGGGGATCTTAAATAATAAGGTGTAGCTATATTTTCACTATCATATTTTATTCTACAAGCAATAGCATTATTACTCGAAGGAGCATCTAGTCCAGACCCTACTACATAATATTCATAAGGCTCTCCTAAATTCACTCTATCGCCCTCTTGATTGAAAGCTGGGGTTCCATAGAGTTCGGTTGCAGAAGGTAAAAATATTAATTCACTTATTTCTTCCACTGTTCCTTCAACAAAGTTATAAACTAATTTGTTAACTGGTCCTAATACTTCTCTAAAATCAGAATCGATTTGGTATAGGAAACCAGGATCATTTACATATGAAGGAGGTCTATCTAATTCATGCGAAGACACCCAATCTAAGGTAGAATTTTCTCCATTTAAGAAAAATCGAATACCGGAATTAGGATAGTAATTAGAACCGCCCCCCTGTCCTCCAATACCACCTGGGGCATATGCTATTTCTCCTAAGTATATAGATTCTTCAGGAGGCGTTGCTCCTAAACTAGATGTTTCTGCTGTATAAAAAGTTTCACTAAGATCAAATGACACAAAACTAATCTATGAGGTGCCAGTTCGATAAATGTAACTATTTGCAGGAATTATGGTTTCTTCTGGGATTGTAAAACCTATATTGGGAAATGTTGTTTGTGTAAATCGAGCTTGGTAGGATAAATGATAATCGCCAGGACCAAGATCTTCAGTAATTTTAAATGCAAATTCTTGGGAATCATATTCTCTAATTGTTTTATCTAAAACATTGTGTAATTGTAAGGTCATACTATGAGTATATTGACTGTCACTTGGAATATCTTGATCAAATCCAATAATATCCCAAACAAGCTCTCCAAATTGTTCACTATTGCAAACAAGTTGATCTCCAATATTAAATGCAGATGAAGCATATCCACTTCTAACAATTTTCTAGATTTTTTCCCAAGAATCTACTGTACTCATAGATAAAACCTCTTTAATAACTTCTTCTTTTGAAGTTGTAATTAAAGTATCAACATAGTCTTTACGAGTAATTGAACTATCAGTATTTCCTTGAGTTTGAATTTGTGCCGATCCATCTTTTTTTACTGAAAAAGCAGTTTTTCTATCATCATTAGAGCTTCCATTACCAACATCAAAAAAAGAATCAGTAAGAATTTCATTATATTGACCAACAATTGCCTAATAGTTTGCACCAGAAGTTGTATGATAACCTCTAGTGAATGATCCTTTATGGTTTGCTTCTGTACTAATATTGCCTGCATCACTAGATTGTCCTTTTGCAATAGAAGATACTCCAGATGCTGTTGAATAGTCTCCTGTTGCTTGAGTATTAGAATTCTAGGCGTGTCCAGCTCTTCCTGTAACTGTAGTTTGTTCTCCTTCACCGTGTCCATAATTTGCCTATACCTTATTATAATACCCTTCTACATGAGCTCCATCATAATCTCCACATAGATTATTATAACCTTCGATATGATTTCCTTTACCTGATATACTTCCTATAAAGTTTGGTAATTCTGAAAAAGAACTTAATCCACCGACATTAGAATATCCTTCGATATGACTAGCGGTGGAAAATAATTTATTTTCTTGACCTTCTCCATGATTATATCGTCCAAAAATTGAATTATCTACGCCTTCAACATGAGTGGCTAATTGTTCATATTCAATATTATTACCCAATCTATCTAAGGATAATAATATAACTGGATCATTGTTGTGTTTCTAAATAACATTATTATATCCTTCTGCGGTTGAATAACTCTGAAGAATTAAATTATCACCATCATCTTTTGAATACTAGGTTAATCCCTAATCGGCTAAATAGCTTTCATTTAATTTTTTGGTTTTTGTATATGAGTATTCGTTAGTAGTATATACTTGTCCATAGTTACATACTTTAGTCAGATAAACTCCTACAGGTAAAGTCAGGCTAGCAACTCCAGTATATGCACCAACAAGACCTTCTTGTAGTACAAAAATTGCTCTTGCATTTTTTACAGAAAAATTAGAACCATATCCTTTAGGCTCTCCTTCTAAGAATGAAATTGCTATAAATTCAGCAGTATAAGTATTATTTTGTTGAAATGTATTTAAATCAACTAAATTATAGTGTACTCGATATAAAAATTGTTTGTCGTCAACAGTAGTATTTTTTTTGTTGTTACTTTCATAAGTAATACCTTTTGTACTATATTTACAAACTCCATTAGAAATAATTTCCTTAATGGAATCATCAACCGTGTTTGAGACTCTAATATATTTTATATAATTAGCATTATCATATTTGTCTTCATATACTTCATGATTAGATTCATCTCCATCCCAACTAAAAACAACTGTTTCTGTCGGATAATGAGTACGATTTTTAATATAGTTATTTGAATTTGAATCATTTTCAGACCAGTCTAAAACAATATTATTATTATTGCTCTCTATTTGATTTAAAACATATTCTTCTGAGGCATAAACTTTTTTATTTATATTACTCATTTGTCTCCTCCTTTATTAACCAAGCAAGAATTTCTTGCTCCAGAATATCTCTTGTTAATAAATTATTATCAATATAAAATGGTTCTTTTATAGTGGGTTTATTACAAATTTTCTCAATGTATTCAGAATAGTCAGCAAAAGATACTTGAATCGTCCATACTGATATATCATTAAATTCACGCCATGTTGTGCCTGCTACTTTTTTATTATTAACTAAAATGTCGTTTTTTTCAAATGTTGTATTAGGAACATATTTCGTAATTGTCTCTATGAATTTATTAGTAATGGTTGCCTCATCCATCATCATAATTTTAGGAAAAATAATTAACATTTGTAAATCTTTATTACTGCCAATAATAGTTCCACCTTTATATCCTAATTCTACGATTTTGACATCAAGTTCATTACATAAATCATAATCAATATAATCATCGCCATGAAAAGCATAAACGCCCTCTCCTTGGCCAATAAAAATACTTTCTTGATTATTTGAAATTGCTTTAGAGATTTCTTCCGATAGAATAGAAGCATCAAAACGAAAAATCTTTGGATTCCAACATTTAAATAGATAATCTTTTTTTAATTTAAGATATTCATCGATGGTTTTAAAACCAAGTTCATTAATTTTGGGAATAAAAGTTCCATAGAAGAATTTATGTTCTGCTCTAAGTTGTTTTTCAATTTCTATGGCTTTAATCAAATTATCCATTATTATTCCTCCTTTAACTTATCTAAAAATTCAAAAATACCCATACAAGGAATAATACCATTAAGTTTGTTTCCCATATAAGCATTTCTCATTGTATCATTATAATGCTGAGCCAACATTTCATTAGAAATATCTGGCTCAATTGTTTTATATACTTCGTCATAAAATCTTTTGCACCATTTGAAATTCGTGTCTGCGTGAGCACTTGCTCGAGCTACACATTCAATATAATATTCATAAATATGAAGCATACAATTTACTGCCCACATAGTAATACCTCCATTATAAGGATTGCGTTTTTTTGCTTCTTTAATAGCATAAATCATATTTTCTACATATCCATAAAAACTATCTCTTTCAGAGCTGCCGTAACTATACTGACAATCATTAGCACGGGTAATACTATTTGGATTTTCATGCCAATAGTAAACATGGGCAGCAATAAAATTGATTTGTTCTTGGTCATTTGAACATAAACGAAGTAAGGTATTAAAACCATTGTCTTCATTAGCACGAGAGCTCTCGTGAAAACGAATATTATATTTATCAATAAAACTTCTACGATATAATTTACCAAACATCCATACGAGATCTTTTTCATGAGCCATAAGAATTGGTCCATCCCCAGGAGCCAATCCTTCTTCATGAACTTCATCAAAAACTCCGACGCAAGTATGGTAAAGACCTTTATTTATCTCAATACCATTACGCAATGCCTTAAGGGCGAATGAGCCATTGAAAGTATCATCTGCATCAATAAAAGTGAGGTAACCATTTGAAGTATGTTCAATACCATATTGACGAGCAACTCCTGGACCTCCATTAGTTTCATAGCGAAGGATATTGATTTTCATGATTGATTCGAAATGTTTTGCAATTTCCGCATAATTTTGCTTTGTTGAAGCATCATCTACAATAGTTACTTCAAGATCTCTAACGATGTCTTGGCAAGCAATGCTTGCCAGACATCTAAAGAGAATTTCATCAGGTACATTATATGCTGGAATAATTACATCGATTTTATTGTTATATTTTTTCATAATCCTTTTTCTCCTTTTTTTGTTTGTTAATCGCCGTTTATTTCTTTTGCGGCGGCAACATTTTCTACTGGATAAATATAAATGTTATAATCTGTATTATAATAACAATTATTTGTTGTATCATTTTCCCAGGTTATATCAGCGCCCACAAGTGAATTTGCATTATCTGTAGATAATATAGTTGTTAATGTTGTTGAATTTGCAGGTACATAAATACTGAGATTGTTAGATACATTTCGTCCTTCAAAGCATTTGTGAGCTGTGGTAATTCCTGTGGAATAAAAGTAGGCATTTCCTTGAATATTAGGACAATTTTGATAAGCTTCATGTATATAAATAACACTGTTTCCACACACCGCGGTGGTTAAATTAGTACAATCACGATAGCTACCATACATACTTTCAACTTTTTCTCCGCATGCGGCAGTAGTTAAATTAATACAATTTGTATAAGCATTGTGCATCTTAATAACGTTGTCTCCACAAACTGCGGTGGCTAGATTAGAACAATTAGAATAAGCATGATTCATAATACTAACGCTATTGCCGCAAGCTGCAGTAATCAGATTGGAACAATCCTAATAAGCTTGATACATGGTAGTAACTTTATCTCCACAAACTGCAGTGGTTAAACTCTCACAGCTATCATAAGTTCCACGCATATTGGTAACATTATTTCCACAAACGGCTGTGGTTAGACGGAAACAACCTCGATAGGCAACGCTCATATTAGTAACATTATCTCCGCAAGCAGCAGTAATTAAGTTATAACATCTTTCATAAGCATTTGCCATATTAGTAACTTTATCTCCACAAACTGCAGTGGTTAAGCGGACACAATTAGAATAAGCTTCACCCATATCAGTAACGTTATCTCCACAAACGGCTGTGGTTAGATTGAAACAATTACCATAAGCAAAAGCCATATTAGTAACATTATCTCCACAAACTGCAGTGGTTAGATTGCGACAGCCATAATAAGCCTCAAACATATTAGTAACTTTATCTCCACAAACTGCAGTGGTTAAGTTGACGCAATTACCATAAGCAAAAGCTATATCAGTAACGTTGTCTCCACAAACTGCAGTGACTAGATTAGAACAATTAGAATAAGTATAGCGCATATTAGTAACATTATCTCCACAAACTGCAGTGGTTAGATTGCGACAGTCATAATAAGCAGCATGCATATTAGTAACTTTATCTCCACAAACTGCAGTGGTTAAGCGGACACAATCATAATAAGTTCCATTCATATCAGTAACGTTATCTCCGCATGCGGCAGTAGTTAAATTGAAACAACCAAGATAAGTATCAAGCATATTAGTAACTTTATCGCCACAAGCTGCAGTAATTAAATTATCACAAGAACGATAAGCAGAAGCCATATCAGTAACATTATCTCCACAAACTGCAGTAGTTAAATTAGCACAATTATAATAAGCAGAAGCCATATTAGTTACATTATCCCCACAAATAGCAGTAGTTAAATTATAACAATTATAATAAGCAGAAGCCATATTTTCTATGCTTTCTGGCAAACAACTTTCTTTTAATTGATACATATTTGAAAAAGCTTCTGAAAAATTAGTATCAGTTAAAACTACATTATTAGGAATGATGCATTTTGTCATTTGGGGGTATTGTTTAAAATTTATCATATTATTTATACCTCCTTAAATTTTAATACGATTTGTATCTGGGACAATCATTTCAGTACTTGTTTCCCCATTTAAGGTACCTTTCCAAGCTGTAATTGTATATGTTCCATCGTTATTGTCAGTATATTCAAAATCATCTAAATGGAAAACTAATATAGGAACAACAGTTTTATGAGAGAAGGCAGTTATAATTAATTCGAAGTTTCCGCAATTTTCTAAAGGTTCTGTTGGGTAAGAATAGAATTCAACAATTTCGCTAGTACCATTATCGTAATAGGCTGTTAATACCATACCTGTTGGATCAAAAGTTTCGCCTCTCATATAATCTGTTTTTATAGGTGGAGTTGTAACTTCAATATTTATAGGCACTTTATGAGTTATAAGATTTCCATTAGCAATATAAATATAATAATCTGAATTATTTACAATGTCTGTTAAAATTATATAATTTTGGTCTATTCGAGGTTTATTTTTAATATAATCTTTTGCAACACTATTTTCTTGTTTAAAATCTGGTTGAATATTTGAATTTTCTTCAATAGTTTCAAAAATATTATCAATAGTTTCAAAAAGACTATCGGGTAAAAATATCGGATCAATTTTATGACAATTGTATTCTCGCATGGTCGTTGAAATAGTTAAATCAACATTATTTAGATAGCTCGCACGTGTTGATAAAACAACATTATCATCGCACTTTGCTGTACTTAAAAAATATAATGAAAGCTAATTAGTATTACTATCATAATAAAATAAGTAGTCTTCTCCGGTATTATCATTATTATTTTTTGTATAAAGATATAAATTACCAACAGATATAATATTTTCATTGCAAATAGCATTACCAGTTCTTGTTATATAATAATAATTAGTATTTTTTGCTACGGTGTAGGCTATTCTTTGAACTATTGTTACCTGAATATTTTCTACAATATAATTTTCAAAAGTTCCATCTGTTTCTAAAGTACTAACATAGGTAGTATTTGTTGTGTTATAAGAAGCAGTGGGACTATCACTATTAACACTATCATAAATAGTTTGAGTGATAAAATTTTCTGTTGCATAAAATGGTCTATTTTTAATATAGTCTTTTGCTGTGTTATCATTTTGATTATAATCTACTTGAATTGATAACAATTCTTCTACAGAAGTTTCAAGTGTATCTACAGAAGTTTCAAGTGTATCTACAGAAGTTTCAAGTGTATCTACAGAAGTTTCAAGTGTATCTACAGAAGTTTCAAGTGTATTTACAGATGTTCCAAGTGTATTTACAGATGTTCCAACTGATGTTAATATATCATTTTCAAAAATGACATTATTACCGTCATCCACGGTATAGGGAGTTTTTATATTAAGATATTTATTGTCTATTTTATGGACTATTTCATTTATAGATATTAATGATTTTTCAAAATAAACCGGATAGTTTCCCGCTGGAAGAGAAGTAGCTAGTATTAGAGCGTTATTCTCAAATGTAAGTAAATAATTTTCTCCTGTATCATTACCCTGGCCACTTATTGCTATATTGCCAATATATGGCACCTTTTCATCATAAAATAACCAAGTAAGATTTTCATGAGTCTCATTATTAAACGTTAAATTATATATATCATTTTCTGAAAAAGTATATCCATCTGGTATTATCCAAATGTACATTATAAAACCATTATTGTTTTCAAAAGTATATGTGTTTTCTCCTATTATAGGAGCCATATTATCAATATAAAAAAGTCCTATTGTATGAGTTGCTTCTGTGGTTTTATATGCTAAATTAAATTGATTATCATCGTATACTATTGCACCATAGTAGTCTTCCCCTGTATCATCTCCTGCTCCTATGAGACTTAAATTACCAAAAATAAATATAGAATCTTCAGGTGAAGATAAAGTTATTTGTTCTATTCTATCATCTATAATTAAATTATACTATCCATTTTCTACAAGAATCTATGAAATAGGACATGAACAAACTAGCATTCCTTCCAATCCTTCAAGTTCTTCAAATTCAATCTCTTGTAAAGGTATAATTTCATTATTTATAGTTTCTACAATTTCAGAATAGAATGGTCTATTCTTAATATAAGAAGGAGAAAGTTCATTATTTTCATTCCAGTTTCCTTGATTAATTAGCCAAAGAAGATTAACAAAATCAGTTTGTCCGTCTCCTACTTTTTGATAAAGCATATCATTATCAACTGCATAAAGAACTTCACCTTTAAGAGGGATAAATTCTCCCTCGGCAATTGTATTCCACTCGTCTAGAGTTTTATATTTGTTCTAAATACGAGTTTTTAATGTAATTTCTGACATATTTAGAATCTCTCCTTTAATTTCATAATAAAAAAAATGGGGTATTTAAAAAAATACCCCATTAAAAAATTACTTAAGCGTTAGCATCAAGAATGAATACAAGATCAGTGTCAATGCTAAATTCTGTTCCATTAAGCTTTAAGCCTGCGCCAGCTGTATATGTTGTATTTTCGTGTTCTAAGCCGTCAGCATATTCTTTAGCGTATGCTTTAGCTTGAGCTAAGATACCAGTATCAGCGTTATTGATAGCTGAAATAGCTGCAGTATTTTCTGCTACAGCACCCTCCGCAAGAGCTTTTGCTGCTCCAGCTACTTCAAAAGCAGTAGCATTTTCATAAGCTGCGCTTCCAAGACCAGCAACAGATACTTCTGTACCATCAACAGAAATAGTACCATTGGTTGAACCTGTTGTAATGTTTTGAACTGCAGAGTCTGCTTTATCTAAAGAAGCATTTACAGAAGTATTTAATTCTTTTTCAGAAATTGATCCTTCTATAACACTAGCTTTGATTTTATTACCTTCAACAGTCATATCAATTGTATCAGTGTCTTCCGCTGTATATACATCAATTAAATATTCTAAGTCAATTCTTGTAGTGTCTGTAACTCCACTATCTGTATTCCAAGTAATAACAAGAGTATTTTCATCAAGGTCTACAGAGCTAATCATTCCATCTTTGATGAAGTCGGATGCGTCAATTTCAGTAGTTGCTCCACCTTCAACAAGTTTAATTTTCTTGTTTTCAGAATCATAAGTGATACCGTATTTTGTATCAGTGTCATTAGTATCAGCATAATCTTTTGCTGCTTGAAGAGCTGTTGCGATATCTTCAGTGGTTTTAGTGCCTAAATTGGTGATTTTTGTATCAAGAGCTGTATCAGCATTTGCACGAGCTGTTGCTTCGTCAGCAATAGCTTTTGTGTTAGCTGCGATATCAGCTTTAACAGCAGTATCGTCATAATTCTTTAAAGTTGCTAATCTTTCAATTTCGCTAGTTGAGATAAGAGATTTACCTTCTTCTTTGTCAACTTTTTCATCAAGAGCAGCATCAACCTCAGTTTTTACTGCTGCTGCATTAGCAACAGCGCTAACGTCATCAACTTTTTTATCAACAGCTGTAACCTGCTCTTCAACCTTATCGATTTGTCCATCTACATAAGCAATTGTAGCATATTGACTTAGATTTAACTGTGTCTGGAAATTTGATAAAGCTTCAGTTAATTCAGTTTCTGTTACATAATCAGCAAGAATTGTTTCCAAGGTTGATGTAAGTTCGTCATGAGAAACTACATCAAATGTTCCAACTGTAGTGCTAGTGCCATTAATCTCGTGAGATATAATTTCTAACTCGCCTGTTGCTTCTTTAATAGTAAAAGTATAAGTTGTATTTGTATCTTGGGCTATAGTGCCAATGTGTGAATCAAGACCTTCAATCTCACTAGCTTTGTAAGTTGGTTTTGTAGAAGCTTTGGCCCATTCGTAAACGTCAGAAGCTTTAGCTGCAAAAGGCTTATCTGTACCGCCAACTTCCATTACAAGATAAGTTTCTTGTTTTTGGTCTGCAACATCTACTGTAATAGGATAGAAATTAATTTCACCCTTAAGAAGACCATCGACATGGTCTGCACTCATCTTATTAAGTAGTCTGGTTTTTAAAGTAAGTTCTGCCATAATTATTATTTCCCCTTTTCAAAAAAATTTTTATTTATTTTAATTACATGGAACCATCAAGAATTAAAGTATCTCCTTCAGTCTAAACAAGTTTAGAAATATTTAAAGAGTTAATTTCCATAGTTCCATCATTTAAAACCTTAATTTGATTTTCATTATCAGAGCTGTATGAAGCTAATACTTCTTTTATTTGCTCTGTGGTGATTTCATCTGGTAAGCTAGAAGCTTCACCAATGTAAGGTAAGTCATTCCATGATGTATTTCCATCGCCAATTTTTAAACGATGAGTATCAAGTTCATATCCAGGTTCTCCGTCGGTGAGAGTAGGATTGATACTGGCCCATACTTCAGACTACCCTCTTCTAACTTTAAAAGTCGTTTTAAGTGTTTTAGCCATTTTTAACCTCTCCTTTCTCTTATTTAATTAGCGACTCCGCCACCATCATAAATAATATGATCATCTTCGTTTGAAGGATCGTCATTGCTTGAGGGAGGTTCTACTCCTCCACCATCATAGACTTGGTTTAAATGTACTAATTTCCATTCTTTTTTAGAATTTAACATATAACATTCTGAAGTATCAATTACAAAAACTGTACTACCAGGAGCTAAAGAAGCTACATTAATTGCTGTAATATCATTATAAGTATCGGCAACAAGTTCTTTTAAATTATAAGTAACTTTGCCTGCTTGTGATGAAATACGATAAGCCATTATATTATCCCCTTTCTATTAAAATTTTAGAGAGAAAGTTATTGAACTTTCTCTCTATTCTTCAAAATTTATAAATTTTCTAATTGTTCGTCTGTCATATTTTGACCTGATCCAGCTCCCTGTTTCCAAGCACTACCATTATAAGTATACTACATTGCTCGTTTCCAAGATGTTCCATCATATACATATGGAATAGCATATTTCCATTCATTATCTACATATATTTGAACTAAGCCTATTGGTTCCCAATGAGCATACAGAGTTATTGGATCTTCTGAGCTGTATGATTCTCCACTCATACCTATCAACTCTCCTGCATCTGGATCTGTGTACCACCCCATAAAATCAAATCCCGCTCTCTCAACAACCGGTAGCGTGAAAGATTCAATTTGCCATTGAGCATATAATTCTACAGTATCTCCATAATTACTTGGGGTTAATGTAATAGCCTATTGATTAGAATAAGTAGTATCTGAAACTTTCCAATTTAAAAAAGTGTGATTTAACACAGCTGATTTAATAGAAGAATTTGTGATGTCAGTTGTTATATCTGTTAAATTAACATCATTCGTCCATGAGTTATTATAAGTCCCACCTCGTGAATTAAAAGTAATTTCAGCAAATTTTTTATATTGATTATCCCACAAGTTAGACTAAACATTATAATAATGTTCAGTATCCGACATATATCCCGATCCTTGATGAGTATTATTATTATGGTATACTATATAAAAAATATTTGGATTCCACAAAGTCCGCGCCGTAAAATTATTTTGCGGAGCATAAAGAGTTGTCTATGCCATATACCCAGAGATATTTCGAGGAGTAACTAAAGTAGGTTCATTTATATCAGCATCGTCGTCAAAACAATTCCACTCTTTAAACTAATATCCTGTACGTGAAGGTAAACTTATATTATTTCCTGTAGCTCCCCCAATACTAGTTGCATCTATACTATTAGAAGAAATTCTTACATAAGCATCTGATGCGTTAAATTTACTACTTGTTGTTGCAGTGCTGGATGATCCATCTGACATATAATACTGTCCTTCATTAGGATTAATAGACACTTCATACTCTACGGGTTCCCAGCTCACATGGAAAGAATAAGTTTGACCAGTTGAAGTAACTTTTTCTGATACAAATTCTAGATAATAATTTTGATTAGCAAGTAAAATTGGGTATGCTTTTGGAATTGCATTACCAGATCCTATTTCATAATAAATAAATGAATCAGACACTACATCACCATATTGGTCAATTATTCTTAACATTACTGTCCTTTTTGTTATTGCTGTATCTGTTGAAGTATTAAAAGTTAAAGTAAGTTTTCTATCAAAATTGACTGCGTTTATTTTATAACTTTCTTTGTATCCATCATAATTAGTATTTTTAAAACTTAGATTGGATGGCGTTGTTGTAATAGAAGTTAAATTGCTATCCCACTAAGCTGTCCAATGAGTATGATAGGCCCACCACACACCAGAAGCTCCTGGCTATTTTGTTTCTCCCCCTTGGCCTGTACTATACCATCCAGTAAATTTATATCCAGGACGAGTAGGATAATCACTATCACTAATTGATGTTCCTATTGATCCACCTGGAATACTATAAGTGGTCGCACTACTACACTCTACTACTCGAGGTCCGCCAAATCCTCCATTTGGATCAAAAGTGATTATTTCTTTACTAGTATCAATAACTTGATAAATTTCATAAAACCTAACACTAGCAGGGGTGTGCAAATAAAAATCACTATTAATATAATATTTTGGAGAAGCTGCCCAGTGCTCCAAACCCCATCCAGTAAAAATTTCTTTACCTCTTACGGTTTCAATTATAGTTTCAGGGGTATATGCATTTAAAGGATGATTATATTCGAGACCAAATCCACTCACATGACCTTGGCCTTTTATTAATCCAGATGCATCTTGTAAATAAGTTATAGAAAATGTTTTATTTAAATCCTAAGTCCATTGAGCATATAAAGTAATGGTGGTTTCAGGATAAGTAACTGCATAATCATTATGTAAATTAATTGAAGTATAATTAATTGCTATGCCTGTAGTAGGATGATTTACTCGCCAATTTAATTCGGCTCCTATATATCCTTCTCGATAAAATAGAGTATCTACATCCCATAGATCCATAGGTCCTTCTACAGTTACTTCAAAAGGAGCTTCTGAATATCCTTCATCATCTAAGTAATAACATGGATCCCAAAAGTATCTTCCTCCTCCTCCACCATTAGGATGGAATCTAACCTTAGCCCCAGGCATATTAAATCCTTTATCAAAATCTGTCTTAGAAATCCATCCAAAAATTTCTCCGCCGGGATCATGAGATAAAGATAATCCGTAAGGTTTGTTTGCATTATTCTAATATTTAGCTAAATAGTAGTCTATATTTGGAGGAAGTACTCCCAGCTATTCATCTCCTGAGGAATCAGAGTAATAAATTATTGTTTCAGTTAAAACTCCACTAGAGTCTAAGGGTCGGTATTTAATATAATTATTATTTTTATATGTAAAAGTAAATGTATCAGTTGAACTTTCATTACTAATATAATTAATACCTTTTCTTTTAATAGTTATTGTTCCCATATGTTAACCTCCTTTTTATCTTAAAAATTTCTAAATCGATTTTTTATTTCGGCCGCACGATCCCCGCATCCAAGGCCGGCCGAAGCTTTGTTAAAAGTAAAATAAAGGGGAGTTAAAATATAACTCCCCAAGCTATTATATTATAAAATTTCATCTTAATATATTATTTAGTTTTGCCCTATTTGGACAAAAATAATTATATTAATCTTTTTATTTTTAACTAATTAAAGAAAGGAGAGTGTTTTAAATGATAGTTACTATAGGAAAACATTCATATTTAATTAACAAAGAAAATTTAGCAACAGTTGAATTGGGTAGTACTATTTTTGATCCAGAAGAAAATGACTTATATATTCTTCAAGCTCCTGGTGTTTTAACTGAAATTAGCTCTGATGAATTAACAGCTGACACTTTAGCAGAGCTTATTGAAGCAATTGCGGCAGGTGGCACTATAAATATTACTCAAAACATTGATGCTCCTACTGGATTTGCAATTGCCGCAGATACTACTATTGTAAATGATAATGAAATTTCTGTTAAAGAAGATACAGAAGGCAATGGAGTATTTATGGCCACTAGTGGAACTTTAACTTTAGAGGGAACTGGTACCATTAATGGATTAGGTAAAAATGATTGGAGTATGGCTCTCTGGGCAACTGACAATGGTAAAATTATTATTAATGATGGATACTTTACTAATGTTGGTGCTTCTTCAAAAGAAGATTCTGAGCATTTTGATTTAATCTATGCTTCTGGCAATGGACAAATTGAAATTAACGGCGGCGAGTTTAAATGTGAAACACCTAAATGGACTTTGAATATTAAAGACAAAGATCGTATAACAGCAAGTATTGTTGTTAAAGGTGGAAAATTCCACGGATTTAATCCTTCTAGCTGTGACACAGAAGGACCAAATACTAATTTTGTAGCTCCTGGTTATAAAGTTATTGAAGAATCTACCGGTATATTTGTTGTAATTCCTGAATAAGAAGAAAAAATGGGTTGATATGTATTTTACATATCAACCCATTTTTTTTGTTTTATAAGCAAAAATCCCTCTCCTTGCGGAGAGGGTATATAGAACACAAGAGATTTTACGCCCTTGCGATTAGCCGATGACCTCGTAGCGAGCTGAGTTAAGCTTATCCATCATCATATCATAGCCAGTTTTACCTGACATAATAGTGTTGAAGATGGAAGGAGACATACCAGACACATAACTTACAAGACCGCAACCAATATCTTCGGGAATATTGTTCTGGCGAGCCTGAACATTCCAATAGATAAGGTGAGGAAGTCTGTAACCGTGTCTTGCCCACTTCTCACGCATCTGCTCCATAAGAGTTGTTGCGTGATTGCGCTTATTGCCATAGTAGCCTGTACCTGCGTCGAACTCCATATCAGAGATGATGATGATGTTCTCAGGAAGGTCTGACTGTGAGCAATTGTTGCTGATCGCTGTGTTAAGAAGCATATCAAAAGTAGCTTCGATGTTGGTGTTTTCGCAAAGGTTAGTTCTGTAGATGCGCTTTACCTTATCAACGAAGTCAACACCGTCAACCTTGATAAGCTGAGGATATCTGCTGAATGATACATAATGACCAGCGAAAGGACCTTTTGCATGCTCGGCGCAATACATACCAAGTGAGATTGCGACATTGATAGGCTTATCGGCGCCGCCAGACCAAGTCATTGAACCAGAGGTATCAACTACGGCAAGTCCGTTGAAAGAAGCGTCATTGAAGTAATCTTCAAGGTTCTCCCAGTACTTGTTAACCATAAGACGGTCGGTGTTATCCATACGGAGATCCCAAGCCTTAATTGCCTTATCGACAACTTCGTAGGGATAAAGAGCCTTTGCGTTAACAGTCTTTGTGGTATCCTTAGCGAAATCCGCATAAGACTGAACAACCTTGTCACTCTTCATTCTTTCAATGTCGTGGCGAGCAAATGCATTCTTGTACTTAAGACCAGCCTTTGAGGGAATCTTATCGAACTCGATTTCATCCCAACGACCTTCAGACATAAGTCTTTCAAGAACGTTGATACGCTTACGAAGAACAGAAAGAGTCTTTCTGTACTGCTTTGATGTCATACCGAAATACTTGCGTACGGTATAAGCAATCTGGCGAGTCTTGGCAGAAGATGTGTTCTCTGAAGGCATCCACTTAGCAAGAAGTGAAGGTGTCTTGCACTGAACGTCAAGAGCAAGCTGGTGCTTGATGAAATCAAGTGCGGCATTGCCAACAGGTGTGCCAAGGAAGATGAAGAGGTCATCCCAGCGACCGAATTCAGGAATGTGCTTAAGGTTGCGGAGCGCAGCGTCTGTATGATTAGTAGCAAGCCACTTCATAGCGACGCGGAAGAAACGTCTCTCGCCCTGGCCGCCGCGCACGTCTCTGATGTAGAAAAGGCACTTAAGAGCATATACAGGGTTTTCCGCAAATGCATTCTTAAAGAGCATAATTACATCTTCATCGCTTCTGGTACGGTAGGCCGCACCCATTGCGAAAAGGTCAAGAAGATCTGATTCAGTTGTCTTATGAGTAAGTGCACCGTTTTCTGTAACGGCATAGTTAGTTGCGGTCTTAAGACCTGACATAAACTTGTTTTCCATAGTTGATTTCTCCTTTTTCTCATTGATTCCTCTTGGACAAGAGGATTATAATATTTTATCTGTTTTTTGTCTGATGCTGTTAATAGTGTCAAAATCTCTTAAATGAAGATTATGCTCTTCATAAAAATCTAACGCTTGAAGAATTAATAATATCTCTTCTTTGGTTAAATCTATTTTATACATTTTTAACACTCCTTATTCAATAGTTAATAGGAAATTTTTAAACTCCAATATGAATTATATCCTGCGTTGTAATATTTTGTGCGTCGAGTTGATGAATAACCTGCGGGATAAGACTCGTCCACAGGAACCCAATCGACTTTATATCCAAGCATTTCAAGAAATGATTTAATTTCTTGAGGTCTCACGTCGGGAGTGCCAAGACTTTTTAGAGTGGGAGCGTCCGCCGCATAAGTTTTGCCAATATAATATGACATTGTTCCCTCGGAATTGTATTTGCCATAATATACAGGACCACTTTTCTTTAAAAGTAAAGGCTCAATATGCTTTTCACAATATTCACAAACAAGAGCCATAGAGTTTAAGCGACAATAATTAGCAGTAATCATAATTTTTAATTTTCCTTTCCTTTTTATCTTACATATATATTATAACATATTTTTATAAAAAAATCAAAAATTATTTCTTGGTGGGACGCCTGGGACTCGAACCCAGAGTCTACCGGTTATGAGCCGGGGGCATTAACCAATTATGCTAACGTCCCAAATAAAAAGAAGCGGCTTATGATAAAATATATTATAAATTTTACCATAAGCCGACTAAGAAAAAGATTTGAACTCTTGAAAAAATATTCAAGGGTTGGAAATAATGGAGCATCCTGTTGGATTCGAACCAACGATACGTGGGTTGCAACCACGTGCCTTAGACCAGACTGGGCGAAGGACGCATATATAAACCTCTTATTCCTCAACCAAAGTTCATACTCTTGGAATGTTGATGTCGCTAAACATCTTCTAATATAGGGGCCTATCATAGCCTTGGGTTGCATAGATAGGAGGCATTGTCCTATATCAAAGAGATTATTGGTGCGAGTGTTGGGATTCGAACCCAAGACACCCTGATTAAAAGTCAGGTGCTCTACCTACTGAGCTACACCCGCATATTTATTAAGGGGGTAAAAAAGGGGACGAAGTGCTGGATCCGTCCCCCGCAACCATATTAAGAGTAAGGCGGACTCCTAACACAGTTTATTTCAAATCGCTCGATACTTTCTTTTAATTCATATATACTATTACGATGCTATGTTTCGAGAGCCGCATCATAATACAGAGATATGAATTAATCAAAAGTAAGCGATAAGCTACATCATCTCTTTTTATAATTCTGTTAGTAATACCCAAAAAAGGTAAGCATTAATTTCTAATTAAAGAAAAAGATTTGCTGTATGGCTCTCATTAGTTATGAACTCGTATGAAAGATTAAAGCCGTGGTTGGTATTATATAATCTCGTTTACCCGGGCGTGGCTCGTATGGAGTTCATATGGAGCAAGTGGCGGGAATCGAACCCGTATCGTCTGCTTGGAAGGCAGAAATGTTAGCCGTTACACCACACCTGCATATTTAAAAGGGGAAGGGTGAGAGTGTTATCCCTCACCCTATGAGGGAAACTTTAAGAAAGGGGAGAAGATTTTTCTTTTGTTTCTTTATTATATTATAACAAAAATTTTTAGAAAAATCAACTTATTTTCTTTTGTACCATTGACAATATTCTTTATAGGCTTGTTCTCGACTTGGGAACGGATATCCATAAAGATGTCTCCAACTTTGCCAACTTTTGACGAGACGCTCCCAGTATTCTTCAAATGAGGTGCCGACTTCTTCATAGTCGCATATATTCCAACTACAATTGTACTTTTTATAAGAACAATTGTTATAGGGATGCTCGTCGGTGGGAAGCCGACGCAAACGTCGATTAGCATAGTTTTTAAAGAATTTGTCTTTTTGCTGTCCCGCTCGGGGAGTTCTTTTGTAAGAACGACTCATTTTTCTAACCTCCTTTAAAGATAGTTAGAAAACACTCATCCTCTGCATTGGAACCATTCCTTTCAATTAAAGTAGTGGTCCCGGCGACCGGACTTGAACCGGTACAGTGTCGCCACCGACGGATTTTAAGTCCGTTGTGTCTGCCTATTCCACCACGCCGGGGTATAAAATTACAAGACTCCATTTTTTAAAACATTCTAAATCCCAAAAATAGCGTTTTTAAAAATAAATTTTTGCTGTATGAGTCTTCATTGGCGGCCCCCGAGTGAATCGAACACTCATTAGCTGATTTAGAGTCAGCAGTCCTAACCTTTGAACGAGGGGGCAGTATATATGCAAGACACGTTTACTCTTTTTATTTTCGTCAATGATGGGCGGCGAAACTAGTAATCTTTGCTGTTTGTGTCTTTCTTTATCTTACATATATATTATAACATATTTTTTTATAAAAATCAAATTTTTGCTTTTAAAAATGTCTGAATTTTCTGTGAGTGTCAGTCCCGTCATACTCAAACATTTGTGCGTCCATTGAAATCTGCTTATTCAAATCGGACTTTTTATAGTTAATAGAGCGATCATAGTTTTTCTTATCGCGTCTACCTTTGTTGCGAGTTTTCGTGCTACAAGTTGGGCACGAACAATGGATTTTGTTTTTAGAGAACTGATGTAGATTATCACAATATTCCCAATCGTGATTGGAGTAGCAATAAACTTCTTTGGTAATCCTGCGTTTTCTGAGTGCTTTTCTTCGAGACACATCTCGATTATATTGACCCATCATAACAAACATCACTCCTCTAAATTTAGTTGTGCTCTCTGTATAAGAGCTCTGCATCAATTGCGTGAATCTTTTCTTCAGCTTTGCCAATAGCATAGTTTAAATAAAGAACGATGAGCTGAGACTTAACATTTTTAAGAGTCTCTTTCCAACCTGCGATATCATTTAAAAGCTGATCGCGTTCACGCAAAAGAGCATCTTGTGATTGATGCTGATAATTCTTCATACTGCACCATCCTCTCTTTATTTAATTTATTTATGATTAATATCTGTTAAGATATTTGAAATAGCAACTTCTGCCATAAGTCTATCCTGTTGACATTCCATTGCTTTATTTGCTCGAAATGTCTTTTCAAGGAAAGCTTTTTCATAAGCATCTTTCGCTTGTGCGTATTTTGCTTCTGCGGCCGCTTCTTTGCGGGCAGTCACAATCATATTGCAACGAGCAGCAGCAAGTTTCTTACCTGTCTCCATATCGAATTCATCATCAAGTGAACATTTCGCATAACCCTTGACAATTCGACCGGCGTGGCGGGAAACCGCAACTACTACGCGACGACCCTGGTCATCAACATAATCAAAAAATTTATATTTATCAAGATTCATAGTTTTTACTCCTCTTTTGGATTTTTTATCTGGAGCTCCCGACAGGAATCGAACCTGCAACCTACTGATTACAAATCAGTTGCGCTGCCAATTGCGCCACGGGAGCATATAAAAAATCTATATTGTCAAAATGGGTTTTTCTTACTCCATATGCGCTCATCCTTCCACGGATCGCCATATGCTACCATAGCCGTCCTTTGGGGTGACAAAATCCAAAGTTTCTTTCCATCAGAATACTAACATTTTTTCAATATAGATTTTTACTTAACATAGCTTTTTCTTTTCATTGTCTTTACCGGAGGATTGGGGCCACCGCGAAACTATCTACATTAAGATTTCCACATACATATAAAGAGTGACAAGTCTCTTATCCACTAATACGATACCCAATATACTTTATCTTTTCGTAATAAAGCCACCGTTTGAGTTTAATATCATTTCTGAATTTATGTCTCAAAGAGTTAATAGCGTCATAATTACTAAGAGATTGATATGGAATACTGGAGACCATATAACCTCGTTCATTAGAGGAAACTACCATTACATTAAACGCAGTATCCAATTTAAACGGACTTACGTTTTGGTGGGCGAGGTTGGACTCGAACCAACGAAGCCTTACGACGGCGGGTTTACAGCCCGCAGCAATTGCCACTATGCGACTCGCCCATATAATTGGTGGAGACGGTGGGATTTGAACACCACATACCGGTACACGCGCCTCGTGTTGCGTCCCCATATATAAGCTCTTAGGTCAGCTAGCCGCACATAACACGATGCCATTTGCTCAGGTGGCTGGGGTAACAGGGATCGAACCTATACCGACAGAGTCAAAGTCTGTTGTCCTACCAATTAGACTATACCCCAATATATATTTACTAGACACATAAAAGAAAAAATTGATTTCAATTCAATCGCGTCAACCACTTGCGCCAAAAACCTTATGTAGGTTTCACCGGACTCGAACCGGCAACTTTCTAATGAAAGAATTGCTGTCTGTGTCTACTGGTCCGGGTAGAGGGACTTGAACCCCCGGCCTCATGGTCCCAAACCACGCGCTCTACCAAACTGAGCCATACCCGGATATCTTATTTATCTTATGTATATATTATACAAAAATTTTTTTAAAAAATCAAGAAAGATTTTTTTTGGTCGGAATGGGTGGACTCGAACCACCGACTTTCACCTTATCAGAGTGACGCTCTAACCAACTGAACTACATTCCGATATTACAAGGCTCTAAAAATTAAACATCATTCAGCTATTATCATTTGGAGCGAGAGATCAACCCCCCTCGCAGGGTATGTAATTGCTGTAAGAGCCTTTTTTATCTTACATATATATTATATCATAATTTTTTAAAAAAGTCAATTATGATTTTTTGTCCTGGTTGCGGGCACTGGGTTCATGAGGCCCAGACTTTCCGGAAAGATTTAGCCCGCGATCGCATCTTTGCATTGTAAGCTCCAATACGACCATTGGTGGGAAATCAGAGAATTGAACTCTGGCTTAGAGTGCCACAAACTCTCGTGCTACCACTACACTAATAACCCCATATTCAAGACACAATTACTCTTGTACAAAATACAGGACTCGAACCTGTGACTTCAAACTTGGAAGGTTTGCGTTCAACCATCTGAACTAATCTCGTGATGAGTAAAATTTGCTGTGTGTGTCTTTAAGTGGCGACAGTGCGGGGTCCTAACCGCATCATTCATCAGAGGCTTTCCGTCTACAAAGACTACTCACTTGACTACTTCCTGCTCGGCACGCAGGTGGTTTTTCCTTAAACTAACTGCCGTGGCGTCCGTTGAGAGACTCGAACTCCCGACCTTCTGATTCGTAGTCAGACGCTCTACTCCAACTGAGCTAAACGGACATATGTATCCTACTTGGATTGGCACCCCAAGTAGGACTCGAACCTACGACTCACAGGGTAGAAGCCTGTTGCTCTAAATCCAACTGAGCTATTGGGGCGTATATTATTCTTTATCTTCTTTTGCCTTGAGGGTACGAAGCTGTCTTTCAAGTTTCTTTACGATTTTTCCGTTGTCATTTCCTCTCTCTGAAAGAAGCTGAATCCTGTTCTCGAGAGAAAGCTTTCTAAGTTCATTTGTCATTGTTTTTTCCTCCTTAAAAATTTCAATTGGAGCAAATAACGGGATTCGAACCCGTGCTGTCTGCTTGGCAAGCAGAAGTACTACCACTATACTATATCTGCATATTTGGTGGATCTATAGACCTGCGACGCCTCTGCCGCACACTAAACCCAAGCACCATTTCGGTATGCAAGTTTAATGGAGACTAATCCATAGATCTCTGGTGCGGGATGACGGGCTCGAACCGCCGACCCCCTGCTTGTAAGGCAGATGCTCTCCCAGCTGAGCTAATCCCGCATAAAGATAAGTTGTTCGGTGTATGCGGTTAGCATTACACTTTTCCCAATCCGGCAGGCGTTTTTCTTCTTAAACTACGAACAACTTAAAAAGTCGCTTATTGGCGAGTCCTTCGCACTCTCTCGCATCTCTTACTAGTGGCATATGACCTCACGTTCAGCGTAATCCTGAGGCTTTCTATACTACAATAAGCTAAGGGTTTTGGCCTATGTGACCCTTTTGGAGCTCCGAGTCAGATTCGAACTGACGACCTGCTGATTACTAATCAGCTGCTCTGGCCAACTGAGCTATCGGAGCATATGTGTTATCACTCTTTAAGATTCTCTGATAACTGAACTACGAGATGCTTGCTTACTATACTACTAGCGCGTCTTCATATAGGTCGCCATTTAAAGTCAGTAATACCTTACATATAAATCCTACAACCGTCTTACGATAATAAATCTTACAACTCGGATTTTAAAATGGAACTTTCTCACACTTGACTTCTGGCGGGAGGGGTGGGATTCGAACCCACGGACCCGTGAAGGCCTCCGGTTTTCTAGACCGGCGCACTCGTCCACTATGCGACCCTCCCATATTAAATTGGCGGAGGCGCTCGGACTCGAACCGAGACACCCCTTGCGAGGCTACTGGTAGTTTTCAAGACTACTGCCTTACCAGTTAGGCTTACGCCTCCATAAGAAAGTGGGGGAGATTTTTGCCACGCTCTCCCCCGGCGTGAGTATTTGGGTCAGTGGCGGAGCGGGAGGGATTCGAACCCTCGCACCGGTTTAACCCAGTCTAACGGTTTAGCAAACCGTCCCCTTATAGCCTCTTGGGTACCGCTCCATATCGAACCAAAAGAGTAAAAAACAAACCCGAGGTCTAGGTGTAAAAACTCTCTTTTGGAAATAGTTTTTGTTCCTATATACTTTTAAAAAATATATAGAAAAGGGTATCAATTCACAGCCGCACCGAGATATTTATATAATCATTAAAGAGGTATAAAACATGAAAACAACACAACACAGGTTTGGTGCGGATCCCCTTGAATGAATCTTCTGGTGCCTCCGACCGGGATCGAACCAGTGCGACCTAGATTTTCAGTCTAGTGCTCTACCAACTGAGCTACAGAGGCGTATAAGGCAGTTTTTGAAGACGTGCCCAGGTCTTAAATGAAAGGAACCAAAATGAAAAATTAGTAGTTGATGGTGCCTAAGGTTGGGTTTGAACCAACGACCTTTCGGGTATGAACCGAACGCTCTAGCCAACTGAGCTACTTAGGCATATGGAAGGAGTCGGTCAGTGCTTCTTTTCTACGGCTCTCAGGTTTTCATTTTTTATAGCCGAAATTCTTGTACAACTCCTGATACTGTTGTATCCCTATGCGTCGGGACCGCTTCCTTGCGGCAAGAAGACTCAATGGAGAGAGCCAACATACTCCATTGTGATACTGACCTGTGGTTCTAACCAAATCCTCTTGTTGGTTCGGGTCTTTGGTGAGATATGCTGGCGATCGCCCCACATTGTCGCATATCTTCTTTTTGAGGTTAAATATTTACAACGCCTTTAACCACGGCGATGGCGACTCCGATGGGGTTCGAACCCACGACCTCTTGCGTGACAGGCAAGCGTTCTAGCCTACTGAACTACGGAGCCATATTTAAGTGAATGGGAAAACGAACAAAATCCCACTCTGAGAGGTTAAGTACTCTCTTTTTATAGGAGAGAAATTCACAGCTGATACTCCTATCTTAACTTTCGTTTACTCGTAAAATATTATTCCGACATATTACGAATGCCGCCTACACTTTCCTTAGGTTGTGTAGATAACCTCGACTGGGCGGGGTTCATGTTTCATAACCACTCTTACCTATGTTTTCGTGTGGGACTCTAAGTTCCCAAAGGCGAAGCCATTTTACAACGGGAGAGTAACCCTACCTGCCTTTGCCAAGGGTTTGTCCTCGAACTAATTCTTTCGAGTAAGCCCGCAACCAACCTCACTTTCCTCGCCTACCCAGTCCGGCCGGTTGGACCTGGACCGCGAATCGAAGACAGGATTTGCACCTGTGTCAACGGGTTTGTACCGCCGTTCTCCTACTAAACTACTTCGATTATGGTGACCCCACGGAGAATCGAACTCCGGTCTCGAGCGTGAGAGGCTCGTGTCCTAGGCCGCTAGACGATGGGGCCATATCATTGATATCACTTAGGCTGAGTGACTTCGATTCATCTCAGTCAGTCTGTTGACCCGTGATATCAATTTTTGTGTAAGTTTACTTTCGTTTTCTTTGTATTATACTGCGAATCCAAATGACTAAGCCACATATCATAGCGTGCTCTTTCTTCGTGTTTGCACCATAGTACTTGGTCTCTATGCCAGTGGTAGTTTAACTTACAAATCCATCCTCTCTCGCAGTGATGGTGACCCCACGGAGAATCGAACTCCGGTTTTAAGAATGAAAATCTTATGTCCTAGCCGCTAGACGATGGGGCCAAATAAACAAGACGCAAATAGAAAATTTATAGGAATCGAACCTATTACACATTGTTTAACAGACAATTGCTCTACCAAATGAGCTAAAATTTTTCTAAAAGAAAAAATTGCTGTGTGCGTCTTTTGGATGCGGGGGAGGGACTCGAACCCTCGACCTCTTGGTTATGAGCCAAGCAAGCTACCACTGCTCCACCCCGCAATATATCGTTGGAAGCTTTCTGCGTGTCATCGAACAGAGGTTTGCCAACCCTGATGCATCATCGCCGCTTTATGCTTTGGTCACTAAGCGTCCGTCAAATATACCCTTGTTGAACCACATTTTGATTTATCGGAGCGACCCGAAAAGAAGTTTTCACAACAACAGGATAATCTTCTTAGCTTTTTGGTTGCGGTGGGTGGGATTTGAACCCACGACTTTCAGTTTATGAGACTGACGAGCTACCTGACTGCTCTACCCCGCGATATCTCTTTTGTAAAATCTCTTTCTTTATCTTACATATATATTATAACATATATTTTTAAAAAAATCAAAAAAGATCTTTTACTTGGTGGAGAAGATGGGTCTCGAACCCACGACCTTTTGAATGCCATTCAAACGCTCTCCCAACTGAGCTACATCCCCATATATCTGGTGCCTCGGGTGGGACTTGAACCCACAAAATGCAGGTTTTGAATCTGCCACGTATGCCAATTCCGTCACCAAGGCATATTAAAGGACGAAAGAGTGTCGACAGCTCTTATAACGGGTTCGTCCCACCCGTATATACTGCACTTCGCATATAAGAAAGGGAAGTTTCTGCTTTATCTTCTTCCAAAGCTAGTGCCCTCATTTTTGCACGCTATGACACTCAGCGCCTCCACTCTTCCCTGTGGACGGTATTGGTGGACCTGACGTGGCTCGAACACGCGACCCCCTGCTTGCAAGGCAAGTGCTCTCCCAAAACTGAGCTACAGGCCCATATAGGGTTGCAACTTATTTATGTACTGATGGAGTTGCCAACCACCCACTCTTCAAAAAGATAAGTTTAACGACATCGATAGGTGAGTTAACCGGTCGGAGAGTTATTTATAGTGATAGAATCTCTCAAATCTATGCTCCTGTTCTTACTACTCATAGCAATTTCACTAACAAGAGGGAGCACCCCGTTGGTCCTGAAGGTGAGACTTGAACTCACACATCTCTCGATACTAGTTTCTAAGACTAGCGCGTCTGCCTGTTCCGCCACTCCAGGATATAAATCGCTTTGTAGGTAAGCGTAACCACACATCTTTTCCTAATTTTTATACTGCTTTTCAGAGCATTTGTTCATCTGGTCGCAGTTGATAGCAGGTTAGTTTTCCTACCCCAACCAGGTCGGGTTCCATTGTATTATTTTCTTATGCCCCAATGGCAGAGTCGATACGCTATCTTAATACCGATTTGAAATCTTTCCCGGCACAGTCTTGTGTTTCCCGGAATCTTGAAGCTTCCTGTGAGTTTCTATCCTTTCGGCCCAGTGATACGTCTGGGGATTTCAGATTCATAACCTTGTACCCATTGGGCGAGATGTGCCTGGAGCGGCAGCTATGAGACATCTTCTTATTGGCGCCCCGGATAGGACTCGAACCTATGACCCACTGGTTAACAGCCAGTTGCTCTACCTACTGAGCTACCGAGGCATATATTTTTTATTTACATACATATTATAACATATTTTTTTTGAAAAATCAAAAAAGATTTTTTGTTGAAGAAATTAAGAAAGGGGTGAGCAACAGGTAATTACTCTGAATTGTTGTTGTGTCGGCTTTTACGCTCACACTCTACGCGTTTTCACTCTTAATTTCTTACTGTATATATATTATAACATATTTTTTTAAAAAAATCAAAAAAATTTTTAAAGCTGGTGACATTTCATCCATTTAACTACAGCTCGCTCCCTGCGTTCTCGTAGCACTTTTTTTATTGATTTTTTATTATGTATATATTATAACATATTTTTTTGAAAAAATCAAAAAAGAACTTTTTAGATAAAACCTTGTTCCTTTTCTTCCCTTTGGTGGTCGGCATTGTATCGTTCTACTGCTCTTTCGTAGCAGATGTCTTTAACGAAGCCGCCCGCACCCATAGGAGCGTCATATAATTCTTCAGCGTAATAGTCTTCAACAGACTTTTCGTATTCATCATTAGCAAAACCAACGCCAATTGCCATATCTATCAGTCCTTTCTTTTTTTGGCATCCCCCCTAGGACTCGAACCCAGACCAACGGTTTTGGAGACCGACATGCTACCATTACACCAGAGAGATATATTCAAGACGGCATTTTTTCTTACAATCCTGGCGCGTCTGCCTATTCCGCCACCTCGTAAGTCTTTCATTACGAGGGTAGGAGTTGAACCTACAATGAACCCGGTCCTTATGTAATAATTGATTGCTGTTGCCGTCTTTTATGTTTAACAGGAAAGGAATTACTAAGGAGAGAAGAAAGAACCGTGCTTTTCTTTCTTTCTCAACCTTACATATATATTATAACATATTTTTTTAAAAAAATCAAAAAGATTTTTTATCCTCGGAACTGCGAATCAAAATATTGGATCCAAGCCCATTCTTCATCAGGATCTTCATCATAATCGTCTGCGAAGACAGGCATATAGTCTTCATTTTCATCGGCATCACTTTCAACAATTTTGCCCCCGGGCCAAACATATTCAAGTCCTTCGGGAAGCTCTTCATCATACATTCCGGGATTATCATAGTCTATCCAAGAGCTGTGCGCATAAATAGCCTGCTTACCTGTCTTATTCCATTCAATGCGATCAATGGAAAAGACTCCGCCGCAACAAGAACAAATTATTTCATCCTTATAGGCGATACCCTTGAGCCATACACCCGCATTATCGGGATCTTCAAAGACAACTTGCTTTGGTTCATCATATCTACTCATATGCTTTTTCCTTTCTTTCTTTATCTTACATATATATTATATCATAATTTTTATAAAAAATCAATAAGGTAAAAAGGGTGAGGCAAAGATAAATGAAAAACCCCTTATAGGGGTTTTTCAAAGTTGTCCAAAAATTTTAAAGTCCGAGCTGTGCCATTAACTGTGCTACGGTATCTCTTTCCTCTTGGGTAATTTCTGCGGGCTGGTAAGGGGCTGCCGCAACCACGGTTGAAGGTGCGTCATCTTCGAAGTTAAAGTCGCCACTAACCGGAGCGTCCGCAACCATAACTGGGGTCTTCGGGCAAGTAAGTGAAAGCGCAATCTGAACTTTCTCGCCTCCATCTTCTGCCCACACATAAATCTTTTTATCATATTCACCGATAAAATCAGAGCCAAAAGCAGCTCTAATCTTATCTATTACATTAATTTTTGCTACTGAACCTTTTGCCATTAGTCTTTACCTTCCTTTGCTTCTGTATATTCATCTTCACAATCAACGCATATATCAAGAATCTGTGCGTTATCTCCTTCGCCCACTTTAATTACGCGCCTATTTTCGTTAAAATGGGACTCGCCGCAATTGTCGCATATGAAGCACTCTTCGCTGAAACATGAATCACAAATCATTTCTCCATTGACTTCATATGCATCATCATAATACAGTCGTGTATCGCAGCAAGAACAATATGTATAACTATCGTCATCGGAGTCTCCATATTCAAGTTCGCAGCTATGACATCGCATATATTGTGAATCCTCGATATAATCCATATCACACTCGAGACATCTTACTCTCATACCCACATTTAAAGGATTTGAAAGAAGATGACTTGCTCCATGCGGACTTGAAAATCCGTCATGTAAAACAGTATAATAAGGTTTTAAATAAATGCTTGAGCTTAATAAATCATTATAATTCAAGGCTCCTGGAGGATCAATAACTACTTGTTCAATATCAAGTAATTGATGATTGAAAAGTAAATATCTTGTATTTAAGGGCACTAAACTATCCTCTTCTCCAAATGGCATATGAGTAATATAGTTACTTCTCCAAGGCGTATATTTATATCCGGGGCTCCATATATTTGTAGAGGGGAAATTTCGCATATACATATCATTATAGATATTCAACGCAGTATCCAATCCTACTTTTGATGAAAATGGATATTGCCTTCCCGCAAACATAATGTCATTATTAAGCGCAACGTGCATCAGAACACGCCATTTTTTTGAATTCCACGGAACTGAAGTGGGGAAGTTGGGTAAATAATCATCATTCGCACCCTTAACATATACCATAAAAGTTACATTATCAGTCATATATGATAGATTTCCTGCTCGGAATTCTCCATCAAGGGCATGGCAACTGCGCCATTTGTATGTATTTTCGCTTGAAGAGAGAAAATCAAGTGGATGAACTGAAAAACACAATTTACCTTTTATTTTATTTTCTTGAATATATCGGCTTGCCATATCTTGAATTGATGAAAGAATGTCTTTATCCTTTTCAAAATATTTAAAAGCTTTAATCAACTTCATTCCTTTTGGAATTTCTTTGTGGTCATCATTATTTTTAACAATATTGTCAAAAAATGAATCTGAATTTGCAATTATGAAATCTGCAAGGGGTTTATTCTGATAAGATACTGCAATATTATCAATGAAACCATCAATCTTATGTCTTTTGTCTTTCTCATCTAGGGTAAATTCAATCGGTTCCGGCCATTCATAAATAAGACCACCAAACATATTGATGAACTTTTCTTTCGCAATCATCCACATATCGAATAATGTATCCACTTTTGGATCATCTATCCCCTGTGAATAAGAAATCACTTTTTTGAATTGTTCTTTGATGTCTTCGTACATAACTTATCAGAGCACTCCTTACAAATCTTTTCTGTTGCGGCTCCACATACCTCGAAAGCTTCGCCGCAATATTCACACCATTCTACGTCATTAATGGTGCAATCGGGGCATAAAAACTTTATTGCTCCTGTCGCTGTCTTTACTGGGATTAATTCATATTCCCAATACAAATTTTTACATTTAGAACAATGCTGTCCATATAATGAGCTTGAATAAATATTTCCCATACCAGGATAATTCGCATAATCATAGACCAGCTCTTTGTATTCAAAGTCCGGAATATAATCTTCTTCAAGCATAACTTTTACCTTTTCAATAGTTTTGAATAAATGAGACACATTTAATGTTTCACAAACAGTATGTTCATTCATATATCCAACGGAAAGGTTTACTCCGCAGACTTTCCACGCTTCCATTAAAAAGCTAATATCTGAAAAACTACCCCACTGCTCCAGGAATCCAAATGCCTGGATATAGTCGATAAATTCTTCATTATAGCAATCATAGAACACGCAATCATTAATACCTCTACGGTCCAGCTCTATCATATATTTAAGACCTTCAATAGGACACTTCTTCAATGCGAGCTGAGACGCACCAAGTCCACCCTTTTCTTCATCAGTTGTCAAGATGATAGAGGGCTTATATCCTGCCTGAAGAATCTTAATGATAGCGAATACTCCGGCACGGTCATCCGCACCTAAGCCATCTGGACTCCACAGAGTTGTTTTCTCTTGGTCATAGTATAAAGTAGATACAGGGGTCTTAAATACCGTATCCATATGTGCTACCAGTGCAATCGGAACTTCACCAATTGCAACAAGGTAATCTCGTGTTACGATAACTTTTTCGTATCTTTCTTTAAGATATTTTGTCATGACTCGCTTGAGTTGCTTTTGCGATAGCGAGACTAATCGCTCGATAAGCTTATAATCTTGTTCATTTAAGATACTCATTATTATCCTCCTTATATTATCTTATACTATATTATACCATATTTTTTAATTATTGTCAATATCGGCCTATTCTCTCCTATAATCGTGAATTCTGATTAGCTATTGAGAAAATTTCATGGCAATATCACAGTGAGTGCATGAGCCTCCAGCTAAACAACGCTGGCCGCAATTCATACGACGCTCACCAAATTCATCAAGAATTCCACGATTATCAACATCAGTGTTTAAATGAGTAATTAAAAAGTTTAAATTGCCCATCCATTCGCCTTTATTTTTATAGATATCAAGCAGAGTCTCTTCTTTTTTTAATGAATCATGCACTGCATCAAACTCTAAACTTGTAATATATTTTTCATACAATTTCACATCTTCTGGACGAATATATTGTCCTTTAATACAAGGTAATCCAGCATTTGCGATCAGATGAGCAGGACGAGCGCAATTACAAGTCATACGAATAGGAATGTCCCATCCAACTTTATTGCGAACTTTTTCTAGATCAAATGATAAAGGAGGACCCAATACCAATTGAGCTGGATTCAATAGCATAATTTCATCAAGTTCGTAAAAAGATGTTATTGGATAAGGCCAATACCATTTAATATTTTCTTCATTTAATTGTTTTGCAAATGGCAACAAATGTAAGGCTATATAGAATCCACCTTCAAATTTCTCATCAAACATTCTCCATTTATCAAATTCAACAACTATTTCACGAAGGTCAAGAATTATGGTTTTATCTGGAATTTTTTCTACAAAGTCAATAATTCTATCTCGATCTTCATATTTAACTCTAACTTCATCAGCTTTCTTTAAAGCTGAATATGGCTATCTGCCAGAAATACAATATTTCATTATATCACTCCTTTATAATATATTATACAAAATTTTTTCAAAATAGTCAATAAAAATTTCTAAACGGCTTTTTACTTTTGGGCTATCGGATTTTGCGTCCAGGGCCGGCCGGAGCAGGTCATAGAAACATCCCCCTTAGAGCATATGCCCTAAGGGGGATTCAGCCGTTAAATTACTTAATACTTAATAGAAGCAAGGCTTAGGCAAGCTTTCTGAAAGCCTTAACCTTTCTTGCCTTTACGCCTTCGCCGCCGGGAATTGTAACATCGGTCTTTTCAGCAACACCAGCTTCAACGAGCTTTGTAAGTCTGTAAGTAACCTTTGAAACAGTTGCGTCAGCATTTACTTCAGCAACAGCAGCTGCGATGTCAGCGATTGTCTGGAACTCTTCGGTGTTAAGAGCGTCAGCAACCTGATCGTAGAGAACGTCTGCTTCAGCTTTCTTTGTAGCTGCTCTTTCCTTTGCCTTAGCAGCCTTGTTGTCAAGAGCTGTGATTTCCTTGTCGCAGAATGCGATAACTGTGTCCTTGTCGAACTTGCAAGCGCCGGTTTCGAATGCTTCCTTGATAGCTGCGTACATTTCTTTCTTTGTGATCTTTGTCATAGTTTTTTACCTACACTTTCTTTTATTAAAAATTTTTTATTTGTTTACATACATATTATATCATATTTTTTATAAAAAATCAATTGAGATTTTTTTCTGCGTTAATATCGGCTGAGACCCCTTAACTACTCTCGATTTAATCTACGCCACAATCACACGGAGCTTAGCGGAACCGATCATTTTTGTAAGATTTTTGTTCTTTTCTTTATCTTACATATATATTATAACATATTTTTTAATGAAAATCAATATAGAAGTTTTGAATGAGAATTTCTACTCTCTCTTCTATGGTTTTTGCGTCCCTGAGCTGAAGCAAAAGATCTCTTACAGTCGTTGAATAATTTAAATCATCAATAAGGTCTGTTGAAAGATCATCGAGGTAAACTCCTCGATAGCACATAGTCATTGGACGATCTGTGTTGTATCCAATAATTGCGACGTGGTCAACGATTTTAGCATCGTGGAAAGTTTTACTGTTAAAACAGTCTGGACATACAGGAATTGTATATTTTGAATTGAAAGCTTCAAAGCCTCGCTTAATGTTCTCAGGAGTGTCTTCTTTAGTTGGAAGAAGAATCGAGAGACCATCAGAATTATTGGTGCGATCGCCGCACTCCTCGCACACTTCCAGCTCGTTGTGATAACAATAATAGCAATACTTGCTATCGCCTACCCAATAAGCGTCTCCGGAGCAGGAATCGCCGCAGTAATCACATCGCCACAAGCCATCGCAGTCAAGGCAACGAAGAGAGCAAGCTTCAACTGCTTCAAGTTCAATAATTTCGCCACAACCTGAGCACACAGCCGCACCGGACAGATTCAAATGATAATTCTGTTCGTTGTAAGTTGATGAGAAATAAGCAAGACGACGACCGTAGATGTCATTATACATATAATTCATATTAAGACTAATATGAATATGTCTCTCTCCGAAAGTATTAGTGCCCTGGTTTATAATTTCCGCAGCTTCATTCATATAAGGACCATAGCCCGGAGTTACTTCTGCCAATTCTTTAAGCCAATTAAGAGTCATACCCTGAAGAAATTCGTTTTCATAGGGATACTGCTTGTTAGCAAGAATGAGTTCGGGAGTAACATAGAGAAGCTGACGCCATTTCTTGTTATTCCATTCGCCGTCGGGCACGCACATAGGGTCTGAAGCTTCGAGATATGCGACAACCGCAAAAGGTGAGTTCATCATCTCAACCGTGCCGAGACGATAATCGCCGCCGCATTCTTCAGTCCAGCTCATACAAGAGGTCCAGCCGCACTCATTATCACTCATTGTTGCGTAGTCCATAGGATGAATACTTAAACAAAGTGTACCTGTAAGCATCTTCTGATTCAAAATTCTTGAATGGCACTGACGGAAATCTTCATAATGCTCTTCAATACCGAAAGCTTTTGCGAGCTTGCCGAGAATTTTTATGAGCTTACAACCGCTAGGAACCTGAATTTCCTTTTGGTTAATGGTGTATTCAGCAGGAATTGTAAAGCTGGGGCCTCTGTAAAGGTTTACTGCCATATCGGGGCAGTCCCAAGTCATATCACGAAGATTGCGAGCAATGTCCCAGTTGCGAGAATCGATAACTCGATTAACATAGGAATAAAAATCGTCAATAAACATATGACAATTGCGAAGCTGAGCCATTTCTTCAGCAAGTTCTTCCTGACCCTTTTCAAACTTCACTTCCTTGCGAAGAATGAAGTTGTTGTCAAACATACGATATAAGCCTTTCTTCTCCAGATTCCAGAAACGGAGGTAATGTGAAAGGTCTTCATAAGGAACGGGACGACCGTCCGAATATTCTCTTAAATAACTGTAAAACAGTTTAGTATCTTCCTGAGGAAGCATTGAAAACAAATCCATAATGGTTACCTTTTCCTTTCTTTCTTTATCTTACATATATATTATAACATATTTTTTAAAAAAAATCAAAAGCGACCTTTTTATCACCAAAAAACGTAAATGAGTACTGAATCGAAGATACCGTAGGTGTATCGTAAAGTATCTACCAATATCAGCTGATTACAAAGGCGATCGTAAATAGGAGCACCTTTACCGGCGTACCATTCGATGTCTTCAACAAGCTCTTCTCGAGCGTCATCATCGCAAAAAAGCTCAACATAGCTACCATTTTCAGCCGTCTGAGCAAACTCAAATTTGCTGAAATGAATATTCAATTCTTTTTCTATCTCGCTGACAGAAATAATTCTTTTTGTTTCAATATTCATTAGCTTCTCCTCCTCATAATTTCCGCTTCCATTTCTCGAAGTTCTCTTTCAGAGAACTCTGACGCAGTTGCGCCAGCAAGGTATAATGCGTAATTCTGCGTCCCTATATCGTTCGGATCCTCGGCCGCCGCAAGATACTTAATAATATCCATTTTCTTCTGCTCGTGGTTCGCATACATTGAAAAAAGTCTATCCATTATAATACACTCTCCTCTATTTTATTGAGCACTTCTTCGGGAATGTTTGCGAGAACGCCTTCATCAAGATATCTGAGAAGGAGGATATCACGGAGAACATCGCCGTAAAAAGTTTCAATCTGGGCTACAGCGTCCGCAAGACTGGAGGCCGCAACAATGCCGCCTTCCTCTACGATTTTACCGCTATCAAGCTCAGCTGTTACTTTATATCTTACATACCACATATTATTTATTCCTTTCTGCTTCAGTTACATAAGCACATATTGTATCTTCAACCTCATTCATAAGGTCATATTCTTTGTCAGAGAGACAACCGCTCTCACTGAGACAATCGAAAAATCCGTTAAGCTTTTCAAGAGCTGTCATAATATCCATTTTATATATCCTTTCTATCGAGAGAAGAATCTCCGATTGCCATAATTATTTCAAGCTGTCTGATAATACCTTCAAAGTCAATCAATGTACCATATTCATCCTTAAGAGGTTTAAGACCTCCCGCATCAATAATATCGCACTCAATGAGGGCAAGTATATAAGAAGCTTCTTCGCGAGTTATTCCAAGAGGCATTTTATATCTCCTTTCTTACCACGACACATCCAAGAGAACTCTATCAACATTGATTTCGTTCTCGACCGCATAATCGTGTAATACCTGTTTAATAAGGAGTTCTGCTCCCATTCTTTTTCTTTCGACGTGATACAATTCTTCTTCTGGATTCTTTTCTATGAGCTTATCATAGAATTGAATTGAAAAGACAAGGGTGTTCAATGCCTGTTCACTGAAACGAATTTCTTTGTAAGAATCGTTATGATAGTTTGTTTCAAAGAGAATTGATGCGATATTATAGTCATATTCAGAGATGACATCATCATAACCAGCAAGCTTGACAAGCATAATAATGTCTTTTTCAAGAATTTCATATCGAGGCTGAAATATCATATTAGTGCCACCTTTCTGAACTTACTGTCCAAAGCTTATCAAAAGAATCTACAAATGAATAATCACGATAAGAGCCGCTTTCAACACACATAAACATTGCTTCAAGCTCTTCGTCTTCAATGCCTTCGAATTCATCACAAAGATAAATTCCTCGAATGTTATATTCTTTTGAGTGAGGCATTGCCAAACAGTTTTTAATAAAGTCCTGAGCATCATAATATCTTACTCCGTCTTCTCTGACGAAGGAAGTTTCGTGGTTATCATCATTTAAAGCGAGCACTCTTATCATTTTCATTTTTTCCTTTCTTTCTTTATCTTACATATATATTATAACATATTTTTATAAAAAAATCAAAAGCGACCTTTTGTTTTCCAAAAGATCGCTTTTAACTTATGTTCTTTCTTTAACGTAGATTGACAATAACATCAAAAGAGTTTCAGCCTGTTCGACTTCTTCTTTGGTAAGCAATCTCAATTCTCGCTTTGCCGTTTCAAGTGTATCAAAAAGATCCAGCTGAGCTCGGACCGCAAGATCGTATTCCGCACTACAAGACATTACTCATTCTCCTCCTCAATAACAGCGTTATTATCTTCGACGATGTAAATTTTATTACAGTCATCGCAAAAGAACTCATTTTTATTCACTTCATCACGGTCTTCGTGTTGATAGACCATAGTTATATTATTCAAAGTCTTTCCGCATCTCGGACAAACAAATTTCTTCATCTTAATCCCTTTCCACGTAAATACGCACGGCCGCAATCAAGAAATCGAACTGATCCGCATCTTCTGGAGCGAGTACTTTTTCACATTCGAGCGTTGCGACGAGTTCTTTAAGCTGGTCAAGAGCTTTCTGAGCGGCTATTTTTTTGTCATTCATATTACATTTCCTTTCATATCTTTATTACATATATATTATAACATATTTTTTATTAAAAATCAAAGGTTTGTCTGCCGACGGTTGATTTTCATTAAAAAAATTAGTATAATGAATATAGATGAATTTATTTTTTGAAACGATTCCAAGCTATTTCGTGGTTTCCGCAAACTCCAGACTCTCGACAGCAATATCCATCGTGATAGCATTTACATCCTTTTGCGCAGGTCGCCGCAATTCGTTCGGGGTTTTTCTGCTGCATCTGAACTATAGCATTACCTTGTCTCTGTTGGACTACGACATAGGGTTGGAGCCGACAACTCTGATCCTGTTGGAAAGCACAATATATAATCCCTTCGCAGACTTGACAGGGCTGTGAAGCGATCGCATTATCACACTGGCCGCAAACTTGATGGACTGACTCCCCATCGAGGTGAATTATTTTGCCGTCCGGGATGTGCTTGCCGCAGATATCGCAAGGATCAATCTGTGTTGTATATAGGGGGCACCCTCTCTCTTTGGACACATCTTGCGCGAAGATGGGGCATTTTCCGCCATTTTGCTTGTAAATGGCGCAGTATATACATTTACGATCTGGTGCCATATCTTTAGACCTCCTCGAGAATTGACGAATTTAGTTTCATCTTACCAATTGTCGGGGATAGACCAACTGCGACATCAAGTTTTGCCAGCATTTCATAAGCTTCGTGTTCATCACCGCAAGTAAAAGTAGAACTATGCTCGCTGTTGCGAAAATATACTGTTAGATACCATTTACCATATCCTTCGCTGTAATGAATGTCATATTCACTTATTTCATCTACGTTTATACGAGTTTTTCTGCCTATTTTAACAAACATATTTTTTACCTCCTTAATGTACTCGGTTGACTACACACACGTCCGGAGTGGACCAACGACCCTTTGTAGTTAAACCAAAGTCCGTAAGTAAATTGACTAATCTTTTTGCGGTGTCAATTGCGGCCTCGCCGATTACCAGATCGTTTATTGTGACATAGCTGCCGCAAGCAACGGTCTTCAGAACGATACCGAAAAAGTAATCAGTTTCTTTTGTATCGCAATATCCGTTGGCGCAATAAATATAATCCCAGATGTCAGGATTTTTTGCTTCGATGCGCTCAACTTCATCCCAAGTTAACATATAACCATAACCTATTATTGTTGTAAAATCTACGCTCATTTTTAGCCTCCTCGTCAAAATTTCGTGCCGATTTTAAAGTTTTTGTCATTTTTCCGAAAGACGAACTTTTACGTCTTCGTTAGCTATTTTCTATCTATTATTTTTTCTTTACAGTTATATTATACTATATTTTTTTATAAAAATCAATTAGCTG
>JAEIGA010000909.1_pt1 | contig 44153 bp, 42 predicted proteins | sample 9270691 | NCBI WGS metagenome assembly JAEIGA01 (sample SAMN17057246, study PRJNA624740) | gut metagenome | biome: biome; isolation source: fecal sample | host: Bos grunniens | place: China: Xizang | collected 2019
CGTCTCAAAATCCTTCTTGCTTGTTTGTCCTTCTTCCTTTTTCAACGGAATCCTTTCAACAGCTTTTGATAGGCCCATGCGACAGGCGGAAGAGACAAATTGCGACTTTCTTCGTTCCCGATAGGCACAGATATTATCTTATAATATGATATCTAGAAAATACATATTTTAGGCATCCATGGCTGAACGGTCAAAGCACCCAACTCATAATTGGCGAATTCACAGGTTCAACTCCTGTTGGATGCAATGATGTACTAAATCATGATCAAAAAGAAGATCATTACTAGTGAAATAAAATGAACTGAAAAATCAAAAACAAACTAATACACTATACAGGAGTGATTGCGATGGGGAAGGAAGGGAAGATTATAAATATATGTTTTTGTATTTCCCCAAAAATGGGAGGAAAAGTGAGAGGGATACTACGGATAAGTCAAAGAATCAGGTTGTTACTGAAAAGTCTATTCGTCTTTTGCAGCAGAATCAATATACTTTTCAAGTAGACTCAAAACTAACTAAAACTGAAATGAAAAATTGGGTTGAACAATTCTTCGACGTCAAGGTAGAAGGTACAAATAGTAGTCGAATAGAAAATAGCAACGAAAGAATAATAAGTAAAAGAAACTCTAAAAACAAAAAAAAAATGATTGTTAGACTCAAAAAAAATTATTTTATTCCGCTGTTTCTAAGTCAGACTTAGACTTTTAATTATTATCCTGCTTTTCCCTGATAATTATTATCCTGCTTTTCCCTGAAAAAAAAAAATTATATTTAATGAGAAAAAAGAGGTATGGCTATATAAGCATATGAAATGTATACCCCAAGTGTCCAAAATCGAAATCTCGTGAAAACGAAGGGGCATAAACCCTGTAAAAGATTAACTTATGGCAAAATATCTAGAAATGGACGCAACAATACGGGAATAATAACCAGTAGACACAGGGGAGGCGCTCATAAGCGTCTCTATCGGGAAATTGATTTTCGGAGAAACAAGTTGGATATTGCTGGAAGAGTAGGGAGTATCGAGTACGACCCCAACCGCAATGCATCCATTTGTTTAGTAAATTACGTAGATGGTGAAAAAAGATACATCTTGCATGCACGGGGAATGGGGATTGGAGACGTCATTACATCTGGCCCCGACGCATCTATTTCAATAGGAAATGCCTTACCTCTGAGCGCGGTTTGACTAGATGATTTGCGTCTTCAGATACTAATCGATTGGGTTGTAGGATAGACCCGCAAACCCGGCACTATTCTGAAGTTGCAAGAAATTTCAGAGTAAACTTTGTTGGGTAACCAATTGAGGACAGTAGCATGTGCCAAAATTTAATGAAGATCGAAAACACATCAAATTGCAAGGGTAAGATAATATGGAAACGGAAAAATAGTTTCAAAATTGGGACAATAAGCGGGGCGGGAAGCATTTTATCCACATACCATATCGGGAGTGGGCAAGAGATAAACCAATTCGGGTTGACGGTCAGAGGCAATACCGAAACTACAAACAAGGTAAGGCAACATACAAAAAAAATGCGAGGAGACGTAATTATATGAAGTAAATGCCTGGGAAAGAAGTTTCCTAAGTTATCCCGAACATTAAATAATGTTGGCGCAAATCATCAAAGTCATCAAATCTGTTGCTACATTCCTGATAAATACTGGAAAAGACAGGTGCGGGCAAACGATAGAGAAGCCGAAGATGCGGTAAAAAGGGCTGAAAATGACTTCCCTCTATTTCTTAAACAAGTGTTGATTAAATGGAGTTAGCATGTATCCCTATTGACGACATGATATCTCACCTCTGTTATTTCGCATCCAGAAAGCTGTATGCCCTGAAAGGGGCTTGTACAGTTTGGGAAGGGGTCTTCCTAAGTCGACCTTTATCAAAAATAAGGTCACGTCAAGAAGGTCTACTTCAACCAAAATGCCTTTAGGGACTACTATACATAATATAGAGCTGAAATCCGGGAAAGGTGGAAAATTAGTTAGAGCAGCTGGTGCAGTAGCAAAAGTAGTTGCAAAAGAAGGTCGACTAGCTACACTAAGACTGCCTTCCGGCGAAATTCGTTTAATAGCTCAAGATTGTTTAGCTAGTATAGGCCGAGTCGGAAACATAGATATAAATAACAAAGGTTTGGAAAAAGCGGGATCCAAGCGGTGGTTAGGAAAAAGACCCAAAGTGAGAGGCTCAGCTATGAATCCCGTGGATCATCCACACGGAGGGGGGGAGGGTAGAACATCGATCGGTAGAAAAAAGCCATCAACCCCCTGGGGACACGTCGCGCTTGGAGGAAGGAGTCGCAAAAAAAGATGTAGTAACCCTTTTATACTTCGTCGACGTAGAGGTTCTTGATAAATGGAAGTATTAGGAAAGGAGTAGCCGTCCACGACACGTTCATCAAGAAGAGGTCCCTTTGTAGCCAATCACTTAATACGGGAAATTCAAAACCTTAATAGACGAAAAGAGAGAAAATTAGTTACGACTTGGTCTCGTGCTTCTGCAATAGTCCCTATTATGATCGGTCACACGATTGCCGTCCATAATGGGCGGGAGCATTTACCTATTTACGTAACCGACCGTATGGTGGGTCATAAACTGGGAGAATTTGTACCCACCCGAAATTTTCGGGGACATGCCAAAAACGATAAAGGATCTCGTCGATAATTAGGAAATCATATGTCATGAGAAACATAAATAAATTAGGAGCCCAAGCTGCAAGAAGGAATGTCCGCGTGTCAGTTGCCAAAATGCGACGTATTATTGATCGGATACGAAATTGTTCGTACGAAGAAGCACTTGTATTACCCGAATTCATGCCCTATAGAGCATGTTACTCTGTATCGCAGCTGGTTCTTTCCGCGGCTGCAAATGCAAGTACCAATCTTGGACTAAAGAAATCCGATTTGTTCATCAGTAAAGCTTGGGTAGATAACTCCACGTATTTACGGAGGTTTCGTCCCCGAGCTCAGGGGCGTGGTTACCCAATAAAAAGACCCACGTGTAAAGTAACTATTGAACCGAACTCAAAGTCTGTTGAGAAGTGAAGAAAAAAGAAACGCATATGAATTGATGCCTAATTGAAATATATTGAAAAACCAGAAGAAATTAAAAAAAATTAATAGTGAGTTGGGGGAATATAGGTATGGGACGAAAGATTCATCCACTTGGTTTTCGACTCGGTGTAAATTAGAAACATTATTCTTACTGGTTCGCGCAGAAGAAAGATTATCCGAAGTTTCTCGAAGGAGATAGAAAGATACGCAATTTTGTCGAAAATTATATTCACAAACACGTCAAAAATGTTTCTAACTACGGCGGAGTTGGGCATATCGAAATCCAGCGAAAAACAGATCTTATTCAAATTGATATACATACTGGATTTCCTGATTTACTAATTGAGGAACAGAATTTGGGGATTAGTCAAATGAAAAGTGATCTGGGAAACATTTTAGGACTCGAAAATCAAAATCTCCGAGTGACCTTAACTAGTGTTACCCAACCATATGGAGAACCTAAAATTTTAGCGGAACATGTTGCTTTGCAACTAAGAAGTAGAGTTCCTTTTCGACGAACTATGAAAAAAACCATCGAAATGGTTGGAAGAACTAATGGTAAAGGCATTAAGATACAAATAGCTGGACGTCTAAATGGTAGTGAAATGGCTCGCGTCGAATGGGCTCGAGAAGGTAGAGTTCCCCTACAAACAGTTAAAGCCGACGTTAGTTATTGTTACCACCCGGCTCAGACAATTTATGGAGTTCTGGGTATAAAGATTTGGATATTTCGAGATACTCAGTGATTACTAAGCAGTATAAAGAATCTAGTTTTCATTCAATAAATATCGCTGCAATTTGGGGTAGCTTCATCTTATTTCAACTTCAATCTCTTTTATTTTAAGTTTTGAAAAATCTCTGCTATGCTTAGTGGGCGACTCGTTAAAAAACATCTTTTTGCCCGTAAAAAAAAAATACCTAATTGGGATTTAAACCCTACCTTTGCCAATAAATATTAAGTAAACGAATCCTCAATGCGCAGCAAAATTAGGAATTATTTTCTCGCGAAGAAACTTTTCATCCGTGGAAATCTTGTCTCTAGGAAAGCTGAAACCTATATTATTTCACGGTAACTTCAGGGGAACTTAAATATTTCAAATCGTTTCTTTCCCTCACAACTAGTCGTATGGTTAACCGCCTAACTCTCAAAAGGTAACGTGATGCAGCACGATTACAGTTGAGAAAGAGCTTCAAGTCAATTACTACTGAGAACATTGACTCGATAAAACTAAGACATAATGTGTTACTAAAGCTCCGTTGCCGAGAGGGAGGACCTAAACGTCTGCTCAAAAAGATTAAAACAACGAGAAAACTTCCAAATATAATTTAGTCCATGAATAACAAAATATGGCAAGTAGGATGGCGGGGGAAGCTCACAGGTTCTTTTTTGGGGCTGGAAAAAAAAAGGACTTGGACAATGAAGCCCATTCCCGCCCGTAATTTTGGTATTGACATAGTATCCAAATCGCTTCTCGTAGACGGGAATAATTTAATAAAAAAGGATAAAGCGATACAAAAGCTAGCAGTTAATTGATTTGCCAGAAGTTAGAAGGAGGAGTGGCATTACGAGGAGCCGGTTGGAAGGAGACTTCCACATCCGGTTCTGCAGCAGAGATGATAAAAATTTTGTAAGCATCGATTGCAACCCCAGACGAACTAAATACCGTAAGCAACATAAGGGAAGATTGAAAGGAATCGCCAGTCGCGGCAACGTAGTTTCATTCGGAAAATTCGCACTTCAAGCGCTTGAACCTGCTTGGATTACAGCTAGACAAATAGAGGCAGGGAGAAGGGCAATAACGCGACACGCCCGTCGGGGTGGAAAACTATGGATACGCATTTTTCCCGATAAACCGATCACCATGAGACCAGCCGAAACGCGTATGGGCTCAGGTAAAGGATCTCCAGAATACTGGGTATCCGTCATCAAACCCGGTCGAATAATTTATGAATTAGGTGGAGTATCGGAAGATGTGGCTGAGGCTGCTATGTTGATGGCCGCTCACAAGATGCCTATACCTACCCGATTAGTGATTTCGAAGAAATTTTGATTTTTTCGGGGCAGTGGGGTTATATTTTTGATGAATGCAGGAATCAATACCTGCAATCCTCCCCCACATGAGATGTTAAAGAGGCAAACGTGTGGTACCAATAATCATTAATGTTTCCTTCTCCATCAAATTTTTATTTACAATGAAATTAATCTTCTACGAAGAAGTCGGCCAATTCTTGAAATAACTCGACGATTGTGCCGGTTACGTCGACAGCAGTATTTGAAACCCAATTTTTACAGCAGACATAATTCCTGCCTCGATTTTACCGACGTTGTGGTATCAGTAATTTAGTTCTTCTGCTGCAACATCCGCAACTTAAATCTTCTACCCACTTTCCCTACCCATTTGGGTGGTGTGGATCAATGATACTTTCTTTGTCAAAATGTAATATGTATGTAGCTATGCATATAGTTATATCAAATGGATACATATATAACTAAATTTACTACTTATTTTCACTAGCGATACCAAATGATTCAAATTCAAAGTTATCTAAATGTAGCAGACAATAGCGGAGCCCGCAAGTCGATGTGTATTCGGGTGCTAGGAACCGGCAACCGTAAATACGCAGGTGTAGGCGACATTATTGTCGCCGTAGTCAAAGAAGCCGTCCCCAACATGTCTTTGAAAAGATCGGAAGTAGTTAGGGCGGTGGCAGTTTGCACTCGGAAAGGAATGAAACGAAACAATGGAATGATCCTTGGGTTCGACGACAACGCAGCCGTTGTCGTCAACCAGGAAGGAAATCCGAGAGGGACTCGTATTTTCGGTCCAGTAGCAAGAGAATTGAGGGAATATAATTTTGCCAGAGTAGTCTCGTTAGCCCCTGAAGTGTTGCAACAACTAATAAATGACATTCCTACGGGTGGTCAACTTCTGCTTCTTCGAACTTGGAGAAACGTGAATTCTCACAAAAATGTATGTTTTAATAGTTAAAAAAAACTATTTCAAATATAAAAAGTTAAGTTTAAAAAAGGGAAATAGTTAATAAAGATGAGTAGATAGGACAGAACTTTTTTTACACCTTGAGCCCCGATTTCTTTTCACAAAAGAAAAGATAGACGTTAGGAACTACTTCGATACCAACAACTGTAATAACTACCGATTAATATTTCATGAATAACGACGCTATTTCTACTACGGTTACTTCGATAAAAAATGCGAACACAAAAAGGAAAGCTATGACTAGAATACCTGCTACTCAAATGACTAGAGGTATCGTACGAATCCTACTGGAAGAAGGTTTTATAAAAAGCGTTGCGGAACACGGAAAGAACGGAAAGAGTTTTTTGGATATCAGGTTAAAATATTTTGGGAGGGGAAAAGAACCTTCCATCGCAGCTATCAAGTGCATTAGCAAACCTGGTCTAAGAATCTATTCTGATTGTCAAAGAATCCCAAAAATCTTTGGGGGTATGGGAATCGCAATTTTATCGACATCTCGTGGACTTATTACAGATCGGGAAGCCCGACGAAATAAAACTGGGGGGGAAATTCTGCGCCATATTTGGTAATTGGGTAGTTGAAAAGGAAGGAAAAAAGTTAGTTCTTTTAAACAGTTACGTCTTGGAACAAATCATAAAATTTGAGAGAAACCTGTAAGTAATTTAGGAGGTTTATTTATTTCGAATGATAAAGAAACAGAATCTCATTGACATGGAAGGTACAGTTACAGAATCTCTTCCCAATGCCACGTTTTGAGTGTGTTTGGATAATGGATGCCAAGTCTTGACTCACATATCGGGAAGGATCTGACGCAGTTATATAAGAATACTACCAGGAGATAGGGTAAGAGCCGAACTAAGTCCCTATGATCTTACCAAGGGGCGCATTATCTATCGCCTCAGAAACAGGCATACAAGCAATAGTCAATAGATTTCCGTATCCGTGTAAATCTTTAGCAGTTACTCGGTCGTCCAACTTCTTATCTTGATTTCACTGAAAGAGGAAGGGGACGTGTATGAAATCCATAAATAGATTTACCCAATTAATTCGAGGTTATAGATACGAAAATCCGTGCTTCCATTAAGAAAATATGTGAGAAATGCCGATTGATTCGTAGACGTAGACGAATCATGGTAATTTGTTGCAATTCAAAGCATAAGCAGAGACAGGGATAATAAAAAGTTGAGTATGAACAAGAGTATTAATTAACCATAGCTTTTCAATATGAATAATCAATCAATTATGTCAAATAAATCAAACAAAATTCGTTCACGTACGGGAAGACGCGGAGTTCAAAAGGGAGTCATTCATATCCAGGCAAGTTTTAATAACACTATCATTACCGTTACGGATGTTCGAGGTTAAGTAATTCTTTGGTGTTCGGCCGGTGCTTGTGGATTCAGAGGAACACGCAAAAGCACACCTTTTGCTGCACAAGCTGCAGCGGAAAATGCAATTCGGGCGTCAATGGATCGGGGCATGAAACAGGCAGAAGTTATGATGAGCGGACCCGGACCGGGAAGAGACACGGCTTTACGGGCTATTCGCAGAAGCGGCATAATTCTCAGTTTTGTACGTGACGTGACTCCTATGCCGTATAATGGTTGTAGACCCCCTAGAAAAAGACGTGTTTAGCCAGTAATTAGCCACATTAAAAGAGGAGGAATAAACTTCTGTATGCTCGAGAACGAAACATTAATCTCTACCCAAAGAATTCAATGGAAATGCCTAGAATCAAAAACGCAAAGTAAGCGGCTTCATTATGGTCGTTTCGTCGTATCTCCCTTCAAAAGAGGCCAAGCCAGTACTGTGGGAATTGCCATGCGTAGAGCCTTGCTGCAAGAGGTTGGAGGAACGAGAATAACACGTGTAAAATTTCCTGGAGTCGTGCACGAGTATTCCACAATAACGGGTATTTAAGAGACAATACATGATGCTTTAGTTAATCTAAAAGAGATTGTGCTTAAAAGCGACTCCAATGATATTTGGGAGGCATTTTCATCTGTGACGGGCCCTAAAGAAGTAACTGCGGGTGATACATTACTGCCATCTCGCGTAAAAGCAATTGACAACTCGCAATATATAGCTACTATTACTCACCCAATCTCTTTAAGTATTGAATTATTAATTGAAAAAGACTGTGGGTATCGTATAGAAAATTCAAATGAATGCAGAGATGGACAATTTTCCATCGATGCTGTTTTTATGCCTGTTCGAAACGTAAATTATAGTATTCATCTCTTTGGAAACGGTAGAGCGACGCAAGAAATATCATTCATCGAGATATGGACTAATGGTAGTCCGACACCACATGAAGCACTTAGTGAAGCTTCTCAAAAACTCATAGATTTGTCAACCCCCTTTTCAAGGGTAAATTGCAGAGACGTATCTTTCCTTGAGCATGATCAAGATTTCTCCGATTCAACGAGATCACCATTTTTGCAACTGCAATTTGGTAACACGTGCAAACTGGAGAGAAAGATTTTTGAAAATATGTTTATTGATCAACTGGAATTACCTGCCAGAGCTTTTAATTGTCTTAAAAGGGCCGAGATACACACAATTGCTGATTTGCTTAATCATAGCCGAGAAGATTTGTCGAAAATAAAAAATTTTGGGCAAAAATCTGTAGATCAGGTGTCTAAAGCTCTGTGGGAACGTTTTGCCAAAGAATTACCCAGCAAGAAACTAGGTCTCAAAAAATAGAAAAGCTAAAAACCGAATCATATCTTTCTTCTCAAACCAAATTGTCTTTCAGGTGTCAAAAGTAAATAAAAAATATCGAGAGTGAGTAAATGAAAACTAATTACGGTATAGATATAAACGAAATGAATACTTCTCAAAAAGGTGAAACGTTAAGGTCGACTTCTGCTAGTTCAACGTAAACAAATAAAAATAGATTATCCGAGAAGTTAAAAAAAAATCGAGATTTTTCACTCGAAAACAGATCTAGTCTAGGGAAATATAGCTCGGTAGCTATTATTCCCTAGACTGGATCTGAATATCTCTTAAATTAAAAAAAAAAATTGGGAAAAGATACTGAAATAGACCCAAAGTTAGGGATCCCTCGATGGGTAAAGTTGCTCCGATACCTGACCGGATGGCGGCCGCGGTGCCAATTGCAAAAACTGTTGTGGCTATTGGGCGCCGAAAGGGATTTTGAAATTTATTTACATTCTCGAGGAAAGGGACGGTCAACGAACCTGCAGGTACCGACGCCATTGGGAGAACACCTAGTAATTTATTTGGTACCGTGCGAAGTATTTGAAATACGGGAAAGAAATACCACTCAGGTAATATTTCCAAAGGAGTTGCAAATGGATTTGCTGGCTCACCAATCATTGATGGTTCTAAAACGGCCAGTCCCACGGTACATGCAATGGTTCCCAAGATTACTACAGGAAATATATATGAAAGATCATTGGGCCAGGCAGGTTCTCCGTAGTAATTATGTCCCATACCTTTAGCCAGTTTTGCCCGCGAAACAGGATCGTTCAAGTCAGGTTTTTTTGTTATTGGGATGGACTCCTCACTCCCCCGTAAGAATCGAACGTGGAAATTTCTTCCCATACGGCTCGAGCATATACCTCACTGCTCCATCTTGTAGGACAAGACGAGGAGAAACCCAAAAAGAATTTATTTTGCGGCGCGGCTTCTCATCCGAATCAGCTCAATAATTTCATTTTAGAACAAAGCTTCGCGGATTATCTTGCACCCTATACATCACGTATTGTATCATTTCTAACTTAACGTATGCAATATACTCGAGAACTACGATCTGTATAGAATTTCAACTCGTTATGACTTTGGCTACCCATCTCTTTAGATCGTTTCTTTCACCCCGGCGGCTATTGCTGCAAGAAATTGGCAACCGATACAGAAGAAATGTATGCATCGGTTCAAAAGCCGTATATGATTAAAAATAATCTAGTCTCAAATATGTGGAGAGATTTGGGGTTTGATGAGGCCTTTAAAGATTTTTGGTTCGATCATGGGAAAAGTTCTCCAAACAACTTTCTGAGTTTTAGAAAGATGCTTCTACATCCAGGTTTCGATTCTTAACTTCGAAGAAAAGTTGGAGGGAAGACGCAGCAGCAGTATCCGACTTAATATCTGCATAGCCTACAGATTTTGCGACGAGTCACACACTCCCATAATCCAAAAAATTCCTCTCAGTATCTCGGCCGTGTTATCCCGGTAATTCGAGACGATAATTTAACCCGCTGAGTAACTTTTCATCTATAAGTAGTTGCGGCAACAGAACAACAATCTGTTTAGAGAGCAGAAGGAAGAATTTCTACTAATAAATAAATGTGGCTTATTTGTTTGGCGCTGATTTATGAATAAAATTATAAAGGACCCGGAATACCTTGTTTACGAATCATTAGAAAATGCATTGGCGTAGAAACGGCAGTAAGAAGCGGCAATACAAAAGTGTGTAAACTATAGAAACGAGTTAATGTGGATTGTCCAACACTAACGCTTCCTCGTAATAATTCTACCAATGAAGATCCTATCAAAGGAATGGCTTCGGGTACACCTGTTACGATTTTGACGGCCCAGTAGCCAATTTGATCCCAGGGTAACGAATATCCAGTTACGCCAAAAGATACGGTTAATACAGCTAAAATCACTCCAGTAACCCAAGTCAATTCGCGAGGTTTCTTGAATCCCCCTGTTAGATAGACACGAAATACATGCAAAATCATCATTAATACCATCATACTTGCTGACCAACGGTGAACAGAACGAATAAGCCGGCCAAAATTTACCTCAGTCATTGTATATTGAACCGAAGAAAAAGCTTCTGTAACAGTCGGACGGTAATAAAAAGTCATAGCAAAACCGGTAGCTACTTGAACCAAGAAGCAGGTCAACGTGATTCCCCCCAAACAATAAAATATGTTCACATGTGGAGGAACATATTTGCTAGTGATATCATCAGCAATTGCCTGAATTTCAAGACGCTCTTCAAACCAATCATATACCTTAGCAAGATAGGTCAGCCTCCTCGACTCCCTCTTCATAAACTGTACATGAAGATTTTTCTTCGTACAGCTTGAACGAAAATGTTTTCTGAGCACCGTCCATTCCATTGAGAAAAGCGTGACCCCCCCCCTTTTTTTTCTTTCTCCTCGCTAGACAGGTCGAAAACGATGACTAAACTCCTAAAACCTGGAAAATAAATTCCGCCTCAATCTCACGTTCGCCTTTATCTCTTCATGTGAGAACCAATATAGCGTCTTGGGAAATCTTTTCACCTTATCGACGTATTTATCCCTAAAACTGAAAAAGTGAAATACATAAGTGAATAGAGGTTACTTCGTTCTAATCTGATTGGTTAAATACTCAAAAAACCTTAGATTTTTACTACATCTCGATGAAATACCTCATTGGTGTCCAAAAAGAATCGATGGGCACAAAATCTTTTTTAACCACTTTAGAATTACACGAACCAGTAGATGCCCCGCATATTTTCCCTTTCTTCACCCCCAGAATTTGGGAAGGATTGATTAAGAAGCATTTTATAAATTTTTTCGATTGAGTACCGAATCAAAAACGTATAAGCTAACAACTTCATCACGAAATTTAGGCGGTAAATTGGTGCAAATTAATCATAGTTTGATACTTTTCAATAGATACATATTTTTGCGTTTCGGGTAGTAATGATTCAAGAGCTACCCGGCCAGACATCAACGGTATAAAAACTATTGTTTGAATAAATAAAATAGAGAACTTCTTATTCATTGAATCGGATTAATTGCCACGAATCACACACCCATATTGCCAAAATATTTTTAAAAATAAAAAAGAAGAAGTTTACGCGATTCAACTACCTCTTTAAGTTAATTTTCGATGTTTTCTTCCAAGTCCCCAGGTATTGTTGGGGCATCGGCGCAGCTCAGGGCCTTTCTACCAGCTAATGGAAATACCGTCCAATAAGACGGATGAGTTATAAATTTCTAAAATAGTAACTAGAAATATGGCAAATAGAGCCATGAAAAACCCCATTAATGGAGTGGTTCCCCAACCGGGAGCAACTTTTCCATATTCTGAGTTGAGCGGTTTCAAAACCATTCCTAAAAAACTGATTCTTGGTTTATTTTTAGGAGTTTCATCAATAACTTTTGTAGCCATAGAGCCTGCTCAATTGGTTGAAGTTTGCTGACTTTGTATACTAGTATATTGGGTGAGAATTAAAATCTATTGGGTCACATGGCAACGGAAACCGCAACTTTGGTCGCTATTTTTCCATCCCGTTCACTTGTTAGCTTTACTGGTTATGCCTTATATACCGCTTTCGGTCAACCGTCCGAAGAATTAAGAGATCCCTTCGAAGAACATGAAGATTAGTCAAACCGGGAGACCTTCCTTTCAAGAATTGAAAAGGAAGGTCTCTAATTCATTTCATCTTATTTGTATTGATGATGTCGTCGATACGATAAAGATGTCTATTTCATTTGTTGTAATGGAAGAATATTTTTTTTATTTACCCTTGTTAGGCACTTTGGGAGGTTCTCTAAAAAAAATGGCAAAAAATATTATACCTGAAGTGGCTACCAGCAGAAATGTGTAAACCAGTGCTTCCATGGATTAGGTGGTAAATTGGTGTTTTTAAAAATATCTTTCGTACTAATTGGAAGAGTATTACTTGAGTAAAAATTCCCCTCTTCAGCTTAACTTCGAAGTGATTAGAAGTATTCAGTTAAAATAACTCATTAAATTTTGATAAAACCTATTTTTCGATCTATTTTTTTTTCTCGGGTCAGTATCACTAACTGGACTGTGAAAAAAAAAATCATTTCTTGACTTCGACGGTCTCTGTAGAAAAAAATCCTCTAAACAGCTTGTCTTTTGGTACTTGGATCTCCCAACTTCTGGAACGCACCGAATTCAAGTTGGGCGTCCAAATCAGGGTCGATGCCAGCGAAGACGTCTCTAAATAAAGTTCTTGCGCCATGCCAGATGTGACCGAAGAAAAAAATGAGAGCAAACGTGGCGTGGCCGAAAGTGAACCAACCCCTCGGACTACTCCTAAAAACACCATCCGATTTTAAAGTGGCGCGATCAAATTCGAAGATCTCGCCTAGTTGAGCGCGCCTAGCGTATTTCTTCACCGTGGCAGGGTCACTGAAGCTGGCACCATCTAATTCCCCACCGAAAAATTCTACGGTTACACCTACTTGCTCAACACTGTATTTTGATTCCGCCCGTCTAAATGGTACATCAGCTCTTACGACACCTTCTCCATCTACCAAAACCACCGGAAATGTTTCGAAGAAGGTCGGCATACGGCGTACAAACAGCTCATGTCCTTCCCTATCCTTGAAAACAGCATGGCCTAGCCAACCGACAGCTATACCGTCTCCGTTGTCCATTGCGCCGGCTCTAAACAACCCACCCTTTGCGGGATTGTTACCGATGTAGTCGTAGAAAGCCAATTTTTCCGGAATCTTGGACCAAACTTGGGATAAACTCAAATTTTCAGCTTCTCCCGATCGTATTCGTCTTTCTATTTCTTGTTGGAAATACCCCTGATCCCATTGATAGCGAGTGGGACCAAACAGTTCAATCGGAGTGGCGGCGGAACCATACCACATGGTTCCGGAAACCACAAAAGCAGCGAAAAAGACGGCAGCAATACTACTAGATAACACGGTTTCAACATTTCCCATGCGTAGCGCTTTGTATAACCTCTGGGGGGGACGAACACTGAGGTGGAACAATCCGGCTAGTATACCTAACACTCCTGCTGCTATATGATGAGAGGCTACTCCGCCCGGAATGAATGGGTCAAAGCCCTCGGCCCCCCAAGCTGGGTCTATAGGTTCCACTTTTCCGGTTAATCCGTATGGGTCTGAGACCCAAATACCAGGACCAAATAAACCAGTTACGTGAAATGCTCCAAACGCAAAACAAAGGACTCCCGAAAGAAATAGGTGAATTCCAAATATTTTAGGTAAATCCAGGGATGGTTTTCCCGTACGATCGTCGCGAAACAGATCCAGATCCCAATAAACCCAGTGCCATATAGCGGCTAGAAACAACAAACCCGATAGTATGATATGAGCTGCGGCTACGCCCTCGTAACTCCAGATACCTGCGTCAGTTGCAGTATCTCCTGTGATACTCCAACCCCCCCACGACTTTGTTATCCCGATGCGAGTCATGAAAGGAATGACAAACATACCCTGTCTCCACATCGGATCAAGAACAGGATCGGATGGGTCAAAGACAGCTAGTTCATATGAAGCCATCGAGCCCGCCCAGCCAGAGACCAAAGCAGTATGCATCAGATGCACAGAAATTAGCCGACCGGGGTCGTTCAATACGACGGTGTGAACGCGATACCAAGGCAAACCCGTGAAAAACCTCTTTCTTGATTATTGGAGATGAATGATGACCACGTAACTTTCTCGCAATGGAAGATCATATCCTAAAAAAGTGACATATGTTTTGCTGTACGAAACATGTGAAAAAATAGTCTGGCTTTTGATTGAGACGACATAGGCAGAAGGAAACCGTTTATTTTTAATATCAAAGATAAAGACCGCTTTTTATTGTCTATTCTCCTTTCACTTCCTCAATTGTGCAAAAGACGGAGCCGTGTCGAAGAAGTCAACAACTGTTTCCTGGAGAGGGAAGGAGACATGGATATTTTAGCATTTCCATCTCCCATGTAACAATGTAGGGATTGGTCCCATTGGAATTTTAAAAAATCTGAAAATATCTGCCAGAATGAGAGATCTACTGATCCATACCGTCTTGGTCAGACGTGTTATAATGTAACACAAGCTAATCTTTATCAATGAAGCTACTACTTACGCCCCAAAATCGGAGTTAACTGCAAGACGTTTCAAGGTTTTTTACATGCCAATTGGTGTTCCAAAAGTGCCCTTTCGACTACCTGGGGAAGAGGATGCGGTTTGGGTTGACGTATAGTGCGACTCGTTAGGTATGTCGAGCCTGGTGAAACCTGTCTTCGCCATTTTGTATCCGATCGATTTGTACCTACCTCGCTTGAAATCAACTACTCTACCAGTAATCAAATGCGTGAGAGATATAGTGTTAGCTATCGGAATCCATGGCTAGTTGAAGTGAACAGGTCGTCTAGGCCCCAATCACTCGATCCCAAAGATCGATCGTAAAAGAAATACGTGCAAAACATTAAGCAGAACATAAATAGAACATATTTCAAGAGATTGATTTTTTTGAACCTATGAAATGCAGAAACAAATGAACTAATGGGAAAGTAAAACTGCTTGTTCTATATGTGCGAGTGGTAGTCGGAATTTCCTCCTTTGGGGTGGGAGATGAGCCTAAAGATTCTTTGTATTGAAAGGCCTCAATGTCAAACAGAAATGTACTGGTGCGGGGGGAAAACATTTTGGCAAAGTCAATGCACCACCTACCGGTTACAACGTAGTTCAATATGTGAAAAAAGGGCCAGACAAACTTGAACGAAGAAAAAAAGCGGAATTGACTAATTTGGGCAGAATTGAACACATGGAAAAGAGAAAACCCATCCCTTACCACTTCTTCATTCTGTTTATATTTTCTTGCGTAGAAGCCGCCAGAGCCGTATGTTTCCAACGATACTTACACGGTTTCAGAGGGGGGGGGCGTTAATTGCACGAACCTACTCCGATCAACCGGCTTTATCGAGAAAGACTTCTTTTTTTAGGTCAGCAGGTCGATGACGAAATTGCCAATCAACTTATTGGTATCATGATGTATCTGAATGGGGAAGATCAGGCCAAAGATATGTATTTGTATGTAAATTCCCCCGGTGGGGCGGTATTAGCCGGAATATCTGTTTACGACGCGATGCAATTCGTTGTACCAGATGTACATACCATTTGTATGGGACTCGCTGCTTCTATGGGATCTTCCATTTTGGCTGGAGGGGAGATTACTAGACGTATAGCACTGCCCCACGCTTGGCGCCAATGATTTGTGTGAATTAGGGTTTTGCCTTCGCTAGATTTAGGTAACAGTAGCATGGCAACTAGTACTTGGCGATTTTTTTTATCCATATCCAGAAGTGACACAGCAAAGTATTAAAAGGGTAAATGGAATCAAGAGAATTTTTTAATTCGTGTTAAATTCTCCGTCGATTAAAATAAATATATCTTAGCGTCATAAGTCATTTAAATTTTTGGATTTACAAAATGTATAAAAATTCCAACTTCTTTTGGTAAAAAAAAATTAGGACTCGAAAATAGTTGATTCCTTTATCCGTCGAGGGTATACATATCAAACTTTGGGATTGCGGACATAAAAAGGTGACGGAACCATCATAGTACCCTAAAAGGAAGGATGGCAGAATCGCACAATACTATTTTCCATACGTAGTATGGCAGCAGCGAAGGGCTGATAACAAAGTGGAGGATTTTTACGAAGCAGATAAAAAATTGATGCCTAAATTTGGGCCGGCTTTATTAAAATTAAACTGCCAATTGTCTAAATTAGCCGTATGCAGAAATATCTGCTTGTACGGTTAGACTTAATCAGAGTCATTTAATCAGGGTAATGATTCATCAGCCCGCTAGTTCATATTACGACGGACAAGCTGGAGAATGTGTCATGGAAGCGGAAGAAGCATCGAAACTACGCGATTGTATAACCAAAGTCTACGCCCAGAGAACTGGTAAACCCTTGTGGATAATTTCCGAAGACATGGAAAGAGATGTATTTTCGTCGGCTGAAGAAGCCCAGGATTACGGCGTAGCGGATCTCGTGGCATTGGAAAACGTCTCACGTTGAGGATTTGCTAAGTAAAAATTAATTGAGATTCGCAAGTGGAGCTTTTTTTTTTCGTAGTTTAACGTCTGTTAATTTAGGTAGTTATTGCCCCACCCATTTAAAAAAGCGGGTTTACATAATTTTTTTTATACGACAAATAATCTTATAAAGATCAATATTGAGGGGGAGAAGTACAACAAATTTTTCAAACTGGTTGAGAATATTTCAAACCGGAGAAATCTTCTGCGTTTTCGAGCATGCCAACGAATCAGCAACTTATTAGAAAAGCGAGACAACTGTTGGGGAGTGGAACGAAATCCCCTGCTCTTCGGGGGTGTCCCCAACGGCGGGGAGTATGTACTAGGGTGTATGTGTGACTTGTTTGGATCGGGAACCTAAACTATTTGGAGATTTATGTCACAAAATAATGTACCAAATAAAGTAGGAAGAAATTCATAATCCACCTGTTTTAATGAAAAATAGCAATTCGTGGTTGAAGTCGGTGCGAACCCGATCTTTTCAATTTGGGACGGTAGAAATAAATCGATAATAATAAAATTGAGTTATTAAGCGAAATCAGGCTGGTGGTATCAACCCCCACACCTCCCCTGTCAATTCTACTTTGGCAGTACAATTACGGGTCAGCCATCACGCCAACCCCCGATCTAAAATACCGCTACTACACTATACATATGATTTCTCTTAAGAACTAGGAAATCCAATTGAAAAAGCTTTACCAGGCTGAGTCAAATATTGGGGATCGTGCGGACCACCAACAGTAGTTTTCTTTACCCCACTTAGGGACAAGTTTAGACTCCGGTATATAGGGGGGATCCGACTGCCAAGAAAATTTGACCACGGAAACGTCGGAATCTGTAACATTTTCGGTACAACGTCTGGCTTTTTGCCGAGAAAGTTGAGATATTCGAATATTTACGGAAGGGAAAGCCGGAGTAGCGAACGCCACCGGAATATCTACTTCTTACATAAGATGGAAACGAAGAGGATAATAAAGATGCTGTGCCTGACACCCTCTTCCAGAGGGCGTCAGGCAACAACTAGCTTGCGAAAGACTTGGTATGTAATATTATTACACTTGACAGAAGAAGTATAAATCTGTGTTTGAGGTTTGAAATTTTTCAATGAATTATTTCAATAGCGATGCTTTGACGGTGTCACCACGTATTTTGTTAAATTAACATATCTAACTAGGAAATAGTGAAGTGAAACTATTTAAAGAAGTAGAGGAACTAACAAATCAATAGATTTTCTATTGAAAAATTTTGGTATTTTTGTGAGGCTATACGCATAATGACCAGAGTAAAACGAGGATCCGTGGCCCGGAAGTATCGCAAAAATATTATTGACTCCGCATCCGGTTTTCGGGGGGCTCATTCGGAATTATTTAGAACGGCGAAACAGCGGAGAGAAAAAGCTTTAGCTTGCGCTCATGTAGATAGAAATAATCGCAAAAGGTCCTTTCGCCGTCTGTGGATTGCTCGTATTAATGCAGCAGCGCGGAGAGATGGAATTACCCACAGTTCGACGATTCACAGTTTGTACGAAAATCGAGTTTCTTTGAATCGCAAGACACTTGCTCAAATAGCTATCTTAGATGCTTACTGCTTTTCTCTGCTTGTACAACAAGTTAGCAACAATAGAATTTGATCGACGGCGTTAAATTTAAGCCTCTCCAAGTCGTTTTCGACGGAGAGGCGGAGAAACTAAATCGAGTTGCAAATTTATCACGGCGAAAAAATAGAAAAGAAGGAAAAACGGGCAGAAAGACAGACTACCTCGTAGATATCAGTTTGACCCAACGGGGGGACTACTTTGAAATAAATAGTTTCCGGGGAAAACATTTATTTCAAAATTGAAAAATATCCTAGAAATTAATTTATGAAAATGATCTAACTTTCGTTATTTGAAAAGGGCAGCAAGGCCAAAATGCGAGCTCTTTTTATGGCAGTAGCTACTAAACGCTGCTGTTTTGAGGTCAATCTATTCATTCGTTTTGATAAGATTTTTCCCTGCTCACTCACGAATCGACGAAGTAGGCTCGTATTTTTATAGTCAACAGTTTCATCAGAACGAATGGATGGAGAACGTCTACGGGAAGAGTGTCTAGGTTTATTCATGATATTTTTTTTTATAACTACCCATACATACCAGTGTTGATATCGACTACTTCTAAACCAACCACAAATATATTTTACTTCTTCGACTCTTTGTGCAAAGTATGCTTGTGGCAGTAGAAACAATACTTTTTTAATTCTAGTCGAGTGGGTGTATTGCGACGATTTTTACGTGTAGTGTATCGTGAAATACCTGTGGATTTAGCATCAGTCTCCTTCCGAATACAGCTTGTACACTCTAAAGCGATGGTTACCCTTACATCTTTACTTCTGGCCATTGACTCCGATGTATTCTAATTGATTTCCTTCCTTTTTTTTAAGAAGGGGGGGGGGGAGGTCGCACGTAGATCCATAACAAAATGAGCGGACTATTCACGAAATTTTTACCGATAAAGTTTAAAATTTAGGCACTTTCCTTTGATCAATTACTTGATTTATTATTACGTGTATGACAAAATGTTAAAATTCTTTCAACCCCCCCCCCTCCTCCGCTTCGTCTGATTTTTTTGCAGCTTTTTAAATCAGAGTTAAAAAAACGGAAATAATAAAGCATCCGGAAAAAACCTATTTGTTTCTATTAGTGAACCAGCCAGTAAGCCAAACCATATTGTAGCTACGACAGGGGCCGTGGAGAGATATACTTTCACGTGTTGCATCACAATTCTCCTTTTTTTTTTTATTTTTTAAAAATCCCCCCCCCCCCCCCATTTATCTTTTTCTTTCTTAGTTCTATTCTCAGGAATAACACACTTGATATACCCAACTCAATTTTTCAAATCTCAATGAAATTAGAATTTATTATTTTCGAGTATCCGACCCCAACGATACCAGGTCAAGAAACAATAGAAAAAAGGAAGAGTGGAAGTCAAAATGAGTAGAGAGGGGGGGGGAGGGATAACGACCTGCCAGGAAATAACCTCTTTCTTCAGTGGTAGCCAGTATCTGTAAGAGAATATTATAATCAGTTAAATCAAATAGCGGGGAATTGGTCTAACTAATCACAAATCAAATTTAGTAGGGATGTAACGCAGCTCGGTAGCGTGTTTGTTTTGGGTACAAAATGTCGCAGGTTCAAATCCCGTCATCCCTATTTATCATACATGCATTAATTAGCAGGGGAGGGTGGTTGTTGTCCCACCCATTGGATTTCCCCCCTTTTGGGGGGAGGAAAAATAAAGTAGTTTTTCCCTCGATAGATACGTACGATAAGGGCGGGGGTACTGCAATTTCACCTTGGAGATTGAAGTGATTCCTCCCCAAAAAAGGCGCCTTTAGTTCAGTCCGGTAGAACGCGGGTCTCCAAAACCCGATGTCGTAGGTTCAAATCCTACAGGGCGTGTCTCTTATCACATATTCAAAAAATGCTTAACTGATGTGTACTAAAATTAAAATGTATAACTAACTGTCGTCACTAAAAAAACGGTATCCCACATCTCTTATTTGTTTCCCAAAATAGTATTTTGGACGGAAAAAACCAGGGAGGTGGGGAGAAGGTTTTGTCAGATATATTTTCAATCTTCTCTTTCCCTTCACTTTAGTTATTATTGTTAATAATTCTCTTGGGTAAGCCGATTTTTAACTAAATTTCATCGAATATTCAATTGGTCGCCCCGTCGGTATTGCAGGTATGCAGTTACAAATAATCCAGCTAGGGTTATCGGAATCGAGCCTAACACAATTCCGGATAGTGATGCTTCAACCATTTCGATTTGTAGATGTCTGATACAAATACTTACCAAAGTACATTTGCGCATCAACTAATAATTTCTTGTTGGTAAGTGCGATGGATTAGTAAGCGCTGTCCGCGAAAGATCCTTTCTCGTTTTTACGCCCGTCCCCCCTCTCTTTTTGTGGAGGGTATAAATTAGTGAGTTGCAAAATCTGAATCTTGTTCAATCCGATAAATATAGCTAGGGTAAAACTTAGTGCGAGCGTCAGAAAGGCGAAGTAGCTTAATGAAGTGAACATATATCTGAATACCAAATTATCTAGGAGATGGGTTAGTATACAACTTTCTTGAGTAGTTTATCACCCCGAGTCCCTGAATCAAAATTGTTTACTCAAATCTCCGCTAAGCTAGACACAATTAGGTTTATTTTTTTTTTAATTTGAACTTTTCAATTTTATTGATTCGGGGAAGTCGCGTCTTAGTTCTTCAATTCCTTATCTGGTGCCAATTAACTACGTAATCGCTCCCTTCACGTTGTTAATCGACCGTCAGGAAAGCAATCTTACCCATTTTGGAACTATCTTTCTTCTTCAATTCAACTTCTTTGGTCTAATATGCATAGACTCAGTTGAAATCAATAATGATCTCCCCGCAGAATCGAGCAAGGATTGGGTGAGGAGATGGGGCTAAAAAAATTGTATTTAAGGGTTACAGGTTTACTGAATCGTTTGAAAGCCGGGTTCTATTTTAGTTTACGGGTTAGGTTGGTGACAATTCGTTAATTAACAAATTCCCAAGTATCAAATGTCCATCCCGTAAGTAACCTTGCCGCATCGTATGTGAAGTAGCTATACTAACCCAGTATATTTTGAGTATACCTCCGGTATATAAGTGACAACCTAATTTAGATTAATTCCCGTTCATTCAAAGGGGTTTGTTTTTGCCGATGCATTCCGCATCTTTTCCCAGCATTCCTTTGACCTCTTCTCCTTTATTCGGGAAACAATTAAGTCTTTTTAGTATTACAAGATAGATACGGAGTTAAACATGTCTGGGAATACAGGAGAGCGCCCCTTCGCCGACATCATTACTAGTATTCGATACTGGGTCATTCACAGCATTACTATACCCTCCCCGTTTATTGCAGGCTGGCTGTCTGTAAGTACAGGTTTAGCTTACGACGTTTCCGGAAGCCCCCGCCCAAATGAATATTTCTCAGAGAGTCGACAAGAAGTTCCTTTAATCACCGGTCGCTTCGACTCGCTAGAACAAGTTGATGCATTCACGAAATCCTTTTAGGAGAAACCAACGGCTTTAGATAAAACTTATCCGATTTTCACTGTTAGATGGTTGGCCGTCCATGGATTAGCTGTACCTACGGTTTTTTTCTTGGGGTCCATATCAGCTACGCAATTCATTCAGAGATAGTTTTTGGCGAGCCCTGAATCTACGACACAACCAAATCCGAATAAACAGAGCGTGGAGCTAAATCGTACAAGCCTTTATCGGGGACTATTGCCGATTTTCGTACTTGCCGTTCCATCTTCTAATTACTTTTTTAATTAGAAACTAGACAGAATTTTCTGAAATACATCAAGATCCCAATTACTTGTGACCGTTCATGTCTAAAGTCACGGCCGGTTAATAGATATGAAGAAAAAGAACGGGAAGGAGGCGTGGCAGATGACAAATACCACTGGAAGGGTTCCTTTGCGGTTGGTAGGTACTGTAGCCGGTACACTTGTGATAGGTTCGTCGGGCGTATTTTTCTACGGAGCTTATTCGGGGTTAGGGTCATCTCTTCGATAACAATTGGTGTAAGTATAAATCGGTGAATAGTCGGCGAATAGTCGGCAAAAACTTCTTCTTGCCTCAATTGCGGATTAAGCGGGAAAGTTGTACCGAATTTCACAGGCGAAGTTTCCGTTTTTCTTCTCTTTTTAACTAACTAAAAATAAGGAGAAGAAAAAAATGGTTTGATTCAGCATATTTCTACTTCTCAAACTAAAAATGGATTGATTTCACAGTAGTTTTACGCGACTCGACGACTGTACCTAGTTTAGTAGTATTCGTATTTTACGCAATAACACACCTTATTTTCGAATGAATGAGCCGATCCATCCCCTCTTAAAAAATTGTCTTTTATATTCTTTTGAAAAATCGGTAAGGGTTGAATCTAGTAACACTGATTCCTGGAAGAAGGCTTCCACTTATACCATGTGTTGCTAAACATATGGATTTCTAAACATATGGATACGGTGAAAAAAAGTTATATTAGCTCTGAAAAACCTTAGGTATTTAGGTAAAAGACTTCATCAATAATTGATAGGGTTACCTTGCAGTTTTTTTAATAAAATATGTTGACAAACCGGAAAACGGGGTTTTCCTTTTCAGTGACGGGCAAATAGTCCACGTCATATTTTGTTTTTAAAAATTTTATTTTATTCTCGTCGTTGTATCTCCCAATGACTGATTTAAACTTGTTGTAATCGAGTTAAGAACATAAATGGAAGACAAAAATCGATTGCGCCGGGGAAACAAAACCGTTTGCATAACATCGAGAATGTTGGTGGTACCGACCCCGCCAACATTCTCGATGTTATCCATGCGGACAACTCAAATTGTCCGCCAGGTATGATCTTCCATATTATCAAGCCGCCTCAACCTCTGGTTGTTTAAATATAGTTGTGCAAACTGGCTTACTATTAGCCCTTTACATATCACGCCGGAACCATCGAGTTGCAAAATGAAAAATCAGATTTTTACTCCACCCACTATAAAAATGAGTCAAATGATTTAGTTGCCAGGGGAAGATCCTTAGGAAAAGTGTGTAATCAGAAATTCATTTCTGCTAACTGAACTTTTTCAAACTGCTTTTTCTTAAGCACAAGAAAGATCTGTGCTAAAACAACTGACGCGAAGAAAGCTAGAAGACCTTGAACCCGCAAGGGATCTTGTAGTACAAATTCTACTTCTCCCTGACCAAATCCGCCAACATTGGGATTATTAGTCAACGGCTGATCCGCTTTTACAAACTCACCTTCTGAAACAATGAGTTCGGGACCAGGAGGTACAACATCAATTGCTTCACGACCCTCAGATGACTCTTCGATGGTAATTTCGTACCCACCCTTTCCTTCTTTTCGAACAACTTTTTTTATCCTTCCCGTTGCTGAAGCTGTATAAACCGTGTTGTTACTTCTGCTGCCATCCGGGTAAATTTGGCCCCTCCCCCTGTTTCCCCCTACATAAATAGGGTATTTTAAGAAATGCGCCTCTTTATTGGTGCCGGGGTCTGGTGATAAGATTGGGAATACAATTTCGCTGTATAACTTGCCTGGTAATGGACCTACTACAATTATATTTTCTTTGCCGGGTCGATAGCTTTGAAATGATACTTTTCCTAATTTCTCTTTTACTTCGATTGGAATGCGATTAAGAGGAGCTAATTGAAATCCTTCGGGTAGAATGAGGACGGCACCGACATTCAAACCCCCCTTTTTCCCATTTGCTAGTACTTATTTTATCCACGTGTCGTAAGGAATCTTAACAATTGCCTCAAATACAGTATCGGGAAGAACGGATTGCGGGACCTCGATATCAACAGTTTTTTTGGCTAAATGACAATTGGCACAGACAATACGACCTGTGGCCTCACGTGGATTTTCGTAATTTTGTTGCGCAAGAATCGGATATGCATCTGATACAGATGGACAGCTTAATTCGCCAAAACTGATCGATGCTGTAAGTGATAAAATCCACCAGTTTCTCATCCATTTATTTGTAATTATTGGTTGCATAGGTCGATTATTAATCTTAAAATATTTGTACAGGTAGGCTGTAACGTTGCGTAATGCCGGGAAGTCTATTCTTTTTCCAATTCTTTTCTTTTATACATTTGTTTTTTCTCAGTACTGGATAGCAAACGATAATGAATGTAGGGGCGGAGGGAGGCAATTTCAACAAATGAGGAGATAGCTTGCTAACTAGAAATTTGGAGCAAAGGTTGTCATTCACTCATTGTATGGTAAGTCGCTACAATCGAAGGAGATGTTCGATTCAAATGACGAAAGATCCAATATTTAAACGGCGTATCCAAAATAACTGGAAAGGTTGAGACAAAGCGAGGAATTACATATTTATTGGGAGTCAACCCAAAATGTTCAAAAAAGGACTCTACAAGTATTTCCCAACCATGGGGCGAGTGAAACCCTAGACATAAATCAGTGAGTAGAAGGATGGAAAAGGCCTTCATTGTGTCATTCAAACTATAAAATGACTCTTGAATCCGAGAATTTGAAACCGCAAGTCTTTTTCGTCCCAATATAATGACAAGAAATGAAATAGCGACGCTAATTGTGTCGGTTGCTAGCTGTAGCAATAGCTGAATATTTGGTTCGTCATACATCATAGCTAATCGAGTACTTCCGTCACGCGCATCCGCGTCAAAATTTTGCAACTGTGTATCTGCTAAATTGCAAATCATATCGTCTAACCAGATTAACGCCTCTACTTCTCGGAGTTGTCTCAACGCCTTTTCTTCTTGAAATGGGTTTAGATATACTTGAATTTGAAGTATGTTCCACCAACTCCTAATCCAGGGTTGCAAGAACCAATTTTCTAGAGCGACTCGAAGCGAGAAGGGGAGGAGGAAAAAAAATCCGACGTATCGCAGAGAAACCGAGGCTTGATTTTTGGCTAGATCAAAATCGTTATGTACTAATAAACTTGATCGATTTGTCAATTCCGCCTTGAACCTGGATAAGGTCCGAGTTACAGACCTAGGTACCAAACTGATTGACTCATAAGCTGCTGGACTGTGGCGAGAAACTGCTAATTCGCAATGAAGCGATTCTTCAATCAATTTATTCTTAGTTCGAAATGGAAAGATTTGTCTGGAACAAATTTTTTCTCGAAACTTAAAATCATTTGAAGTTGCTTCGATCCAAGCTAATTTTCTATTCATTTTTTCCAGAGTATTCAACTTGTAAGAAATGAACCCACTCGCAGAGGCAGAATCTCCTTCGAGTTCATATTCCGATAAACCACTGACTCCTTTTCTCCCATCGACCGCTTCATTATTTATGTAATAATTAGAACGATACTCTGAGAATATTTTTTGGATAATCACAATATCGAAAAGCTTGTGCGGAAACGCCTCTAAGCAACTTTCTACCGGATAATCGTTTGCATAATTAAAATAGGATCCGCAGAGCTTTGCCAAAAACAATCGAAGCCGCTCTGCCCGTAAAAAAAACCTGGAATACCTTTGGATTCCCGAAAGAAATAGACTAAATTTGTGTTCCAGAAGACTGCAACATATAACATATCTAGATTTTTGGGAGACCGTAGTTTTGAAAGCTGCTCGGGCCCGTGACGAATCCCCTGCTGCTGAGGAAAATGACTTAAGTTGCGTGAAAAACAGTGAATCAGGCTGCAGATGCTTACTAGCTTCATAAGCTCTATCCAAAGAACGATGTGGGGTATTTAAAAACCACCAAATAATTTTCCGTTTCCAATGACACAATTTCATATATTAGTTACCCATCAACCAGTAGAAAAAAAATTTGCAAAATAGGCGACTTGTCAGAGAGAAATCTTTGTTTCGTAATTAAGCTATCTCCTCTTTTTCTAAAACCTTTCCAAATTTATTTTTTTACTCCCTCGATGCCCCTTGTGCTACACTGTCTCGCGAAAGATCCTCGCAAAAAAATATCATTTTTAGACTAAAATTCAAAATCCCTCGATTGATACACGTAGAAAGCGAGCAAGTTCGGCAGCTTTTTCTTCCATATCCTCCAGAGTCAAATTTTCGCCGATTCTAATTAAAGGGATACTTCGTCGACCTCGTACCTTTAGGTATAACACCCGGCTTGGAAAAAAACCTTCTTGACTTTTTAAACCAACTGCTTCAATATCTTCCAGTATGAGTCGAACATGGATACGACGGTTTTTTCCGGGAAAGCCCCATCGAAAAATGGAAGAAATACCCTCCCGCCTATCAAAATAGTTGTATCCGCCCCCCACGTTCCAAAAAATAGTACACCACAGATACAACCCGAGGAATAGGCCGGCGATCCCATAGAAGCACATTACAAGACCTTGTGGAATAAATGCAATCTGTTTGGACGAAAGCCTGGGGATCAGATCTTCGCCAATGCAACTAGAAAACCCCACCAGTAAAAAACCTGTTGCGCCGCAAACAAGGATACAGGCCCAACACGAATTTGCAAAAGTACGTGATCCTTTTATGAACTCTACTTGGATACATTTGGGGCAGGAACTCATCATTATTTCCTCAAATTGCGTAATAAATGGATTTGGATTAATTTTGCCACCGGATTGACTTTTTCCCTTCTGGTTCGCAGCTTATTCATTAATCCCACTGATGTTTCATAGATCTGCATTCGGGAATAAAGAACTGAGTTATAGCTCAAGCCTGTAGGGGAGCAACTCTATAAATTAGAGGTAAAATTTTTAACTTTCCAACGAAAAATCAATCTATATCTCAATTCTACAAGAAGTGGGAATGAGACATAGATTGTGACACTATTAACAATAGTATTTGACTCTTGAAAAAATCAAGTGAGAATATCCGTCAACAAGGGTCACCCCGATTAGGTTTTGGCTAGAAGTAGATATTTAATTTAATTCAGGAGTTTAAAACCTAGTCAAATTTAGCTCATCTTAAGAAAGAAATATATTACAGAATTTCATCCCGTTCTACATACAAGAATAGGGAAGCCATTGCAACTGCTGGAAATAACAAACCTACTAGCGGTACGAAAATGGAAGGTAGATAAGATGCTGTCATGGTTAAATTGCCTCGCAAAAAAAAAGTATTTATACAACAATGTATCTCCGTCCCATTACTCCTTCTCGTACTTAATGATATTCCTTCTGCTCCATAAAGGAAAGGGGCTTCTAATATGAAGAACTAATCGAATGAGAATATTTCATTTCACATAATTCTTCGAGGAAAAAGGAGTATATCGACAGAAAGGGAGCATCCCGCAGTTTACTTCTTTATTTTTAAGGCGAAAAGAAAAAATGCGGATCTACAGGGAGCAGAACGAATAAAATTCGAAGCAAATTGAATTTTTTCTTCTCATTTTTTATTGTAAGGAACTAATAAGTAAGGCTCAAAAATTTCGCTCAAAACACCCTTCAAAAGATTACGCGGAACGATTGAATCGAGTAGCCCGTTATCAAATAAAGACTCAGCTGCTTGAAAACCGTCAGGTATCTTTTGGCGCAATGTTTATTCAATTACCCTTTTACCAGCGAAGGCTATATAGGCTTTAGATTCGGCAATAATTATATCTCCCAACATTCCAAAACTGGCGGTAACGCCGCCCGTAGTTGGATAAGTAGGAACGGCTATGTAAAGCAATTTCTTTTGAGTCTGATAGAGTTGCAAAACGGAAGAAATTTTAGCCATTTGCATCAAACTCAACGTTCCTTCCTGCGTACGCGCTCCCCCAGAGGCACGAATCAAAACTAGTGGCAGAAGCCTTTCTGTAGCATATTCAATTAAACGAGTAATCTTCTCACCCACTACGGAACCCATACTTCCCCCCATGAAATGGAAGTCCATAACACCAAGTGCAATAAGTGTTCCATTAGGATATCCTATACCTGTTTGAACAGCATCGGTTAAACCCGTCTTTTCTTGGGAACTAAGTAGACGATTTTCATAAGAATCCTCATCAGAAAAACCTAAAACGTCTCTTGCGGCCGTGTCTTCATCCATGGGAATCCACGTGTTAGGGTCAATTGAAAGTTCGATCCTTTCCATACTACTCATCGAAAGGTGATACCCGCGTTCTTCACAAACACTTTTTTTCTGTCTCGAAAATTTCACATGAAGCATATTTCCACGGTTATCACACCGAGCCCATAATCCCTTGTTCGCGTTAACGCTTATTCGTCTATCTATTTCAGTTGGGGCGGAGCTTCTCGTAGCTTCTTCGAGAAAAGCTCCAATTAAGCCGCCAAATTTTCGCTTATCTTCAAACCAATTTATTACAGACGTAAAAATCTCCTCATTCGTTTCTTTAGTTTATATAACTAACAAATCCCGAATTTATTTATCCAGGCGGCAGAGTCTTTGTCCAGTTGAAGCGGGGGCTAGCAAATCGGGACCAACTCCAAGTTCATCGAAAAAACAAAATCGGAGATTGACTAATTATTTATCGAATTAATCATATTTTAATTGTTTAATTTTGATTATCCAACGAGACGGATGCAACAATACATTATATTATTGCCAAATAATACATGATGAAATTAAACGAAGTTGAATGACCCAGTGAGTCGTTGGGTGTAGCATTAGGTTACTAATTTTAATCTCGTAGTTTTTTGATATGAATATGAATTGGTGGGGATTCGAACCCTCGGATTTGCAATTTGAAAACACGCGCTTTCCTTCATTTAAACACCAATCTTGTTTTGAGGTACCAAGAGTATCGGGAAAAAATAAATTATTTCCCAATACTCCTAGTATCAGCATGTCTCATAATCGTTTCTAAACAGGTGCCGGAGCAAAGAACTTTGAAAATTTGCATTGAATTACAACGTATCAATTGTCTCGAATTCAAATTTGATTGCTTTCCATATTTCGCATGCGGCAGCCAATTCTGGACTCCACTTAGTAGCTTCACGGATGATTTCATTACCTTCACGAGCGAGATCACGGCCCTCATTACGAGCTTGTACGCAAGCCTCTAATGCGACTCGGTTAGCTACGGCACCAGGTGCATTTCCCCAAGGGTGTCCCAATGTTCCCCCGCCGAATTGTAGAACGGAGTCGTCCCCAAAAATTTCGGTTAAGGCAGGCATGTGCCAGACATGGATACCTCCCGAAGCTACAGGGAGTACGCCCGGCATGGATACCCAATCTTGAGTAAAATAGATGCCACGGCTGCGATCCTTTTCTATATAATCGTCACGGAGTAAATCGACAAATCCCAGGGTGACTTCTCGTTCACCTTCTAACTTGCCCACTACAGTTCCAGCATGGATATGATCCCCACCAGACATGCGTAATGCTTTGGCTAATACACGGAAATGTATACCGTGATTCCGTTGTCTATCAAGGACAGCATGCATCGCTCGGTGAATATGAAGAAGTAGTCCGTTGTCTCTGCAGTAGAAAGCTAAGCTCGTATTTGCGGTAAACCCTCCCGTCAGGTAGTCATGCATAACGATTGGTGCACCCAATTCTCTAGCAAAAGCAGCTCTTTTCATCATTTCTTCACACGTACCTGCAGTGGCATTCAAATAATGCCCTTTGATTTCACCTGTTTCAGCCTGGGATTTGAAAAGTGCTTCCGCTACGAATAAGAATCGATCTCTCCAGCGCATAAACGGTTGGGAATTTACGTTTTCATCATCTTTTGTGAAATCAAGTCCACCACGAAGGCACTCATAAACTGCTCTACCATAATTCTTGGCAGATAAGCCTAATTTTGGCTTGATTGTACATCCCAGTAGGGGACGTCCGTATTTGTTTAGTTTATCCCTTTCCACCTGAATACCATGGGGGGGGCCAATAAAAGTTTTGGAATAAGCAGGAGGAATTCGTAGGTCTTCCAGGCGCAGAGCGCGTAGGGCCTTAAATCCAAAAACATTACCTACAATAGAAGTCAGCATATTGGTGACGGAACCTTCCTCAAATAAATCCAGAGGATAAGCTACATATGCGATATACTGATTATCTTCCCCAGCAACAGGCTCAATATCGTAACACCGGCCCTTGTAGCGATCAAGACTAGTAAGTCCATCTGTCCATACCGTGGTCCATGTGCCCGTAGAAGATTCCGCAGCTACGGCAGCTCCAGCTTCCTCAGCCGGTACTCCAGGTTGGGGGGTCATTCGGAAAGCCGCTAAGATATCAGTATCTTTGGTCTTGTATTCGGGAGTGTAATAGGTCAATCGGTAATCTTTGACACCAGCTTTGAATCCAACACCTGCTTTAGTCTCCGTTTGTGGCGACATGAGTTTGTTCCTCCCTATGACTGAAATAGTAAATCTTGTAATGACGAGATCTGCTCGGCATAGATAAAGTATTTCGACATGAGCGATTTTAGTAATTCAACCTCCGCGCGATACTTATGCCTTTTGAGAATCCACTTTGGGAATGGAACATTATTATTTTACACCATGTCGCGTACGAGGCGCAACTAATCACCACAGTTTTTTTGTATAAACCGCTGAAGAAGGATCATTCCATCCCCTTCCAATACATTGACTCGGGAATCCGTTCGTGGTTAGACTGGTCCGTGGATTCCGAACTAACTAAGTGTTGGTCCCCTACGTCTAAGGATCTGGAAAGGGAAAAGACGCATGACCCAATAATAAAAATTCATTAGATGGAGCACCGATTTTGTGATTATCGGAATCGTGTGAAAAAAAAACTCTTTTCAATTGCCGACCCGTTTCATCGCCTCATTTCATTTATCTATAGCCACATCTGCAAATTGGAGAAGTAGAGGGGGGAGTCAAAGTCACAATAAAATGAATGAACCTCTACTATCACCGACCACTTGGCGGTGAAATACCAAATACTTCTATCGATTCAGCAATTAAATAAAGAAAACACACCGAAACAGTTACGAAAACCAGTTCTCTCCTTTTCGAAATTTCTGAATTGGTGGAAAAAAACGTGGGGTACATCACTCAGATCATTGGACCAGTATTGGATGTGGCTTTTTCCCGGGGGGAAATGCCCAATATCTATAACTCACTAGTAGTCAAAGGGAAAAACTCGGCGGGCCAGGAGATTAATGTTACTTGTGAGGTTCAACAATTGTTAGGTAATAACGAAGTAAGAGCCGTAGCCACGAGTGCCACAGATGGTTTAATGAGAGGTATGGGCGCTGTTGATACGGGAGCTCCTCTTAGTGTTCCCGTTGGCGAAACTACTCTCGGCCGAATATTTAATGTACTCGGTGAACCTGTAGATAATCTGGGTCCTGTTCGGAATAGTACAACTTTTCCAATTCACAGATCCGCCCCAGCATTTACTCAATTGGATACCAAGCTATCGATTTTTGAAACGGGGATTAAAGTTGTGGATCTTTTGGCTCCTTATCGTCGAGGTGGAAAAATTGGTTTATTTGGCGGCGCCGGAGTTGGAAAGACAGTTCTTATCATGGAATCGATTAATAATATTGCGAAAGCTCACGGAGGTGTATCTGTATCTGGCGGGGTAGGAGAACGTACGCGTGAGGGTAATGACCTCTACATGGAAATGAAAGAGTCAAAAGTTATTAATGAACAAAATATATCAGAGTCAAAAGTGGCTTTGGTTTATGGTCAGATGAATGAACCACCGGGAGCTCGTATGAGAGTTGGCCCAACCGCTCCAACAATGGCGGAATATTTCCGAGATATTAACAAACAAGATGTACTTCTATTCATTGATAATATCTTTCGCTTCGTTCAGGCGGGGTCAGAGGTTTCAGCATTACTCGGCAGAATGCCTTCTGCCGTGGGTTATCAGCCAACCCTTGGTACAGAAATGGGATCACTGCAGGAAAGAATTACTTCCACCAAGGAGGGTTCAATAACTTCCATTCAAGCTGTTTACGTCCCTGCAGATGATTTGACTGACCCAGCCCCTGCTACAACATTTGCACATTTAGATGCTACAACTGTGCTTTCGAGAGGCTTGGCCGCAAAAGGTATCTATCCGGCCGTGGATCCGTTGGATTCGACCTCAACCATGTTACAGCCTTGGATTGTAGGTGAGGAGCATTATGAAACGGCACAGGGGGTTAAGCAAACGTCGCAACGTTACAAAGAACTTCAAGATATTATAGCTATTCCCGGATTAGACGAGTTATCCGAAGAAGACCGTTTGACGGTAGCTAGAGCTCGAAAAATAGAGCGTTTCTTATCGCAACCTTTTTTTGTGGCGGAAGTTTTCACCGGTTCTCCAGGAAAATATGTTAGTTTAACAGAAACAATTAAGGGATTTCAAATGATTCTTTCCGGAGAGTTGGATAATCTTCCCGAGCAAGCTTCTTATTCAGTTGGCAATATTGACGAAGCCGCGGCAAAGGCTGTGGCTTTACAGGCGGGGGGTCAATGAGAAGTATGGCATTGAGTCTTCGTGTAATGGCCCCTAATCGAATAGTTTGGAATTCTGAGGTCTGGGAAATTATTCTATCTACCAGTAGTGGTCAGGTCGGTATATTACCTAACCATGCGCCCCTTCTCACAGCTTTGGATATGGGGGTCTTAAAAATACGTAGTGATGGACAATGGTCCGCAATGGCACCGATGGGTGGCTTCGCCATGATAGATAATAATCAGGTAACAATATTAGTCAACGAAGCGGAAAGAGCTAGCGAAATTGATCCTAACGAAGCTCAAAAAAGTTTTCAGACGGCTCAAGCCGAGTTAGCTACAGCAGAAGGCAAGAAAAGACTAATCGAAGCCAACTTGGCGTTTAAACGAGCTAAAGCCAGATTAGAAGCTTCAACTACCAGTTAGGTTAGTCCGGAGGAGCCCGATATCGGCGCGAAATTTCCGTATTTTACTAGTACTGTGGTGCCACACGTACAATAAGTCTTGCGCACATTGAAACTTATTAGGTACCGATTCAATACCGATTTAGTAGTTGCGGTATCTAATAAGTGTTACCTACTATTGGATTCGAACCAATGACTCTCGCCGTATGAAAGCGATACTCTAACCGCTGAGTTAAGTAGGTCTCTGAGATTTTTACCTACCTACACTAATGCTAGGATTTTAATCTATCCGGGTGTGTCATTCGCATATTTCTCTGTAGATGTAGATAGATACCAATTTGTATAGACATATTTATTATATGTCTAATAAATAGCTGAAAGCAAGTTCACGTTATATTAGATTAACCAAAATTAGGTGGTTGTACATTTCCTACCCTAGTCGATTGATTGACTTGACAAAAGTGAATTGTTACACTTAAACTACTTAATTAAGTGATCAGTTTGATCAAGGGCTATAGCTCAGCGGTAGAGCGCCTCGTTTACACGTGCGCCGATGTTTTTTTAGGAAGATTCGTCGAAACCCAACGACTCACGCAAAAAGACTTTGTTGCGTGACATATATCTGTCTTACTTTTTCCTCCCACAAAAGAACAATAGCATGACAGATAAGTCGACTTCAAATCGATATCAAACAGTTGATATGGTGGATAATTTTTTTTTTATCCGATGCTAAAGGGGTTGGACAACACGAGAGCCAAAACAAAATCTCTTCTTCGTCTCACGAACTTTCGGGTGTAGAAAGTGTCGGGAAGCTAGCTTTTTCAAGCGACAGAGACTATTTTGGATCGCGAGATAGATCTTTACCCAATAGAGGCAAACCTGTGTCAACTCGTAGCCAATAATCTTTATTAGATACTTCGGGATTGCTTCATACAATTTATTATTCATGTAGCTTTTTTCAATTATAATTCAAAAGAATACTTGAAAAAAAAAAATTGTTTGGGTACACGGAACCACCTCTTTCCATTTATTTTTGAAAAAAAAAAGTTGGTACATCAACGCTTGTTCGTTTCCAATTGGATTGGAGAACAGTTGGTTAGAGAGCCCAATGCTGTAAAAGCGGCATGTTGGGTTCACCGAGCAGTTCAAGAATTTTTTTTTATATTACAATCTGCATAACCGAGAGTGTCTACGGTTCGAATCCGTATAGCCCTAACTTAAATTTTTACTCTTGAGAAAGAAAAAACCCATAATACAAAATCATTGGCGTGGCAAAATTCAGTTTGAATCGTCTATTGAAGTAGTTTATTTATTCAATCTTATTTATGGAATATAAAGTTTCCGCCCATTTTAAAAGATAAAAAAAAAATTGGTTTAATTCCTTGATGGGGTTATTTGTCAACCGGATTGCGCATACAATCAACTAGAAATACTGTGTATACCCGTATTTCTACCCCAAAAAGTATACCAACCAGTATTTCTATCCAAAATGGAACCAAAAGAGGGAGACTATCTCACCTATCTGGCTTGTCTGTAATTCAGTAATTACTACCTTTAGTAGTTATTAACAGAAGCGGGGTGCAACTACAATCCACTTCTCCGGAAAGGTTCTAGGTGATAAACCTGTTCTAGTGAATTGAGGCGGCGATTGTCGAGACGAAAGGAGTATGTGGATGTTTCTGTTTCACCAATATGACTCTTTCTGGATTTTTTTGTTAGTGTCTATATCTATTCCATTTTTGGCTTTTTCGATTCCCAAGTTTATTGCCCCCACTCGGAAGGGGCCAGAGAAGTTAGCGAGTTACGAGTCAGGTATTGAACCAAAAGGAGACACTTGGATTCGATTTCAGATACGTCATTATATGTTTGCCTTGGTATTCACGGTCTCTGACGTTGAAACCGTATTTCTCTATCCCTGGGCTATAGCTTTTGGAAAATTGGGCTTATTTGCTTTTATCGAAGTGATTGTTTTCATATTCATACTAGTCGTCGGCTTGGTTTATGCGTGGCGAAAAGGAGCATCGGAATGGTCTTAACTTCCGAACATTTAGGTGAATTTGAAAAAAGGAAAATTAAATACGAAAGTAAAGACGTTTTACCCAATTCAGTGGCGCCGTTGTCTCTTCAACAGAATGTGTCAGATTCAATTTTTTTGGCTAGTATCAGTGATTTTTCTAATCGGTCCAGATTATCCAGTTTATGGCCACTTCTTTATGGCACCAGTTGTTGCTTTATTGAATTTGCTTCCCTAATTGGTTCTCGATTTGATTTTGACCGATACGGCCTAGTACCTAGATCCAGTCCTAGACAAGCGGACCTAATTGTCACCGCCGGTACCATAACAATGAAAATGGCCCCATCTTTAGTAAGATTATATGAACAAATGCCTGAACCAAAGTATGTAATTGCTATGGGAGCTTGCACCATTACAGGGGGCATGTTTAGTACAGATTCTTACAGTACCGTTCGCGGGGTAGACAAATTAATTCCTGTCGATATTCATTTGCCGGGTTGTCCACCTAAACCCGAAGCTATTACTGATGCCGTGACAAAACTCCGCAAGAAAATTGCTCGAGACAGTTTTAGGGAACAAGCGGCGTCCTACCCTACCCGAGCGAGATACTCTAGTCTAAACCACCAACTTTGTTTTGCACCAAGCGCTCATACGGGGAAATACAATCGGGAAATAAATAATTGCGATACGAATTTGGCGCTAACAAACTTTTCAAAAACTTTTGATAAGTTTGTAGATGAGTGCAATGATTTAATATCCTCAAATTGAGGATTAGTTCTACTTCTTTTGTGAAATTAGTGAAACTAAATGGTGAGGTATTAACCCATATGAACACCGTTGATAAAGATAAGTTTAATCTAGAGACGCGGGGTCGATTATCTGTCTGGTTGACAAAACACAAGTTTTCACACCGACCTCTAGGTTACGATTACAGAGGTGTCGAGATTTTGCAGGTCAAGTCGGAAGAGTGGTTGTCTATAGCTGTTGCCCCATATGCTTATGGATTCAATTACCTACGATCTCAATGTGCTTACGACGCAACACCAGGAGGGTCTTTAGTCAGTGTGTATCATTTAACTCAGATGCAAGACCGCTCAGATCAACCCGAGGAGATATGTGCAAAAGTCTTTGTTTCAAGAACAAATCCCGAAATACCTTCGGTTTATTGGGTTCGGAAAAGTGCTGATTTTCAAGAACGTGAATCTTACGACATGTTGGGAATAATTCATCGGGGGCATCCGTACCTTAAGCGTATACTAATGCCTGAAAGTTGGATTGGGTGGCCTCTCCGGAAGGATTATGTGGTACCCAATTTCTACGAGTTACAAGATGCTTACTAAATTACATATAGATTGCATAAAAATAAAAAAAAACTTAGTCTTAGAACTTCTCCCCGCGGAATCCCTCATCCGATTTTTGCCAAAGCTATTTACCCAGTGGAACTGAAATGACTCACTTGGGTTTCTTAAAAATTAATTTTTTAAAAGTTTCTACCCAGTCTTTTCCCGGGGGGTTCTGTTCCTATTACATAGGTAGTAGGTTCAAACAAATTTTTCTACAAATATTTTCTTTAGTGCAACAATTTGTTTCTTAGTTGCCAGGAACCAGATTTGAACTGGTGACACGAGGATTTTCAGTCCTCTGCTCTACCAACTGAGCTATCCCGGCTAATTTATGGAGGGATACAACTGTTCTGCAAACAAAATAGGTTAGGCCACTTTTCTTTTTGGTTTTTTCTTATCCAAGAAAACGAGCATTCCAGTTTTTGCTGACTTGTCTCATGCTATCTTTAATAAAAAGACCGAGGGAAAAACTTAAGACCGATTGATTGGGCCATTCAGGTATTTGAATGGCCTGAATGGCTAATTTGTAAAACATCTTGCTAGTGTGAAACAAGGGGTTTAAAGTGGTTTACCTTTTTTTTTTCTCGCCAGTATAATAAAAGTAATTGGGTTTTATTGGAATGAAATAGTTTAAGTGTCTCGCTGGGGATAGAGGGAGTTGAACCCTCACGGTCGAAACCTACGGATTTTCTTTCTACTGCAACTTGCGTCGCTACTAGATTATTAGTAACTGTGTAGAATGGGGCTCTACCTTCATTCGCAATAAAATTATTACCTGCTACCAGCTCATTCATTGGAACGTATCCATCAAAATGTCATGATATCTTAAAACAGGCGGGGGATATATATGGGAGAGAGTTCACAGTAATGAAATAAGAGAAGTTAACTTAGTGTCCCCTCAATTGAGGGGAGCAGAGTATTGACGTAATTCTGCGGATGCTCTAAATTGTTTTCAATGAGTTCAATTTCAAAGACTGAAATCTCCTCTTCTCAGCTCCACCTCAATTTTTTAATATACTCAAATTCATGCAGTCAACCTTAGAAAACGGTTGGATATTTGGTTCTTTCAAAAACTAATCACTAATAGTTTGTTTGTTAGAATAACTCCCTTCGAGTCTCTGTACCTATCTCGCTTTATTGATCCGATCAATATTTTATAAAATAAAATGAGATTTGGCTCAGGATTGCCTGCTGAATAATCCTAGGTTTCCCTGAATCTGGGAGTTGCCACTTGATACGTCTCCATACCTAGGCTCAATCCGATTGAGTCCGCTGCGTCTACCATTTCGCCATATCCCCGCCTTTAAGCCCCAACGAACTGAGAAGGAAAAGACCTAGATATCTAACCACTCCCGATATTTTTTAAAGTTAAATATTTTTGGTGCACTCGTATTTCCTAATTTACTTTAGTTAATCTCATTCCAGTCATCTAAAATAGATGCGGTAAGTTTAGCATCTATGTACAAATACGTACAATTTAAAGTAGTTTACCTCTTCTCTTCTGCTTACACAACCAACAGAACATCGCGCTTCTTTTTTCCTAGTTTTACTTTTCACTCGTTAAGAGAGAGAATGTGTGTAATAGAAATTGTTGCTTGATAATTACTCGTCTTTCAAATTTTTTTCCTTGCACTATTACTGTTAAGATAAGTATATATGAACACACTAGTTGAAGCAATACATCTGTCACATGAATATTTTGGAATTTGTCCTCTATAACATTTATGTAAATAAATTTATGTAAATGTATATGTTACAGTGTTTTCATTTCGTTCGGTACAATTTTTTGGATGCGCCAGTGGTTAGGTTAGTTTCCGCCTGCCCCCCCCCATTTCTCCGTTCAATTGTTTTTATGCAAATATTTCTCAGTTTCTATCCATATGTTATGATTTCCACAGATATTAATTTTGATCAATTTCTATCAAATTGGGCAGTAAAGATAGATAATATCTCTGAGCTGATCCTATTCCGAATAAGGGTTCTTTCACTTAAAAAAAAAATTATTTTATAGAAAAGGAGTTTTTACGTCTCGCTTTCGAGGACCTCGTTTGAAATCGATGCGTCGCCTGAAAAATTTGCCAGGCCTTGCTGGTAAAAATAATGCGCCCAGCTTGGACGAAGTTCGGGTTGTTGGTGACCAATCAGCTTCGAAGAAAATTTCTCAATTTTGCGTGCGTTTGGAGGCCAAACAGAGATTACGTCTTAATTATGGATTGACAGAACGCCAATTACTCAACTACGTCCGTATTGCTAGAAGAACTAGGGGTTCGACAGGTCAAGTACCGCTGCAACTGCTTGAAATGCGTCTGGATAATATTATTTTCCAGTTAGGTATGGCTTCCACAATTCCCGCTGCCCGACAACTGGTTAATCACAGACATATTTTAGTGAATGGTCGTATTGTGGATATACCGAGCTACCGTTGTAAACCTAAGGATATTATTACTATTAGGAACCGACTAACTTCCTACAATGTAGCAAAAGGTAAATCTTTTGGAAGGAGCGAAGTACCGGATCACTTAACTCTGTCTATTTCAAAAACGAGCGAGCCAACAGGATTAGTCAATCATATGGCTAACCGAGAATCCGTCAATTTGAATATAAATGAATTGTTAGTTGTTGAGTATTATTCCCGGAAAGCTTAATATAACATGGTTTCACTCGATTTAACCAAAAACTTCAGAGATTCTTACTGTGAGAAGACTATCCAAAAACTCAGAATGATACAAATAAAAAAGCAGATGAGTAGAAAGGCTTAAAAAACTTTTTCATTTTCAAAAAAAAATTAATTTTGTCGTTTTCAAGTTCTAGTAATTTGCTATTTTAATGCATCTAACATCGAATTGGATGAAGAGATTAGCCTTTCTTGTTTCTGATGAAAAAGTCTTTTAACTTTTCTTAAAAAAAAAAAGAGATGAAAACTATTATTCTGAATCTATTTCTTTCAAAAAAGCTAGTTAACTAGATTCTGGGAGATAGGCAAAGAGATGTCCCGGGTAGTAAAAATGTAGATAGGAAGGGGAGGGATTCGAACCCTCGGTAGATAAAAGTCTACGTAGCATTTCCGATGCTACGCCTTAAACCACTCGGCCACCTTTCCCAGGGTCTAATAACTTTCAGCAGTAAAACATTCAAATTTATTTTAAGACTTCAAGCGATAGAATGACAAGTGATTTGCGGGTATCGGTTGTCAAAAACTACCCTTAGAAATAGATCTGAGAGCCGAATAAGAAAGTTTTCAACACAACTTATCACTCCATCACTTCTACTTCTCAATGTGTTATCCGAAGAGATTTATTACTTCTCTTCTTTTGCAATCTCAATTAGTCGACTAATAATAGGTGAAGTGATAAAAGAAAAACAAGGAGTTAATTTAGATTACGCCTAGGTCACAGAGAAACGATAATTTTATTGATAAAACTTTCACAATTCTAGCAGATATTCTGACACAAATTCTACCTACTACTAAAAGGGAGAGGGAAGCTTCTATATACTACAGGGACGGTGCGATTCGAGAAAAGAAGTGATTTGGAACTATTTTCAATTACTTGAAAAAACTACCACTTCGGTAAACCCACATTTGCTAAAGGTATTTTTCGACTGCCGAACAAATCCTTCGGTCGTGTATCCACGATTGATGCAGCTCCGCAAGCTACGGCTCCGGCTTCCCGCAGATCTGGCTATCAAGCAAGCAGGAGGTTAAACTTGTTAATTGACATATGATACATGAAAATTTTTGGAATAAGCGTAGGATGGGGTGCAAACACCACGTAAAGAAATTGGCAATACAAAATCTTCGTCAACCTCTAACTTTGACAAACATTACAGCATTACATGTTTGTGAAAACTTTTGAGAACTCCAGAGTCGCGATAACGATTAATTGTGATTGGGGTAACAAACAGCCATCCCGTTTGTATTTCGGATACCCTGTGGATCATCGGAGATTGCCGAGGTAAATAACCCCCGAGAAGCAAATCGTTGGGAACGAAAAAATTGCCAAAGAGTTAATTGTCGCTTATTAAGAGGCCATCAATCTGGGAGAACAAAAACTCTTCGCGAGAAGGATGGTTAGATACCAGTTTCGTGAGACACTAACCCCCGCCTAGTTATAATTTTTGTTAGGAACGAAAGTAATATACTCCCCAAATTGCTTCTTCGCAAATTGGGCGGCAGGAGCCGTATGATACGGGAGTTTCATGTGCGGTTTTGAAGCGGGGCTTTTCTGCGTAAGCAACCGTAACGGATGTCGGCCCAATCGGAAGGAGAATATGCAGAAGCTCCGCGAAGTTACTACAAAGCCATGCGTTTGGAGATTGATTCCTACGATCGAAGTTACATCCTCCATAATGTAGGTCTTATTCATACAAGTAATGGAAAACATGCAAAAGCTTTGGAATACTACTTCCAGGCGCTAGAGCGCAATTCCTTCTTGCCGCAAGCTTTTAATAATATGGCTGTGATCCGCCACCACGTGTGACTACCTCCACCTCAGGACTCTTCGGTTCACAACTACTCAACCGAGATAGAAGGCTTCCCCCAAGCATATTTCCGGACAGGAGTTGCCACGAGCTGTGGGATTTAACCCCCTTCAAAGCAATCCGGGTTTGGAGGAGGTAACTGGCCTAACCGTCCCACGGATAATTAACTAAATTGGAGAATGCAGCGTCGTAAGGATTTATCATTGAAAAGCTGGGTCGATACAATGAGACTGCCTCATCAAAAAATTTAGGCAATTTGTTTCTGTAGCAGAGACAGTTGAAAAACACTAAGTGGCGAGACACGGCGTAGTACCAAATTCCAAAGGAAAAACTTTTTTTTCAATTTCAAGAGATCCTTGTTCGGGTAGGGTAGTTAGTGACGGGGGAGATCGTTATTTTCTCTCTAATAACTGTGAGTACGGAAAGGGTTTTATTCGGGACGAATAAAATCTAAAACCTGACTATTTTTTTCCCAAACTTCGGAACGAGTATTCATCTCCAGGTGAGGAAACAATAAGCCAAGAGCGCACTCATATGAGCCGTATGGGCCGGGAAACCCCCAAGTTCGGTTCTAAAGGAGGAGGTTGCCAAAAAAATCATCCATCCTGGTCGAGGGGAACAGGCCATTCAGCGAGGAGAGTTGGAGATTTCGGAAGCTTGGTTTGATCAGGCTGCTGAGTATTGGAGACGGGCAATAGCACTTTCTCCCGACAATTATGCTGAAGCACAGAATCGGTCAAAAATTACGGGACGCTCTTCCCCAGCTCATGGGTGGGAGAAACGGAACAACATAACGGAAAACATATGACAAACTAAGTTAGGAGGTACAAATAAATAAAAACTTTAGCTTGTTAGACATCGCCCTCCCCGCCGATTCAGCTAATCAAGTCCATTATGCACCGCTAAGTCGTGTAATAATACCATCAAAAGCCTACCCCGCATAACCTCTCGATTTTAATTCAAATTCGGAAGGGGGGGGGGCAATTAATTCTTGCATGCTAGTAAAAACCTCAATTATTAGAAGTTTTGTATCTCCTGTTGGTAGGTTGTTGCTATCCCCTGCCCGAAGAGAGGAGATTCCCAATGACTATTCGTTCGCCAGAACCAGAAGTCAAAATTATGGTGGAAAAGGATCCTGTGAAAACCTCTTTCGAGAAATGGGCTCAGCCTGGACATTTCGCAAGAAATTTAGCTAAGGGTCCCAGTACCACTACATGGATTTGGAACCTACACGCCGATGCCCACGATTTTGATAGTCATACCAATGATTTGGAAGATATATCCCGTAAGATATTTAGTGCTCATTTCGGTCAATTAGCTATTATTTTCATTCGGTTGAGCGGCATGTATTTTCATGGAGCCCGTTTTTCCAACTATGAAGCATGGTTGAATGATCCCACCCGCGTGAAACCCAGTGCTCAAGTCGTTTGGCCAATAGTGGGTCAAGAAATACTTAATGGAGATGTGGGCGGTGGGTTTCAGGGCGTGCAAATAACGTCCGGATTTTTCCAACTCTGGCGAGCTTCCGGAATAACTAGTGAGTTACAGCTTTATTGCACAGCTGTGGGGGCTTTAGTTTTTGCCGGATTGATGTTTTTCGCCGGTTGGTTTCATTACCACAAGGCTGCTCCCAAATTGGCTTGGTTTCAAAACGTTGAATCCATGCTGAATCATCATTTGGCCGGTCTATTGGGATTGGGATCTCTAGGATGGGCGGGACATCAGATACACGTCTCGCTCCCCATTAATCAGTTATTAGACGCAGGTGTCGACCCTGAAGAAATACCCCTTCCCCACGAACTCATTCTTAATCGCGATCTTATGGCTCAGATGTATCCAAGTTTTGCAAAAGGATTAATTCCATTTTTCACTCTAAATTGGTCGGAATACTCGGATTTCTTGACTTTCCGCGGTGGATTGAACCCGGTAACAGGAGGTTTATGGTTGACTGATGCCGCACATCACCATTTGGCCATTGCAATTCTCTTTTTGGTAGCTGGTCATATGTACAGAACAAGTTGGGGTATTGGACATAGCACGAAGGAAATACTGGAAGCTCATAAAGGACCTTTCACGGGTGAAGGACACAAGGGTATTTACGAGATTTTGACAAGTTCCTGGCACGCTCAATTAGCTATTAATCTCGCCCTTCTGGGATCTTTAACAATTATTGTCTCTCATCACATGTATGCCATGCCCCCTTACCCTTACTTAGCCACTGATTATGCCACACAACTTTCTTTGTTTACACATCACATGTGGATAGGGGGGTTTTTGGTAGTTGGAGCAGCTGCACATGCGGCTATCTTTGTGGTAAGGGATTATGATCCAACTACTCAATACAACACCTTGTTGGATCGTGTTATTCGTCATCGTGATGCAATAATTTCACATCTCAACTGGGTCTGCATTTTTCTTGGTTTTCATAGCTTCGGTCTGTATATTCACAACGATACCATGAGCGCTTTGGGGCGTCCCCAAGATATGTTTTCGGATACTGCCATCCAGCTGCAACCAATATTTGCCCAGTGGGTACAGAATACTCATGCCTTGGCTCCTGGATCGACTGCACCTAACGCGGCGGCAAGCACCAGCTTAACCTGGGGTGGGAGCAACTTGGTAACCGTAGCCGGCAAGGTGGCTTTAGCCCCGATTCCATTAGGCACTGCAGATTTCTTGGTGCACCACATCCACGCATTTACGATTCATGTTACTGTATTAATATTATTGAAAGGCGTCTTATTCGCACGCAGCTCACGCCTAATACCCGATAAAGCAAATCTCGGTTTCCGCTTTCCCTGCGACGGGCCCGGGAGAGGGGGCACCTGCCAGGTATCTGCTTGGGATCATGTCTTCTTGGGACTGTTTTGGATGTACAACTCCATTTCAGTAGTTATCTTCCACTTTAGTTGGAAAATGCAATCGGATGTATGGGGGAGTGTAAGCGAACAGGGAGCAGTGAATCACATCACTGGGGGAAACTTCGCACAAAGTTCAACAACAATTAATGGATGGTTGCGGGATTTTTTGTGGGCACAGGCTTCTCAAGTCATCCAGTCATATGGTTCTTCATTGTCTGCATATGGGCTTCTATTTTTGGGGGCTCATTTCGTCTGGGCCTTTAGTCTAATGTTTCTATTCAGCGGTCGCGGCTATTGGCAGGAACTTATTGAATCTATAGTTTGGGCTCATAATAAATTGAAAGTTGCTCCTGTCACCCAACCCAGAGCTC